>Ga0081539_10003366_pt1 | contig 19789 bp, 13 predicted proteins | sample TabmetS4T2R2_FD_71023 | JGI IMG/M metagenome (GOLD analysis project Ga0081539, IMG submission 71023) | Tabebuia heterophylla rhizosphere microbial communities from the University of Puerto Rico - S4T2R2 | ecosystem: Host-associated > Plants > Roots > Rhizosphere ...
TCGTTGGTTGTTTGACCAGCGCCACTGTTGAATTCGAAGGTCCGAAAATGCGCTACAGGAATATTCGACAGATCCGGATTCGGAATCAGCGTCGCGGGCACTTGACTGATATCGGGCTGCGCCGGATCACGAACGATGCGGAACTCGAGGAATTTTCCGACACAGGGATCGTTCGAATTATTCGAGAGCGCCTCCGAGAGGGTGAGATCCTTCGCCACTTTTTTTCCGTCGTTATGTTCAGCAAGGTTAACCATCCAGACCGTCTGGTTAAGGCTGTAACGAGAGAAGTCGATAACGATATCGTAACGCTCTGCGATGCCCTGCTCGTCAAGTTGAGTGAGCACCACCGGGGCCGGTAACAAATTACCGTCATTGGCGATCTGGATCATCGGCGAGCCGTCGCTCAATGCGATCTTGAAGAAGCGCGACACTGACGCATTCAAAATGCGGAAGCGATACTTGCGCCGCTCAACCTCAAAGTACGGCTTGTAAGTGAGGTTAACTGTCATCCGATCGCCGAGGAAGCCATCGAATTCAAAGATGTCCATGGCGAGCTGACCTGCCGAGTCCCACGCCTTGTCAGCGAGCATGAGGTTCACGTCATACTCGAGGTTGCCCCACGATTTGCCGGTAGTGGCAGCACGTCCGCTCGGCAGTCTCAGGTTAACACCGTCGATGATGTCTTCGGCGCCGCGATCCAGGCCGCTGTAGATGTTGAACATTCCCGCGATGCCTTTGTAGACGTTCTGCGCGGTGAAGCTGAACATGTGATCGTGGAACCAGTGTGTACTCATGGTCTCGTGCCAGTCACCGGGCACTTTATTAAGACCACCGGCATCGGTCGGACCCGATGCTCGCGAATCCGTGGCAGTAGTGTTAATGCTGTTGCGGCCAGCCAGGACGATTGGATAGTGATAATCGTAAAACTGGTTCGGGAAGAAGTAGGCACCGGTAAAGCCGTCATTCTCCGCCCCGTGATGTCCGTTGTGTTCGTGAGTAGAAATCGTGTGAATGCCGAAGCCGCCGTTCGCACTCTGTTGAACGGGGAGTCTGTTGTGCAGGCGGAAGAGCACTGGCTCGCCGTAGCGTACCTGCATGAGCTTTGGCGGAATGGTTCCGTTGTAAGTCCACGCCTTCACTGAGGTCTGCGTAGGCAGATTTGGGTGAAACTTGAACGGGATAGGACTAGTCGGATTGATGCCCGAATTCTGGGTCGACGCAACACCGGGATTGTAACTGTTATTGGTTTTCGCCCCTTCTACCGAAGCGTCGACGGCGATCGCTGGCGGAAGTAGGCCAAACTGTTGGTGCGCCCAAATCGGTCCCGGGGGTCGTCCTTCGATGGGACCAGTGCCGCCACCCAGTGCGGGATCAACTGGTTGTGGGGTGGTGTTGGCCTGCGCTGTTGGTGCCGGAGTCAAGGCAGCCACAGGAATCCGCGGAAATATGTCGAAACGCGGCATCGGCGTCGAAAACGCTGTGGTGTTATTAAGCAACGGGCTGGGTGGAAGTCCGGTCGGGATGTTGGAGGCGAATGCGCTGCGGCCAAATGGACTGAGTCCACTGATTGGAAGCATCAGGCCGGCTGAAGTAAATAATCCCATTTTGATCAGATCACGACGCGAGACCTGGCCCTGGGAGTGTGCGTTGATAATGTCCCATCGATTCTTTCGCGCCTCCTCGGCTTCGCGGAGCCGAGCTTTGGAAGCCTTTGGAGACAAGAAGAAGTTTCTATCAGGCATCTGTTTCTCCTTTGGTTAAAAATCTCAGTGGTACTCCGCGGACTGGAAGGGTGGGGGCTTGCGTTCTACCACACGTACCCCTGATTCGGATCCAATGGACTACCGGGTCTGGTTTGGTAATGTTTCCGTTTCTAAGTGACGTGAAGTTTTTTGAGCTTCGTCACCGGACTTAACGATTAAGCGAGTTGCAAAAACGTCGAGCGGAAGCGGGAGAATACATCTCGGTGATAATCATGAATGTCACCCGCGTGACAATTGCCCTTTTTTCCCCATTGTGGTTATACTGCCGCCCTCGCTTCCCCCGCGCGTAATAAATTCTTAACCGTTCATCAATTAATGACGCCCGTCTGCCTTGCAGCGGAGTAGATCGTTGCAAGTCATTTCAAATTTATTAGGAAGTACCACCATGCCCTCATCAGCAGCAGTTGCTTACGATTTTCCGAAGCTTTGGTTTACAGGCAGGCTCGACCTGCTACAGGGAATAAGTCAGGAGGCAGTGCATCGCTTCAATGCGATGATGCGAACAACAAAACGCCGGCGCGGTGAGTGGGTCTTCGTGCATGGCGACCTCGCCGACACCATCTATTTTCTAAAAAAAGGCCGGATGAAGATCTCAGCGTTGAGCGAAGACGGTCAGGAAGTAGTGCATCAAATAGTGGATCCCGGCGAGATTTTCGGCGATACAAGTACGATCCTACACATTCCACGCACGAATTCGGCTCAAGCTCTAGAGCCTTCTGTGCTGTGTGAAATACGGCAAAAGGATTTTGAATCACTGTTGGCAGCGTATCCGGAGTTGTCGTTGCAGTTGCTCAAATCCGTGGGCATGAGGTTGAAGAAAGCCGAAGCACACTTGCTCAATGTCATTTGCAATGATGTTTCGGCACGGGTCAGAGAAGCTTTGACTAACCTCATAGCTTCCGAGGCAGGGCCACAGATGGATCAGCCCGTCAGGATCAACATCACGCAACAGGATCTGGCGAATCTAATCGGTGCGTCGCGGCAGAAGACCTGGCAGGCCCTCAAAGGGTTGGAGGCTGCGGGCGTGTTGAGGCTCACGTATCGCAGTATTTTGGTGACTGCGCCACACAAATTGCGCAAGCGCGTAGACACGATTCACAAGGCGGACGTTGTTCACCCCCAATTACTAAAACCGTTGCGGGGCGCCGCTCACGACACGCACCGTGTCGCGCGCGATCAATAACTCTTCGTTTGTTGGAATAACGAAGACAGCGGCGCGAGAGGTCGCGGTGCTGATCTGACCGCCTTTGCCGGCACCATGCTTTGCATTGAGCTCCGCATCGAGCTCAACACCGAGCCAGTTCAGGTCGGAGCAGATCCGCGCGCGGATCTCCGCAGAGTTTTCACCAATACCGCCGGTAAACACGATCGCCTCCGCGCCGTTCATTGCCGCGAGGTAACTCCCGATATATTTGCGCGCGCGATAACAGAAGATCTCGATCGCCAGACGAGCGCGGCGATCGTCGTGCTCGTGCGCTTCCGCGAGCAGCTCACGCATGTCGTCAGTCAGACCGGAAATGCCGAGCAGCCCTGACTGTTTGTTGAGCAGAGTCTCGACTTCACGCGAAGACAAACCTTCCTTCGTCGCGATTAGATCGACGATCGATGCATCGAGATCACCGGAACGCGTGCCCATCACGAGGCCTTCCAAAGGCGTGAAACCCATCGACGTGTCGATGCTGTTTCCGCGGTGGATCGCGGCGATAGAACAACCGTTACCGAGATGCAGCGTAATAATGTTTGTAGCGTCGCGCGCAATTCCCTGCAGCTTGCGATAGCGGTAAGCGACGTAACGATGCGAGGTCCCGTGAAAGCCGTAGCGGCGGATGCGGTGACGGCGATAGAGTTGATACGGCAATGCGTAGAGGAATGCGTGTTCCGGGAGGGTTTGATGGAACGCGGTGTCGAACACGGCGACTTGCGGCACCGCTACGCCTAAGGCTGTGCGCGCCGCGACGATGCCCTGAATGTTTGCCGGATTGTGTAGCGGCGCGAGCTCGATGCAATCTTCGATACCGCGCAACACCTCGTCTGTTATGAGGGCCGAGTTGGTGAACTGTTCACCGCCATGCACGACGCGATGACCTACAGCGTGAATATCAGCGACACTCTGGAGCTCATCCACTCCAGACTCTTCCGAGATGGCCCAACGAAGAATCATTTCCACCGCGGCACGCGTGTCCCTGATTGGTTCGGCTGACCGCGCTGGCGCTTTACCGTCCGCAGTGAACGTCACGATACCCGCGCCACCGATTCGCTCAATCAGTCCATGGGCCAGACGCTTGTCCGCGTCCTGCTCAATGCGCTCGAGGTCAGTCGCGATCAGTTGGAACTTGACTGACGAGCTGCCACAGTTAAGGACGAGTACGTTCATCATTCAGTAAGGTACACTGGATCGCATGAACGAGCCACTGCGTGCCGAGCTGATGCAAATGGATGAACATGATCGGACTGTGCGTGCCGAGGCGCGACAATATAAGAGAGCGCCAACGGCGCGGAATATGATAGCCAGGGGCAAGCGCGAAGCGCGTCGCCCCTGGTACCAGAACAAAGAACTGATACCAGCCCTGAAAGGGCGTAATACGTTTTGTATTTCGGCCTTTTAGGCCTTGGTCGCATATCGTTGCTAGTACCAGGGCGACGCGCTTCGCGCTTGCCCCTGGCTATCATATTCCGCGCCGTTGGCGCTGTGGCATTCCGCGCCAACGGCGCTGTTTTGTGCAAAGCTAGAGCTTGCTTCATAATGAATTGCTCGCGCAGTTCACTCATCATGACTACGACAATTAATACAGAACTGATTACACCTTATGGCGGCACACTAATCGATCTTTGTGTCGACGCGGAAGAGCGTGAGGCGCTCGCGGCGCATGCGGGGAAATTGCCGCGTATTCAACTCTCAGAGAGAAATCTTTGCGACCTGGAGATTCTCGCGACTGGTGGTTTCTCTCCGCTCGATACCTTCATGCGCGAGAGCGATTACAAGCGTGTGCTCGAAGATATGCGACTCGCTGACGGACGGTTGTTTCCGATTCCTATCACGCTGTCTATCAACGAGAACACAGCGCTCGAGCTGGATCGTGAAGTCGCGCTCGCCGATCAACGAAATAATCTGCTCGCGATAATGCGCGTTGAAGAGATCTATGAGTGGGATCCGCAATCTGAAGCGAAGTCGGTTTACAGCACAACGGATGTGCGCCATCCGCTCGTGGCGGAAATGCATTCGTGGGGCAAGTGGAATATCTCAGGCACACTCAAGGTCTTTGCTTTACCCAGTCACTACGATTTTCAAAACCTCAGATTGACCTCGGCGCAAGTGCGCGAACGTCTCTCAGCACTCGGCAATCACAACGTCGTCGCTTTTCAGACGCGCAATCCCTTACATCGAGTTCACGAGGAGATCACCGTACGTGCGGCGCGGCAGATTGAAGGAACGCTGTTGCTGCATCCTGTCGTCGGGATGACAAAGCCGGGTGACGTCGATCACTACACGCGCGTTCGTTCTTACAAAGTGCTCGCCGAACGTTACTACGATCGACAGCGGACGGTGCTGGCGCTGCTGCCGTTAGCGATGCGTATGGCAGGCCCGCGCGAGGCCGTGTGGCATGGAATCATTCGTCGAAATTTTGGTGCAAACCACTTCATCGTCGGCCGGGACCACGCCAGTCCCGGGCTCGACTCGAACAACAACCCGTTCTATGGACCATACGAAGCACAGGAGCTCTTTCAGAAATATCAGAATGAAATTGGCGTGCAGATGCTTCCGTTTCCCGAGCTGGTCTACTTGCCTGATGAAGACAGGTTCGAAGATGTGACTCAGATTCCTGAAGGGCGTTCGACGTTCTCACTTTCCGGCACCACGGTCCGTCAGGATTATTTGGATCTAGGCAAGCCTCTGCCCGAGTGGTTCACGCGCGCGGAAGTTGCGGAGGTTTTGTCGCAAGCGCATCCGCCACGGCATCGACAGGGTTTCTGTGTCTGGTTCACGGGCTTGAGTGCGTCAGGGAAATCAACGACTGCAGAGATCTTGACGGTGCTGCTGCTGGAACGTGGCCGCCAGGTGACAATGCTCGACGGCGACATCGTGCGCACGCACTTATCTAAAGGACTTGGATTCAGCAGAGAGGATCGCGACGTCAATATTCGTCGCATCGGTTTCGTCGCCGCGGAGATTGTCCGGCACGGTGGCGTTGCGATTTGCGCGGCAGTCAGTCCGTATCGATCGACACGAAACGAGTGTCGTTCGATGGTAGGCAACAATCGGTTTATTGAAGTTTACGTCGACACTCCGCTGGAAGTTTGTGAGGAACGCGATCCAAAAGGGATGTACGCGCGTGCACGCGAGGGATTGATAAAGGATTTTACGGGGATTGACGATCCTTACGAATCGCCCACCAATCCCGAGCTCGTTTTGGAGACCGTTCACTCATCACCACAAACGAATGCCGAGCGCATTCTCGCCGAGCTGATCAGCCGGAAATTCGTCCAGGATTAAGCTTTTCTCTGCGCAACCTCTGCGTCCTCTGCGCCTCTGCGGTGATTAAGCAACGACCACCACAGAGGCGCAGAGGACGCAGAGGTTACGCAGAGGAAGCCACCAGTTGCTCCTCGCCTCTCCATGTGTAAGATTACGTCCATGAGCAGCATTTTAGAGAACACGGAAATTTCGCGTGCTCCGGTGGACGGCTCAGTCTTCCAGAGCTTTTGGCTGGGCGGCTTCGAGTGCTCCACCCATCGCCTCCCACGGCGTAAAGCGCTCGGACGCTTCGCCGGACAACGACTCGATCTCATCGCATCAACTCGTCACGATGATTTCGCGCTCGAAGATTACACGCGCCTGCAGGAAGCCGGCATACGCACGGCGCGCGACGGTGTGCGCTGGCACCTGATCGAGAAGTCGCGGTTCCGGTATGATTTTTCGAGTCTTGTTCCGATGTTGCGTGCAGCACGCGAGACGCAGACACAAGTCATCTGGGATCTACTTCACTACGGCTGGCCAGACGGACTAAACGTCTGGGGCGCTGCATTCGTCGACCGCTTCGCACGTTTCGCACGCGCCACCGCCGAAGTCATACTCGAAGAGACTGGCGGACCGATCTACGTCGTACCTGTGAACGAGATCTCGTTCGTCGCGTGGGGTGGTGGCGATGCGGGTTTCCTGAACCCGTTCGGTAAGCGCCGCGGCCCTGAGCTTAAAGCACAACTAGTACGCGCCGCGATCGCGGCGATCGAAGCCGTGCGCGAAGTCGACCCCGGCGCGCGTATCTGCCACGCTGAACCGATCATTCACATCGCCGTCGATCCGGATTACCCCGAGGAAGCGCCAGCGGCAGAAGGTTATCGGCTATCGCAGTTCCAGGCGTGGGACATGATTGTCGGCGGGCTCTGTCCCGAACTCGGCGGTCGCCCCGACTATCTCGATCTGCTCGGCGTCAACTACTACTCAAACAACCAGTGGATTCACCAGGACCCACACACGCCAGCTTCGCGACGACGTAAAGACGTACTGCTACCGCCGTCGCACCCGCTGCACCGGCCTATCCGCGAGATGTTGCAGGAAGTGTACGAGCGTTATCGCCGGCCGATCTTCATTGCTGAGACCGGCATCGAGGGCGACGCGCGTCCGACGTGGTTACGCTACATCGGTCAGGAGGCGCGTGCGGCTGCGGCCGCAGGCGTTGAGCTCGAAGGTTTGTGCCTCTATCCGATCATTGATTACCCCGGTTGGGGTGATGATCGTCACTGCTATAGCGGTTTGTGGGGCTACGCGGACGATGAAGGTCGCCGCGAGATTTACGAACCGCTTGCAGAAGAGCTCGCTCATCAACAGCAGCTCTGGCAGGCACAGCGTCGCGATCATCGTGCCGTCGAGGAAGCAGTCAACATCGACAAGATCGACGAAGCAGCGCATGAGGTGGACGTTGCTGCACAAAAGAGTCGCACCAAGCGCCGGGAGTGACTTGCGAATACTTTTAGTCGAAGACGACTCACGCATGGCAGACGTGATCGCGAAGGGGTTGCGTGAGCAGAGTTATGCGGTCGATGTCGCGGAGGATGGAGAGGCTGGTCTTTATCAGGCGTCGATCAATGACTATGACGTGATCGTGCTCGATGTGCTTTTGCCGAAGCGTGATGGGTACGAAGTCTGCCGCGAGCTGAGGACGCGTGGCGATGCGACTCCTGTGCTGATGCTCACGGCGCGTGCGGCCATTGACGATCGTATTACCGGGTTTGATGCCGGCGCGGACGATTATCTCACCAAGCCCTTTTCCTTTCGCGAGCTACTCGCGCGTCTTCACGCACTTCTCAGGCGTGATTCACAACTCCGTCCTGATGTGCTCGAGATTGGTGATCTGGTGGTTGATTCAATCAGCCACCGTGTCTCACGCGCGAACCACGAGGTCCAACTAACGGCGAAAGAATATGCGCTGCTCGAATACCTCGCACGGCGCGCGGGCCAGCTCGTCTCACGCGCGGAGATCGCGGCGCATGTTTGGGACGATACGTTCGATCCGTTTTCCAACACGATCGAAGTCTACATGAACCGTCTGCGCAAAAAGATCGATGGAAAACATTCGCTCAAACTGCTCCATACCCGCCGCGGCGAAGGTTACACGCTCGACGTCCGGCATTAACTTGCGAGCGCCAAAGGCGCGGAATTGCAAAGCGCCAACGGCGCGGGATATGAGAGCCAGGGGCAAGCGCGAAGCGCGTCGCCCCTGGTAAGAACAAAAAGCCTATGCAGCCCTGAAAGGGCGTAATACCGCGCGTGTATTTCGGCCTTTCAGGCCTCGATTGCGGGTGGGTTTTATAAACCAGGGGCGACGCGCTTCGCGCTTGCCCCTGGCTATCATATCTCGCGCCGTTGGCGCTCTGTCTCGACTTACACGCGCTGTTAATCTTCCATTAAGGTTGGCCCAGCTATACTCGCCGCGCAAACGGAACGAGTATGTTGAAGCCCACGAGACCGAAGGCATTCCCCCTTGCGGTATTGTTCGCGTTAGCCTGCCTGTCAGTGCTACACGCACAAACTCCGTCTCCGTCACCCACTCAACTTTCGCTTGATGAAGTGTTGCGTCTTGCAAACGCACAAGCCTCGAGTTTTCAAACTGCCGCAATCAGCGAACGCATCGCTGCAGAAGACGTGCGACAAGCGCGCGCGGCGTTTCTGCCGAAGGTCAGCACGCCGCTGAGTTACATCTACACGACACCGGCACTCGGCGTGCCGCCGGGCGAACCGCGTACGCCGAGCTTCATCTCCGCAGATGCCATCGGTGTTACTGACGCACTCGTCAATGTCGCTGGAGATTTCGACATCGCGGGCCGGCTGCGTGCGTCGCTCGCTCGAAGTCGCGCGCTGCTATCGGCGGCGCACGCAGGTACTGAAGTGGCCCGACGCGCGCTGGCCCAGGCCGTGATCGAGGCCTACTACGGACTCGCACTCGCGAACGCACAACGTCGCGCGGCGAAAGGAAACCTTGCTGCTGCTGAAGAGTTTGAACGCACCACTGCTTTGCTACTGAGTGGGGGTGAAGTGGCTTCGGTTGATCTCACGCGTGCGCACTTGCAGACACTTGCGCGTCGCGACGAATTGGAGCGGGCGCGCGCGAATGAAGAAGTTGCGGCGGGCGCGTTGCGCGTGTTCGTTGGTTATGAGTACTCGCGGGCAGTGAATACAACGGACCTCGCGCTCGCGATTCCGATCGATTCCGAGTACCAGCAGTTTAAAGCGGAGGAAGTTTCACGACGGCCGGAGTTCATGCAACTCGAGCAACAGGTGCGGGCGGCGCAGCAGGAGATCAGGATCGCTCGCGCCGATCGTCTGCCTTCGCTTTCGTATTCAATAAACAATGGATTTGATACTGATTCGCTCAAAGCGCCAAGGTTGAAGGAACACACAGGAGTGTCTGCGGCCGTTACGTTTTCGGTTCCGATCTTCGATTGGGGTACGACGCGCAGCCGCGAGCGCCAGGCGCGTTTGCGCGCGGAGCTCGCGGAGAATGAGCGGACGATCGCGTTGCGTGGTTTCACGCAACAGTTCTACGCCGCGCGTGCGCAAGTCGAGAGTGCGTCGGCGCGTATTGCGTTGGCGCGTGAAGGAGTCACGAAAGCACAGGACAATGTCACGGCATCGATTGCACGTTACCGCGCGGGTGAAGCGCCGATAGTTGAGGTCACGGACGCGCAAACAACGCTCGTCGAGCAACGCAACGCGCTGTATCAGGCGATCTTCGATTACCAGACGGCGTTGGCGCGGTTGAAGCAAGCCACGGGACGTTGAAATTGAACGCGTTGAGATTCAAGGTGTTGAGTTCAACGCACGGGCGGCCACAGAGGGCCGCCCCTACAGTTGTTACGGATCGTATTCTTTCCAAGGATGTAGCGTGATGTCGCGTGATCATACCCACCGGGTTCCCTCCGCGGAGGTGACGCGAATTGACTACAACTGTAGGGGTGGCCCTCCGTGGCCACCCGATCGGACGAATGAGCGAAGAGACTAACAAAATCGTTCGCCAGCGAAACGTGGTCCTGATCGTGATGGGCCTCGTGGTCCTGCTGATCGCGGGTCTGATCATCTGGCGCGTGCGCAGCTCAAAACCGGAAGCAGAAGCAGAAGTCACGCCAATCGTCAGCGTCAAAGTCGCCAAGGTTGAAAAGTCGACGATCGCCGCGCCCGTCACCGCCGTGGGCACAATCTGGCCACGCGAAAAAGCCGACGTCGGCGCCAAGATCAGCGCGCAAATCAAATCAATGCCGCTCTTGAAGAACAAGCTCGTGCGCGCCGGTGAGGTCCTCGCCGTACTCGAATCACGCGACCTGCAAGCCCAACGCGCCGAAGCACTCGCAGCGCTCAACGAAGCACGCGCAAACGAACGCAGCCTCGTCACCGGCACCATTCCAAAAACAAACGCCGAGGACCAGAAAGCACTACTCGACGCGCGTGCAAAGGTCAACAATGCCCGCGCCATCTACGAGCGTCGCCGCGCCTTGTTCGAAAGCGGCGGCATCTCGAAAAAAGATCTCGAAGCCTCGCAACTCGATCTAACCACCGCCGAAGATGAGCTTCGTCTACAGGAACAAACGGTCGCCCTGCGCACACGCTCCCTAAATCCAAACGACCGCGCACTCGCCGCCGCACGCACAGCGCAAGCGCAACAACATCTCGCTACTCTCGATGCCCAACTCAGCTACGCCACGGTCCGCGCACCAATCACCGGCATCGTCACGGATCAATTTCAGTACGAAGGCGAGTTTGCTTCCGCGGGCGGAAAGCTGTTGACGATCGCCGACACGAGCACCGTGATCGTTAAAGCGCCGTTCTCCGACACTGCGGTTGCTCAAGTGAAGACTGGCGACACCGTGACAGTCGTGCCGACTGACACTTCAGCCGAGGAAATGCATGGCCAGGTAACGCTCTTGAGTCGTTCGAGCGATCCGGCGAGTCGCACGGTTGAAGTCTGGGTGACACTCGGTAACGGCGACGGCACGTTGCGCGCGAATGGAGCAGCCCAGGTCACGATCGCGGCGAACTCGAAAGACGATGCTGTCGTCGTGCCTGCTTCTGCCGTGACGCTCGAAACGAGTGACGCCACTGAAGGAACCGTGGTGGTTGTCGACGATCAAAACGTGGCGCACGAAACGAGGGTAACGATCGGTATTCGGACGCCTGATAAGGTCGAAATAGTTGAGGGTTTGAAAGGTGGTGAAACGGTCGTGATTGAGGGTAACTACGCGCTAGCAGACGGAACAAAAGTTGAGCCACAGATTGACACGGAAAAAGCGGATCAGAAAGAACCTTAATGACTCTTGCGCAGGTAGTTTCACGGCAGTCGCGCGCGATCCTCGTGATCGTGGCGCTGCTGTGTGCTGCCGGGATTTACGCCGCGTGGCAACTGCCGATTGCGGTCTTTCCGGAAACTGACTTCCCGCGCATCGTCATCATCATCGATAACGGTGAGGCGCCGGCCTCGCAAACACTGGTCTCCGTCACGCGCCCGATCGAAGAAGCGATGAACGGCATCCCCGGCATTGCGCGCATCAAGTCGAAGACCGCACGTGGCTCGACGGAGATCAGTCTTTACTTCAACTGGGGCGGCGACATCAATCAGGAGCTCAACCTGGTCCAGGCGCGCATGTCACAACTCGTGACCTCGCTTCCGCCCACGGCCGAGATTCGCAACATCGATCGCCTCACCTTCGCCGTATTTCCCGTTGTGGGTTACAGCCTCACGTCAGACAAACGCGATCAAGCGACGCTTACCGATCTCGCAAACTACGTTGTGCGACCACAGCTCGCACGCTTGCCCGGAGTTGCGATCGTCGGTGTCGCAGGGGGCAAGACACGCGAGTTCCACGTCACGATCGATCCCGAAAAACTGACGGCGCACAACGTTTCCGCACAACAAGTGGGCGAAGCAATTCGCAACTCGAACATCATCGTCTCGCCTGGTCTAATCGAAGAAAACCACCAGCTCGAGCTGGCGCTGATCAGCGGCCAGGCCAGAAGGCCGGACGAGCTCAACAACATCGTCGTGGCGACGGTTAACAACGCGCCGGTGCTCGTGTCAGACCTAGCGACAGTCTCAGCCGGCGTGGAACCGCAATACACGATCGTTACTGCCGACGGTCATCCCGCCGCGCTCGTAAACATCAATCGACAACCGGATGCAAATACAGTCGCGGTTGTCGATAACGTGAAGGCCGCATTGAATGCGATGCACGGGCAGATCCCGAAAGACGTGCGCGTCACGGCTTACTACGATCAGTCGCTGCTCATACGCGACTCGATCAGTTCCGTGCGTGACTCGATTCTGGTCGGACTGTTGTTGTCGGTAGTGATTCTTTACGCGTTTCTGCGCAACTGGGGCACGACGCTCGTTGCCATCGTCGTAATACCCGTGACGATCCTCGTCACGTTTCTGGCGATGTGGCTCGCGGGGTTGAGCTTCGATCTGATGACACTCGGCGGTGTAGCCGCCGCGATTGGTCTCGTGATCGACGACGCGATCGTGGTCGTCGAGAATATCTACACGCACATTTCACGCGGACAGTCGCGGCGTGAAGCAGTGCAAAGTGCTGTGTCTGAGATCACGATTCCGATTATCGGGTCGACGATCACGCCCGTCGTCGTGTTTCTGCCGTTGACGTTGTTGACAGGTGTCACCGGAGTTTTCTTTCGCTCACTCGCATTGACGATGGCGGTCGCATTGTTGACATCGCTCGTGCTCGCTTTGCTGTTCACACCCGTGCTGGCGGAACGCTTCGTCAAAGCGAAACCGGGCGATGATGCAGGGGTGGAAGATGAAGTACCGCACGGCAGAGTTCTCGGCGCGATCATCCGCCGTTACGAATCGGTCCTCGGTGTCGTACTTGATCGACGCTGGATCGTGCGACTCGTGATCGTGTTAGTGCTGGCGGGATCGTACGCGCTTTATCATGCGCTCGGTTCTGAGTTTCTGCCGGAGTTTGATGAGAGCGCTTTCATCCTCGACTATCTCGCGCCGCCGGGTTCGTCACTGGCCGAAACAGATCGCATGCTCCAGCAGCTCGAGGAGTTGTTGATGAAGACGCCGGAGGTCGAGAGCTATTCGCGGCGCACCGGTTTGGAGATGGGCCTCTTCGTAACGGAGTCGAACACCGGAGATATTGCGGTCAAGCTGAAGCCGGGTCACAAACGCAGCACGCCGGAAGTGATTGCAGAGCTTCGCACGCAAATCGCGGAGGCAGTACCGGCAATGGAGGTCGAGTTTGTCGGCATCGTGCCGGACGTCATCGGAGATCTGCAAGGCAATCCCGAGCCGATCGAAGTGAAGCTCTTCAGCGAAGACGCAACGGCGTTGCAGTCGGCGGCGGATGAAGTCGAGACGGCAATCAAGAAGGTTTATGGTGTGCGCGACACGCTGAACGGCGTCGTCATCAGTGGGCCGGCCGTCACTTTCCGGATCGATCCGTTGCGTGCGTCTCAATTGGGGGTGACGGCGAACGAGGTTGCGTCGACGATCACGACCGCGATGTCAGGTGATGCCGGGTCTTCGATTCTGCAACAGGATCGATTGATCAAAGTGCGTGTGATCTTTCCGGCAAACGTGCGCACGTCGCTCGACCACGTCAAGGCGCTGCAGGTGCGCTCGTCTTCGGGCCAGCTCTTCCGGCTGGACCAGGTGGCAGACGTCGAGATCGACAAAGGACAGGCGGAGATCGAGCGCGAGAACCTGCGCCAGATGGTCGCTGTCACCGGGCGACTTGAAGGAACGGATCTCGGCACGGCCATTCGTCAAATCAGGAAGCAACTGGCGAAGGACGTGAAGCTGCCGCCGGGGATGACTGTCGAGTTTGGCGGACTTTACGAGGAGCAGCAGTCGAGTTTTCGTGAGCTGATGATGGCGCTGGTGCTTGCGGTGATGCTGGTGTTCATCACTCTGCTGATTGAGTTTCGCTCGTTTGCCCATCCGATCGCGATCGTCACGGGGGCCGTACTCGCGTTGAGCGGCGTGTTGCTGGCGTTGTTCATTACCGGCTCGACGCTCAATGTCGTGTCGTTGATGGGAATGATCATGATCGTCGGTATCGTGGCGAAGAACGGGATCCTGATGCTTGATGCGGTTGAAGAGCGTATCGTGCTGGGCGATTCGTTGAGAGAGGCGCTGTTGCGATCCGGGCGGAGACGGTTCAGACCGGTGCTGATGACCTCGCTGGCCGCGATGCTCGGTATGTTGCCTTTAGCACTCGCGATCGGCGCCGGCTCAGAGTTGCTGCAACCGCTCGCGATCGCGGTGATTGGCGGATTGACAATGGCGTTAGCATTGTCACTAATCGTCACCCCCACTGTCTACGCGATGTTGTCGGATTGAAAGGTTAGGGTCACGTCGACCTAATTGTAGGGGTGGCCCTCTGTGGCCACCCGTGCGTGGAATTTCAACCCACGGGTGGCCACGGAGGGCCACCCCTACAGTTGATGCAAGTAAGTGCCCGAAGGCAAAGGGAGATTAATACTATGCGAAGAAACAGGAGATTGCGGTGCCTCTTCGGCTTGCTGCTATTGACGCTGGCAACCACGGCGGCCTTGCACGCGCAAACGCCCTCGCCTACTCCGTCACTCGAACGCAAGTTCTTCAAAAACATCGTGCGCGATCAGAAAGCAATTTGGACTGCGCCGTTTCATCTCGAACGCAGCGATACGAAGTGGGTAGTCCCGGCGGGTATCGGGTTCATGGCGTTGGTTACAACCGACCGCATCACGGGTGACAAGATATTCAAGCTAAATGGCCAGGTGAAAGCGAGTCGCGCGATCAGCCAGGCCGGCTCGGTCTACGGCCTCGGTGCAGTCGCGGGGACCTTTTATTTATTAGGCCGCAAGAACAACGACTACCGAGCGCGAGAGACGGGACTGCTGAGTGCTGAAGCGCTCGTCAACAGCATGATTGCCGAAGAGGCGCTCAAACAGATCACGCAACGCGCGCGGCCTTTAGCGGGTCGCGAGCGTAGCGAGTTCTTCGAGGGCGGGACTTCGTTTCCTTCCGGTCACAGCACGCAGGCATGGGCAGTCGCAGCCGTTATCGCGAGTGAGTATAAACATCGTCCCGCAGTTCAAATTGCTGCGTATGGAGTCGCGACTGCGGTCAGCGTCGCGCGATTTACCGTGCACAAGCACTATCTTTCAGACGTAGTCGCCGGCAGCGCGTTGGGCTACGGAATCGGAAAGTTTGTCTTCAAAGCTCATCATCGCGACACGGCAGAAGATGGTGTGGTCAGCAAGTCCGTGTGGCCAGTGATCACACCGCAGTTCAACCGGCAAGCTCGCCAATACGGTGTCGGGCTGACGTGGAACTTCTGACTGGTCCGGCGTTACCATGAATTATGTTTGATTCTGTTCGCGTAAGACTCACACTCTGGTATGCAGGCGTACTCGCGCTCTCACTCATCGCGTTTGCGCTCGTAATCTACTACGCGGCCGGCAACATCTTTCACGAGCGGCAGGATGAATCATTGCGCTCGACTGCGCAAACGGTTGCGAGCGCGTACGTCGAAGAGTTTGCCGAAGCACATTCCGTATCTAAAGCGGGCGAAGTTGTGCTCGCAGAAATAACTTTCCCCAATCGGTACGTGCAGCTCACCGACAATGCGGGCAATACGATCGCGACTTCCGGAAACCTCGCGGGCTCGAGTATCGCGATTCCCGCAACGGTTTTTGGCGACGCGCGAACACGAGGGTTTAGTCATGCGACTGTGAGTGGACTAAGAGTGACTGTCGTTCCGTTGTCGTCAGACCAGACACTCGGATACGCCGCAGTCGCCGAACCGTTGAGCGTGGTCGAGGATGGATTACGTGAGTTGCGCCGCGATCTGTTCGCCGGAGTTTTCCTCGTGCTGTTGCTGGCCTCAGCCGGCGGATACTTCCTGGCCCGCAAGAGCCTTGCGCCCATCGCGTGGATGAACAGCCAGACACAACGCATCTCCGCCGAAAACCTCTCTGCGCGACTCGACGTCACGAATTCGCGAGACGAGCTCGGGCGGCTTGCTACCACCATCAACGACTTGCTGGCTCGACTCGAGAATTCTTTTGCGGAGCAGCAACGGTTCATCGCCGATGCTTCTCACGAGCTGCGTACTCCGCTCGCTGTCTTGCGTGGTGAGACGGAAGTGGCGCTCGGCAAGACGCGCACGGTCGAGGAATACGAGCAGTCGTTGTCGTTGATTCAGGATGAAGCGGAACGACTCTCGCGCATCGTTGAAGATCTGTTCATACTCGCGCGCCAGCCGATCAACACGCGTGCGGTTTTGAGCAAAGAACGACTTTCGCTGAACGATGCGATTAGAGACTGTGCCCGCGCGGCGCAGGTGCTCGCGTTTCGGAAGGGCGTGCGTTTGAAGTTGGAGAAAGATTCGCCGTCAATCGCGCTCAATGGCGATGAAGAGTTGATCAGGCGGATGATTCTGAACCTGCTCGATAACGCTGTGAAATACACGCCGGCAGGGGGCGAGATCTCACTCGCGCTTGCGCGGCAAAACGGCAGCGCGGAGATTGTCGTACGCGACACAGGGATCGGCATTCCCGAAGCGGCCCAACCGCGCGTCTTCGATCGTTTCTACCGCGTTGATAAAGCGCGTGCCCGCGCAATGGGCGGAGCTGGATTAGGTCTCTCGATCGCGCAATGGATCGTTGAAGTTCATGGCGGCGCAATCAAACTCGCGAGCACACCGGGCCAAGGCAGCACGTTCACGGTTGTATTACCGATAGCAAAATCCTAAATTCTCAGGAGCAACTGTAGGGGCGGCCGTCCGTGGCCGCCCGATCGGAGGGACAACCCGCGCTAAGTCCGATCGGGTGGCCACGGAGGGCCACCCCTACAATTGATTCAAGGTGACCTCAAGTCCCAAGGAGATCGATGGTGAAAATTGTTCTAATCGCAATCATATTGACTTTGATTTCGCTGCCCGCAGTGGCGCAAACGCAAACTAAAACCCCGACCGTCGCGGACGAGTGTGCATGTGAGTCGCAAATCCTGCCGGCCACACTCGCAATCGTAAACGGTGTGACGATCAGCCCGCGTGATATCGAAAAGTCGACCGCCGATCGCATTCACGACATGCAACAACAAGTCGTCGATGCACGCAAAGCCGAGCTCGACCTCCTGATCAACTCAAAACTTCTCGCCATTGAAGCTAAGAAACGCGGTGTTACCACGGGCAGGCTGCTCGAAACCGAAGTCATCGCCAAAGTAAAAGCACCTACACCAGTGGAAGCACGCGCCTTTTATGATCAGAACAAGGCGCGCATCAACGGCGAGTTTGATGCGGTCAAAGACGACATCGTCCGGTATCTCACCAACGAGCGCCAGCGCGACGAGGCGAAGAAGTATGCGGATACACTGCGTGCCGCGAGCAACACGGTCGTCAAAGTCCCGCAGGCTACGCCACTACGCAACGAAGCCGAGCGCGCACAGGTCCTGGCCACCATCAACGGCGAAAACATCACGTCGGGCGACGTCGAGGATCCGCTGCAGCCGCTCATCTTTGACGTGCAGGAGCAGGTCTATGAGCTGCGCAAGAATGAGTTGGACGTCAACATCAACGACATGCTGCTCGTGCAGGAAGCACAAAAGCGAAAGATTACGACTAACGCACTGCTCGAATTGGAAGTTAAGCCCAAGCCGGTGACGGAAGAACAAGCGCGCACATTTTTTGAGCAGAACAAAGAGCGCGTGAGCGGCGACTTCGCGCAAACGAAAGACGCGATCATCAATTACCTGCAACAGACGGAGCTGCGCGCTGCCGAACAGGCATTTGTCAATAAGCTGCGCGCGGCCGCGTCGATTCAGACTTTTCTGAAAGTACCTGAATCGCCGGTGTTCAAGATCTCGACGAAGGACCAGCCGTCGTTAGGTAATGCGAATGCAGCAGTGACGATTGTGGCCTTCACGGATTACCAGTGTCCGAGCTGTGCGGCGATGCATCCTCTCCTCGAGCGTGTGGTGAAAGAGAGTGGCGACAAAGTCAGACTCGTCACGCGTGATTTTCCGCTCACCATGCATGCCGACGCGTTCAAGGCAGCCGAAGCGGCTGAAGCTGCGCGTGAGCAGGGGAAATACTGGGAGTACGTGAATGTGCTCCTTCAGAATCAATCCGCGCTGAGTGTGGAGAAGTTGAAGAGTTACGCTACACAGGTTGGTTTGGATCGTGCGCGCTTCGACGCAGCACTCGATTCACGGAAGTTTGCGGAGTCGGTCCAGGCGGACGTTGACGATGGCCTCAAACTCGGATTGAAAGGCACGCCAAGTTTATTTATTAACGGCCGCCGCGTGACGGCGAAGAGTTATGAAGAGTTGAAAGAGAGCGTCAACGCCGCACTCAAATCGCCAGGCAAGTAGACGGCAGCGCCAAAGGCGCGGAATATGAAAGCCAGGGGCAAGCGCGAAGCGCGTCGCCCCTGGTAAAAACAATCAAATCCGTTCCAGCCCTGAAAGGGCGTAATAGCTGGTGTTATTTCGGCCCTTCAGGCCTTAAACGTGTTCTTTCTAACCTGGACCAGGGGCGACGCGCTTCGCGCTTGCCCCTGGCTTTCATATCTCGCGCCGTTGGCGCTCAATTCAGCGTTCGGTAGTACATGTGGCACTGCCACATACTGGACCATGAAGACAACGAGATGATGCAGAAGGATGAAGTTGTCTGGAGATGGCTATGGCTTGCTGTTGCGGTTTCACGACGTCGCCAGCAAGCCGACTCCTGAGAACTTAAGCGGACGCGTTATCGTAGTGGCTTCAGGAGGTTGGAAGCCGATGTACTGTTCGACTTGCGGAGTGGCGGTCGCCGACAGTTTGAACTATTGCAATCATTGTGGCGCTCGGACGTCCAACAGCGATAATGTCGCCGTCTCTCGCCATGTCAAACCTGATTTTCTTGTCGCTGCAATGGTGGGAACGTTCGTACTCGGCCTCATCGCCATCACCGCTCTGCTTGGAGTCATGAAGTCTGTGCTCGGACTTGAGGCGGGTCAGATTCTCGGCTTTGCCGTGTTGAGCTTTTTGATAATGCTCTTTCTCGAAGGCGTGTTTCTAGTGCTTTTGTTCCGGCGAAACCACGGTGCTGAGGATCGAGCGAGGAAAGAGTCGCTGCCGGGACACACCACGAAAGAGCTTGGTGCCCCGCAAGTGCAGGCCCTGCGAGAACCGCTATCGAGTGTGACCGACGAAACAACACGCGCGTTTGAGCCGATCTACACCAACCGAAACAAAGCTACTTGACTGGCCTGGTCAGTAGTGGTGCAGTTTGAATTGCTCGTCTCCTTGGAGTGCGGCGGCCTGGCGCCGCTTTGGTATCGATGATGCGCGATCGAGGCCAAAGCGGCGTCAGGCCGCCGCACTCCAAGGAGACGCCCCGTCTGAAGCTCTCTAAATTTTTCAAACTGCATTGCTACCGGCCTGGTCTAAAACGACGCAAGATGATATCGGAATACACGTAGTTGGGTGTCTTCCGTTGAGGAATCTATCTAATGGCAGACTTCGTGCCGGGCTTGGAATTAGGCGAGCGGT
>Ga0081539_10003367_pt1 | contig 19787 bp, 16 predicted proteins | sample TabmetS4T2R2_FD_71023 | JGI IMG/M metagenome (GOLD analysis project Ga0081539, IMG submission 71023) | Tabebuia heterophylla rhizosphere microbial communities from the University of Puerto Rico - S4T2R2 | ecosystem: Host-associated > Plants > Roots > Rhizosphere ...
GGTGTATCGGATTTTAAGTATCCCAACAACAGGCAATTTTTATTAACGCTGAATGTTAACTTTTAAAATGAGAGAAGTGAAAAGCAACATTTATAAGACCTCACCCCAAACCCCTCTCCAAAGGAGAGGGGCTAAATTTCGTTTACAATCGAAGTGCCCGATAGTGATTTTTATTACGTTATTTTTTATTAGTGTTTTTTCCGGTTGTATAAAAGAGGTAACACCGAGTGATGCGATAACGCCTGATATTCTTACCAGCACTACGGAAGGATTAACGCAGGCAGTAAATGGGGCTTATGCATTGTTTAAAGACCATGTTGTTTTCAACGGCACTGCAGATGACAACAACATGTATCTGCGCCAATATTTCCAGATGAGTGATTTTGCGAGTGATGATATTGTGTGCGGTCAGGTTACAGAAGACCCGTTCTTTTTAAGCTTTTCATTGAATCATTCACCTGCCCAAACAAACAGCAGGTATTTTTGGTTTATCTCGTACAAAGTAATCAACGATGTAAACACCGTAATTGAAGCAACAGAAAAAATCGTCAATCCAGATGCAACGATTAATCAATTAAAAGGTGAGTGTTATTTTTTGAGAGCATTTTGTCATTTCAGTTTAGTACGTTTTTATGCAAGACCATATTCGCAAGACCCGGATGCAGATGGAATTGTGTTAAGGCTTTCCACAAGCGACCCTGCCATAAAGGCAAGGTCAAGTGTAAAAGATGTTTATGCCTCCATTATTGACGATGCAACAAAAGCAGCAGACCTGATGATACAACCAAGAGGTGTTGCGTATGCATCACAGGAAGCAGCGTGGGCTTTACTTTCAAGAGTTTATTTGTATGAAGAAGATAATGAAAATGCAATTGAGTACGCGAACAAGGTAATTAATTCGGGAAGATTTCAGCTTACGAACAAGACTACTTTTAAAACGATGTTTAAGAATGCACAAACAAGTAGTGAAACAATTTTTTGCATTGCATTTACCGCAGCAGAGGATTATGGAAAGTTCGGTTCAATTGCTTCGATGTTGTATTCAGATGGCAACAGTGGTTGGGGAGAAGAATATGCGTCACAATCATTGCGTGATGTTTTGAATGAACATCCCGAAGATGTGCGATGGTGGTATATCGTTCCGTTGGATGATGGTAGCGGTGGTGTTCAGAAAAAGAATGGAATTGAAATTTATTATATCACGAAATTTTCTTTTCAGGATGGAAGTCCTACGTTGAGTTCACCGATTATGTTTCGTCTTGCAGAAATGTATTTAAACCGTGCAGAGGCAAATGCAAAACTTGGTAAGACACAAGAAGCGCTTGATGATGTTGATATGATAAGAAAGAACCGCGATCTTCAAAACAGTTTGTACAATGGCAAAGTACCAGCAGGTGAAACTCTGCTAAGTGTTGTTTTAAAAGAACGACGTTTGGAATTTTTTGCAGAAGCGCAAAGAACATTCGATGTATATCGCAACAATCTTAAGATGGATAGAACGTATTGGGGTTATCATTTACCGGGATTGAAAGAAACAGATATAGACCTTTCAAAACAACCGACTGGTTATGATAACATGATAATAGAATCAACATCGCCAAGGATAATTTACTATATACCAATTGATGAAGTGCAAACGAATACGGAGTGTACGCAGAATCCTTAGAAGGTGGAAGGTGTAGGGCGTAAGGTTGAAGGTTTAACGATTAAGGTTAAAGCAAATTGTGAATTGTAAATCGTGAATCAATGTCGTTTAATTAAACATTGAATGGTCTCACGCAGAGACCACTGGGTACGCAGAGATAGACAAACATTACACACTTTTTATCAGGGCACTCCTTAGCTCTGCGTGAACTAAACGACATTGAATCGTGAATGGTTAATGAAGAAGGGAGAATAACATAACTCTTAAACGAATTTATATGTTCAAAAAAAATTTTTATAGTGCTGTTTGTGTTGGCGCTTTAATGTGCATGTTTACTTCATGCAAAAAAGATGATAACAAGCCTATGCCGTTTGTTTTTTATAGTGTTGAGGTCAATGGCAATGATGTTACGTTCACGAACGAGTCAACAGGAGCCGTTTCTTATAAATGGGATTTTGGTGATGGAACAGAATCAACAGAAGAAAGTCCTACACACACTTATCCGGGCAAAGGAAAATATGTCCCAACGTTGTATGCAACTTCTGCTGATGGTATGACCGCAGAAGCTTCCACTGTTTTGCATATTTCAAAAACATCTCCTGTAAAACTGAATGATAAGTCGCTTGCAGATTGGGATACCATTACAACAAATATGGTCGTTGGTGGTAGCGGCTCCGGCAATTTTATTGTTGCGAAATATGATTATGACGCAGATAATGTTTATTTCTATTTTGAGCAGCATACTTCAAAAAGTGACGGCAACATTTACGACTTCTATATTGATGCAGACAATGATATTTCTACAGGATATTTAACAGGAGAAATTCCCGGCGGCGGTTACGAAGTATTGCTCGAAGGAACTATATTCGATGGCTGGCTTGATGTGTATTATCACAGCGGCGACCAACAAAGTTTCGACGGTTATCAGTATCAAAGCATCAATGAATTTTATACGGTAGGTGCATGGGAAGATAAAAATGGTGTCTTGAAATTTGAAGGTGCATTAAAACGCAGCAAGCTGAAAGGCTTAACAGGACGGGCTTTGCGCATAGGTGTGCAGGTTGCAGCAAATGACTGGAGTGCAATTATTGGTTATTCGCCGGATGTGGGTGAAGAGGCGTTCTTTTTGGATATGAGTGAGTGAGATAATAGCCATGAAGACACAAAGGAATAAACTCAGAAGAGAACCTTTCATCCTATTAATAAAATAGCTCAATTATGATGAGAAAATTTCTCTTTATAGAGAATGTAATTGATAGAGATGTGATGATTGAAGCTTAAAGTTTGTTGGAGAAGGAGAAATAAGTTTGAGTGATACAGTTTTATAGAGAGGTATTTATACGCCAAATTACTTTTTAGTTTTTCATAATAGTTACTTTTTGGTGCTATTCCCTATATCAATTGCGGGTCTTTATAGGAGGATTAGATTTAAAATTTGCCCATGGGATTTAATCATCGATTTTAATGCACGTTTCAAGGATTAGCCTTTAAATTTGTAGAATAACGACCCTAAGAATGAAAATCAATCAAATACCCTTAATACAATTCCTAATCCTTGTTTGCCTTCCTTTTTTTGGACACACACAAATTAATGTAGTTTCAGGTTTTGAAGTTTCCGACACTGTTTGTATAAATTCACCCTTAGCGATAAAAAATACTACCATTGGTGGAAGATTGTTCTATTGGAGTTTCTGCGATTCACCCTTAAACAGTACACCGACAGCACAGAATATTGGAAATCCGGGTGGTTTACTTTCACGACCAACATTTATTGAAACAGTTTATGAAAATGGCAATTACTATGGCTTTGTTATTAACTATGCGCCGAGCAGTTTGGTAAGGCTTGATTTTGGTAATAGTTTGCTCAACACACCTACCGCGATAAAACTTGGAAATTTTGGAGGGATTATTCCTCCAATGAGTGGCGCTGAAGGGTTGCAGGTTATACAGAATGAAGGTAAATGGTATGCTATTATTGTAGCCGGACAATTGACTGACTCTTCTTCCCGAATAATTAAATTAGATTTCGGTTACAGCATTACAAATACTACTCCTATAGCCACTAATTGGGGCAATATAGGTGATCTGGCCCAGCCGATAGATCTTTACCTATTTAAAGAGGGCGATGAATGGCATGGTTTTACCGTTAATGGCCAGAATAACACCGTAACACGATTTGCTTTTACCAATAGTTTTGAAAATGTACCTATCGGTATCAATTTGGGAAATTTGGGGAAACTGCACTATCCCACAGGAATTTTTGTGATGAATGATAACGGGTCATGGCATATGTTTATTACCAATGGTTGGGATAACTCCAGCATCAGCAGATTAGATTTTGGCAGTAGTTTATTAAATTCTCCCACAGCCATAAATTTGGGAAATATCGGTAATACTTTGCGAAGACCACGAGATTTATACATTATCAAATTTCCAAACGAAATAGTCGGGTATGTAGTAAACGGAAGAACAGATGCAAATGATATAGTAAGACTTGATTTTAAAAACGGCTTAGATCAAGCTCCTGTCGCTCAATCATTGGGAAATTTTGGCAATTTCAATTTTCCTCATACTTTTTCAAAATTATTTCGTGTAGGCGCTGATCTCTATACCTTTGTTCTGAATGCTGGAAATAACACCATAACCCGTTTGAAATTTGCAGGCTGCAATTCACCCAATATTCCCAATTCAACAGATTCCGTTCCTTCGGCTATAACATACCAACAGCGTGGCAATTATTCGATTAGTATGATGGTTGATGAAGGGCTCGCCACTCAAAACTATATTAGAAAAGATATATTTGCAGAGTCTTTACCTGTAATAAGTACACTAAAAGATACTTCGCTTTGTGAAGGCTCTGTGCTTTTACTTAATACAAGCAGTGACAGTAATGAGACATTTTTATGGGCACCAACCACAGGTTTATCAAACTCAACTCAACGCAGTCCTTTTGCTTCACCAAACGTCACCACACGATATACTGTTACTGCAACAAATAAAGCAGGTTGTTCCTCTAAAGATTCAGTAACAATAAATATTTTAGCTGCTCCGTCTGTTACAATATCATCAGACACGTTAGTGTGCATCGGGACCAGTGTAAAACTTAAAGGTTCATCATCTGTTTCCGGACCCTTGCAATACTTGTGGTGGCCTTTGGACGGTTTAAACAGTGTTTCAATTTCTGAGCCAACAGCAACGCCTGACGTTACTACAAATTACCATTTAGAAATTACGGCATTAAACGGTTGCAAAGGTCGAGATTCAGTTACAGTAGCGATAAGACAAAAACCTGTATTTAATATAAACCAGTCGGCAACAAAGATATGTGCGGGAGAGTGGGCACAATTGTCTGTATCGGGAGGTGATATTTATCATTGGTATCCCTCAAAGACTGTAAACAATCCAGCAGATGCTTCTACAAAGGTTTTTCCAAAAGAAGCTACAACCTATAAAGTGATCGTTACTGATACAGTTTGCAATGTTACTGATTCTTTATTTGCAACAGTAGCTATAACCGGTTTGCAAAATACCACGATCAAAAAATCGAATAATATAGATTGTGTTCTTGGCGAGGCACAACTTACTGCTACAGGAGGGATAAAATATGAGTGGATGCCGGCTTCGTCGTTGTCGAGTGCGCACATTGCAAATCCTATTGCAGCACCATTTGAAACTACCACTTATTATGTAAAGATAAGTAACAGTGGCGGCTGTTATACGACAGATTCTATTGAAGTAAAAGTGATAAAGGGTACGGCGGAAAACGGCTATCCGGTGCCTAACGCTTTTACGCCAAACGATGATGGTTTCAATGATTGTTTTGGAGTAAAAAAGTGGGGATTTGTTACTAATCTTGATTTTAGCATATATACCAGAACTGGCGATTTAATTTTTCATACTAAAAATTCAAGTGAGTGCTGGAAAGGAACTTACAAAGGAATACTGCAACCTGCAGGGGCATATATTTATCAGATACATGCAAAAACCAATTGCGGTTTTGTGTATAGAAAAGGCACGGTTATGCTGATAAGATAGGTTAGGGCGCAAAGGTTAAGGTGTAACATTTTCATCTGACTAATCGGAACAAATGAAGAAAAGGAGCGAGATAAATCTATTGTTTGATTTTAAAGATCGCGATAAAAAAGCAAAGACAACCGAGCAGATAAAAAAACAATGCCGCCGGTGCAGTCCATTCCAAAGGCGGAAGCGAGAATACTCCTGTTCTTATTAAACGTATTAAAGCAAAAACAGCAGAGATTCCAAAAAATATATATCCTAATTTAACTGCTTGTTGTTTACTCATTTCACACAATTCTATGTCAATGTGAGAACAACTTTTTGTGTATAAATTTACAATTATTTCGCAAGTTTTATGCAGTCTGAGTCCGGGCTTTTAGTTGCACCTGCCCGAGTTTACTCGGAAGATATACGATAGTGGTGAAGTATTTTTTATTGTAACAGACTACGAAGTGCAAAAGAATAAGTTGCAAATCATTTCTTATTTGTAACAGACTACAGGGAGCAGCAGTATAAAATTTATTTCTCCCACATATAACAAATTTATCTGAAACTATAATCAACTGTCATCATAAAATTGCGTGGTTCTCCAGGCCATTTGCTTATATTATTGTAAGCGCTTAACCAGTATTGTTTATTAATGATATTTTCAATATTCACCGCAATTGTAAAATGTTTATAACTGTATTGTAAACCCGCGTTCAAGATAACAAATCCCGGTAATACCAATTCATTTGCGAGTGTATAGCGTTTACTCTGTTGCATGTGGCCAATTGCAACAGCAAAGCCTTTCAAAATATTATTTTTGAAAGTATATTTTATCCATGAATTGGATGAATGCAAGGGTACATTTTCAATAGGCTTTCCAATATCTTCCACAACATTTGTCTTTATGTTTTTTGCTTTATTGTAAGCATACGAAACATGAGTGCTCAAAGCATCGTTTATATTACCGTTCAACTCAACTTCGGTACCATTGCTCCGTTGTTTACCACGTTGCATATACAGATCAGGTTCAGCAAGATCATTTGCATTTACTGCAACATTTTCAACACTCAGTGAGTAGAGGGAAACAGTTGCAAACATTTTATTTTGAAACAAGCTTGCTTTAATGCCGGTTTCGTACAACTCACTTACTATAGGTTTAAAGGGTTCATTAAACACTTGCCTGATATTTGACATTTCAAAGGGATCAAAACCCTTATTGTAAGTTGCATACATGCTCAAAATGTTTGAAGAATTAAAAACAATTCCAAGCCTCGGTAAAAAAATGTTTTGTTCAAGATCTGTTGAAGTCTCAAGAGTTTCGTCTTCATCATCTTCATACCAGTCGCTTCTTATCCCTAACAGTAAGCTCCATTTTTTAAAACTTAATTGCTCCTGCACATAAAGAGCGTGTGTGCGATATCCTTCTTCTGCAAGATCAACAGCTTTATCTTCACGCGTTGTATAATTCTTAATAAGCGGATGTACATATTTAGGATGCAAAAGATTAAAGGTGGTTGCAACGCCCGTGCCTTCACCGAAAAAATTGTTTTCAAAACTATTCTGGTTTAATTCAACTGACGTACCGATGTAATCATATCCCACAACAATGCTATGCCTTAGCTTACCGGCAGTTAAATCAAAAGTGAAAAAATTTGAAAAAGTATTGGTAACAGTATGGTATTGCCATTGAGTATAATAAAGATCAACCGAGTCATTAGTTATATAATCTTTGAACCCATGCTCCGCTACACTTTGCTTTGTAATATAATTGAGATAGCCTGAGCTGAATGTTATTTGTTGATTTACCTTATATTGAAACAAAAAATCTGTTGCAAAATTATTCTCATGCAAATAATCACCAGGTTGAGTAACAGACAAATTAATCGGTGTTCCAAACATGTTATTGCTTTTGAGTCCGGGCTGACCCCGGTTTACAACACTATTTGCATGCGAATAAGAAAAGTCAAGATTTATTGATAACTTATTGTTGGGCTGGTACGATAATGAAGGTGCAACCTGATGGGCTTTGTAATAAAACTCATTCACAAAAGAATGATGGTTATCATAGCCTGCATTAAAACGATAAAGCAGTGTTTTTGATTTATTAACCGGTCCAGTAAAATCCCCCTGCACACGATAATGATCCCAACTTCCATAACCAACATTTAATGTTTGTTGCTGATTCATTAGCGGCTTTTTTGTTACAAGATTCACGGTGCCACCCGGATCACAGTTGCCATACAATGTAGCAGCAGGACCTTTAATTACTTCAATTTTGTCAATATTCACCAACATTGAATTGGTAAAAGTTGAATTATAACCACGTAAACCATTGATGTTTCTTGCATTCTCTGCTTTAAATCCCCGTATTGTATATTCATCGAAACCCGAATAATCATTAATACCGGGAACATCTTTAATTGCATCTTTTATATTCCAGTTCATTTTGTCTTTGATCAGCTCCTGTGTAACAACAGAAAGTGTTTGAGGCGTTTCTTTTATTGGTAGTGACATCTTGGTCGCAAAAGTTGAATTATCAACTTTATACAATTTTCTGTTCCCATATACTTTAATATCTTCTAACTGTTTAAAGCTATACTCAAGATTAATAGTACCTAAATCCAATTGTTCATCTGATTGCAAAATGATATATTGGTTAAAGATTTTTAATACTACTGAATAAATGATTAATGTATCATTCAGTGCCGGCAAATGAGAAAAAATGAATGTTCCATTTTCGTTTGTTATTGTTGAACGATGAAGGTTTCGGAGTTGAACTGTAACATCTTCGACAGGCTTTCCATCAGCACTCACAACTTTTGCTTTGATTGACGCGCCTTTTTGTGCGGCAGCGTTACTGCCAATTAGAATAATACTCAAAACAATTATTGAAAAAGCAGATAAAGTATTGGTGTGTTTCACGCAGGGATAATGATTTGCAGCTAAATTAAAGGATATGAAGTAATATGTGCTTAGATTAAAATGATGATTGTATAAAATTTTGTCGGCTTTTATTTACATAGCAGTTCATCCCGCTAAGACTACGGATAGCCATGAATTTGTTTTTTTATGTAAAAAATGAGGTTGGCATCAAATTTTGATCTTCATTAAATGTGTAAAGCATAAAATAACAGCTTATATGAATGTATCCTGGCCTTTCTATGTGCGGTTAGCTCTTATTCTTTTAATTATATGGCTTGTAATGTATGGTATTTATTTAGGTCGCAGTATTTTACTTCCTTTTGGTTTTGCTTTTCTTACTGCTATACTGCTTCAGCCTGTTGAAAATTTTTTTCTGCGTTTGAAGATGCCACATGTACCGGCAATTCTTATTACGCTGCTTATTGCCTTCGCGGTTTTATTTGCTATTATCACATTTATTTCTTCGCAGATATCATCCTTTGTAAACGATGTTCCTGCGATAGAAAAAAATTTTACGCTTTTTTTTCATGACATGCAAGACTGGGTAAATAAGACTTTTCATTTCAGCCGTGAACAACAGGAACAAATAATCGAAAAGGCTAAAGAAAATAATAGCAATACAACAACGATGATAGCAAGGGGCACCCTCAATGTTTTAGCTACCTCCGTGATTTCTCTTACACTCGTACCTATCTATACATTCCTCTTTCTTTATTATCGCAAACATCTTGTTCTTTTTGTTATTTATGTTTTTGGGGAAGAACAAAAGGAACGAGTTTCTAAAGTTTTGAATGATGTAAGAGGAGTATTACATCATTATGTTACAGGCTTGCTTATTGAAACTTCCTGTGTAGCCGTTTTAAATTGTGTTGGACTGTTTTTGATAGGCGCCCCTTATGCAATTCTGCTTGGATTGATCGGTGCCATTTTAAATCTTATTCCATATATAGGTGGTTTAATTTCAGTTGCATTAACAGGAATTACTATTTTAAGCAACACCGGCGATACGTTTATGATGCTTGCTTCGGTAGTTGTGTATTTGGTTGTGCAGTTTATAGATAACAATTTCTTTGTTCCACGTATTATCGGCTCAAGTGTGCAATTGAATGCGCTTTTTTCTATAGTGGCAGTATTAATAGGCGGAGCTCTCTGCGGAGTGGGTGGAATGTTTTTAAGTCTTCCGTTTATGGCGATATTTAAAGTTGTATGTGATCATGTTGATGCCCTTAAACCATGGGGAATGTTGTTGGGTGATGCAGAGCTTGCGCGATGGGATGTGTTAAGGATACGTCGAAGAAAAAACAAAAGAAAGAAGGAAACATTGAGTGATATTTAACGCAGCGAGACACTCAAACAATGGTGCATTTTTTGTGTTATTGAGATAAATATTATTGTATGGAAAATAAAAAGATTGAACAGAACGATAAGATAAAAAATGCTAATGGATCAAATACGAAAAAAGATCCCGATGAATGGACGACTGGCGATGAACCCATGACGGGTGCACAGCGATCGTATCTTAAAACACTATCCGATGAAGCAGGTGAAGCTTTTGATGAAAATCTTACAAAAGCGGAAGCCTCAAAAAGAATAGATGAACTGCAGCATAAGACAGGCAGGGGTTTAAAAAACAATGAAGAATAATATCTCACTATAAAACTGTTAATTCGAGATAACGAGATAGTGATTGCGAGTAAGGTAAGGGTAGCGGCAAAATTATTCAGCATCGTCCTTATCGTAATCACTGTTCTTCATGGCTAAATACTCCTTGTACATTCTGCTCAATTTTATTTTATACCTGCACCACAATGGTAGTTGGTGCAGGCGCGATGTTGTTGTTCATTCTGAAGAAATTTTCGGGATCATACTTGTGCTTTACTTCCTGTAATTTCGTGTAGTTCTCTCCGTAAGCATTTCTAACTCTTGCATTATCGTCTGCATCCAAATGATTAACATAAACACCGTCAGTAAACGGCTCAATTTCTTTCCAAAAATTTCTTGTCCACAAAATATTTTTTTCATCGTCAGCGGGATCAGTCCATTGGGCTATGATATCACCGTCCCATTGATTTTGTCGTAATGCAAATGCTGTTGCTTTGGGATCAACTTTTGTTGCTGCGCCACGCATGTGATAAAACAAAAATGGCGTGAACGGAGAAGGGCGTGTTGCAATGTTGCGTATAATAACATCAAGTAACTCATCAGAGATTGTTTTGAAGTAACCGGATTTCCAATAGCGCCTCAATCCCGCAGGTGCAGCAGCATCAAGAATGGATTGCAGTTGTGTGTAGGGCATTTCGGTAACCATATCTGCCAACGGCGAACCAAATGAGCGAAGCGGTGCAAGATATCTATCAGCATCCTCTTTTGCTCCCATCCACGCAGGCAAAACAAAAGCAACAGGCATGCCATCGGGTGTTACGATAAAGCCGGAGTAAGCCATTAATTCATCGGGTGCAGTTCTTGTGTAGTCTCGATAAAATTTCAGCACTTCTTTTGCCTGATCCATAGGATATAAAATCATCCCTGCAACAACATTTGGGGCTACCTTATGCAGTTGAAATTCAAACAGCGAAACAATTCCAAAGTTGCCTCCTCCGCCCCGGATTGCCCAAAATAAGTCTGCATTATTTTTAATGTCAGCCTTCAACATTTCGCCATTTGCAGTAATAATTTCAACTGATAATAAATTATCACAGGCAAGACCATATTTGCACATAAGCCATCCCAAACCTCCACCCAATGTTAAACCTGCAATACCCGTGTCTGATACGGTTCCGCCTGTTGTAGCAAGACCGAATTGTTGCGCGGTTGCGTCAAATTCTCGCAGTATAACACCAGGTTCAACCGTGGCAGTTTGTTTTTCTGTATCAATATTTATCTGCTTCATTTTTGAAAGATCTATCATCAATCCGCCTTCACATACTGCATTGCCCGCAATATTGTGACCACCACCGCGTACGCTTGTGAGGAGGTTATTTTTTCTTGCAAATTTTACAGCATACAGAATATCGTTTGTATTGATGCACTGTGCTATCAAAAGTGGTTTTCTGTCTATCATACCGTTCCAAACTTTTCTTGCAGTGTCATAATCAGCATCGCCGCTAATAAGTATTTTTCCGTTAAAGGTAGATTGCAAGTCGGCAGCAAGTATTGCTGCATCTGCAGCAGTTGTATTTTCAGAGATCATAAATTGAAGTTTTAAGTGTGAGGAATATATATTGGGTACGTTAGAAAAATGCTGAAACAATGTTAGAAAATTACTTCATAGAAAATGAAACAGCAATTAATTTTTCATCTCATGCTCTCCAGACTATGAGGAGCGGTGCATGACTTTATTGCAAAAATTTTGCAACCATTGTAAAGAAAGTTCGTACTTACCACATAGAAGCTTTTCTATTCCATCATTTATAAAAAAGCGATCTATGAAAAATAAATTTACCCATGCGGTCGTGCTATTGTTCACATTGCCCGCATTTCATTTTTGTCATTCACAAAGCGTAACTCCCAAATTGCTCTGGCAAAAAAAGGGCACGATAAACACAATGAAATTCTCACCCGACGCCAGTTTGCTTATTACAGGAGGCACAATTAATTGCGATAATTGCGGTGAGATACAGGTATGGCGTGTGAAAGACGGTTCGCTGACAACAATAATTACAAAAGAAACATTGGGTGTAACGAATGCTGTTGATGTTTCAAGAGATGGTCGCACTATACTTTCAGGTCACGGCAGTGTATATTGCACAGGAGGCGGTGAAGGGGGCGATTGTGATGCTTTATGGGGCAGCGTAAGTACACACTCTGTGAGTGGAGAAGAAAAAAGATTTTTATATGCCGACGATATTATTTATTCGATAGCCTATTCGCCGGATAACAGCATCATAGCCGCAGGCACCGGTTATAATGATGATAATACAGGTGAAATTAGAATTTATGATTCGAATTTTAATTTGCTGCGGGTGCTGCCGGGGCATCACTCTGAAAACTCTGAAACTGACGGGCTTGCTTTTACACCGGATGGAAAATATCTTGTTTCAGGAGGTTCAGATGGGAACGTAAAAATCTGGAATTATAAAACAGGAACACTGGTGAGAACTATGATGCACGGGGATTATCTTAACGGAGGTACTTATTTAAATGTAGATGTCTCACCCAATGGACAATATATCGCAAGTGCCGGTAAAGGTTATAATATGGTCACCAAAATATGGCGGGTTGCAGATGGCGCTTTACTTTACACACTGCCGTTACATGGAAGTTATGGAACCAATATTGCTAAATTTTCCCCCGACGGAAAGTACGTGGTTTCCGGTGCTGCCCAGTACACAGTTGGTCCTTGGCTGGCAAACATTTTCGTTTGGCAATTATCTGACGGAGCGTTGGCACAAAAAATTACTGATACTACCGGCGCCCCTTTTGGAGGAATAAGAGCGATGGCATTTTCACCTGACAAAAAGTATTTTGCCTATTCGATAATTGGTACGTTAAAAGTTTTTTCGCTGAACAATACAAACTTTGCAACAACCGAAAGCTCTGGGAACAAATTACATCTTAGCGACGCTTCATTCCATTCCATGGCTTATCCTAATCCTTTTAAATCATTCATATCATTCAGATATAGTTTGCCGTTTAAGAAACATGTGTTATTGGCAATTTATGATGCCCGTGGAAGAGAAATAACAGTTCTTAAAAACGGTATTGAAGATGCCGGTGTGCACAGTGTTTTGTTTAATGCAGAAAAGATTGGTAAAGGAATATATTTTTATAAAATCCAAACGCAAACGTACTCGGAAATAAGAAAAATAATTGCAATTGAATAAAGACAGCAAGCGTCAGATAGTACACGCAAATTCATTTCTTCATTTTATAACCATCATCCTTCATGGGGTTGATTGCTTTTGTATAAAAATAATCTTTTGAATTTCTTTTTGCAGCTTTTGTTTTGCAAATTTATTTGCATCCGTAGTCTCCTGCGCAAGACTACGGATAGCAGTGGGAAAAACAAAATACTTCACAGCCTTCCTAATTTTTTTCAAGGTAGAAGTTCGTCATTCCAACCCACGCACCGGTATTGTCTTTTTTGATATCAAGTATAATAAGTGGTTCCTGCTCAGTCAGGTTGTGGGTTGTAAATCCTTTAAAGAAAAGTGCGCTTGTTACTTCTTTGTAGGCGGTGGCATTAATAACGTAATGCAGATGTCTGCTATTTTCATTTCCAGGATAGTCACCCGGAAGTATCGTTTGAATTTTAAAACAACCGGAAACATTGCTATAAACGGTTCCTTTAATCCTCGCATCACGATCAACTCCCGAGGTACTATAAATACCGGAAGAATCAGTTTGATAGAGAAACAATGATGCGTTTTCTATTGGCTGCTTAGTTTGTTTATCCAGAATCTTGCCATAGACGATCAAAGGCTCACCGGGTTCAGTCTTTTTTGTGAGCTGGATAAATCCCTTATCACCGGCACTAAGTTCCTGGCAATCTTTTGCATTACCATGATACATAGAAGTTTGGGAAACATTATTAGAGATAGCATAAAATAATATTGGTAATGCCACGAGAAAGTTTACCGAGATATTATATTTCATTTTAAAACTTTTAAATGAGTATTTGAAATCTCCAAGTTAACTCAGGAGTAATACTGATTGGGTTCTTTTTTGGTCAAAATACCAAAACCCTTGACGAAATGCCCAACGGCTTACTCTTGACACCCACAAAATGTTTTGGTCTGAAAGCAACGATCAGAAAAATAATCTTCTGGATTTCTTTTTCAGCATTTTGTTTGTCAAATTCCAGTGTGGAGACTGGCTTTTATTTGCATCCGTAGTCCGCTGCGCAAGACTACGGATAGCGGGACTACGAGGAGCAGTACAAGAAACCCAATTCAACTAATCTTCAGTAAATAATTTTATCAGCAGTAGCATAAATCTTGCAGCAAATTATTTTGATTATTTCATTTTATTGTTTACGTTTAATATTGATTCCTGTTGCATACTTCAAAAATTTACAGCTTGTACCGGATAGCAGAAATTAATTAATGTCAAAATTTTTTCTAGCACGTTTTAAGCAAGTTTAATTAAACATTCAATTCCTCTGATAATACTATTTCGTCGCATTTTCAATCAGCAAAAAATCCTGAGCCAACAACTCTGCATTAACAGCAATTGATCTGTGAATTACACCTGCTAAAAATTCAAGATTCCTTATCTGCATAAGAGTTTATCATGGCATTTCGCCTGTGTGCAATTATGCATTTTAAGTAAATAAGCATTTTTCATTCAGTAAACATTTTAACTATGAAACAAAAAATCAACTTCAAACTTTTGCTCGCATCAGGTATCTTCTTTGCCTTAGCATCTTGCAACAGTCAGCAAGGAACAAAAGATCAGTCAGAAAGCACTGACACAACCGCACAAACAACAAGTGACTCTGCTTCTGCACCAACATCAGCTCAAAGCAATGCAATGGACGCAGTGAAAATTGCGCCTGATCTCTACAAACCTCTTACAGATTCACTGGGCATAAGGGTAATGGAAATAAATTATAAATCCGGTGATTCATCTGCAATGCATTCTCATCCGGATCTTGTACTTTATGTAATAAATGGAGGCAAGTCCCGCTTCACAATGCAGGATGGAAGCTCGCAAACAAGGGATTTGAAAAGCGGCTCTACGATGATTGTACCTGCAACTACACACACCGTAAAAAATATAGGCAATACAACGGAGAAAGCAATCTTAGTAGAAGTTAACCGTGCTAATACTGCACCTAAAATCCAAGATGCAGCAACAGACGCTGTGAAAGTTGCTCCAAAATTATACAAAGTTTTAGCCGATACAATGAATATAAGAGCAGTAATGGCAACCTATAAACCGGGCGATTCATCTGCTTTACATGCACATCCGGATAATGCAATCTATGTTATTGATGGCGGCACTGCAGAATTTACGCTAAAGGATGGCACTAAACAAACGCTGACATTGGGTTCAGGAATGGCACAGGTGCGACCGGGAGAAATGCACAGTGTAAAGAACACAGGCAAAACAACTTTAAAGGTATTGATAGTAGAAACAACAAGGTAATACATTGGCTGTTGGATATTTTTGTCAGTCGCTTATCCCAACCTCCAATATTCAATCAACTGTATCATGAATGTCAGTCATAGGCGGGCATAGCCGGCTTTTATTTTTAGTTTGAAGTGCCCTGCGGAACACTTCGAACAACGGGGGACTTTACAATAGAAATAATCATGGCAACACAACAATTACTGCCAACAAAAAAATTTGCGTCTGAAAAAGCATGGCAAACATGGTTGGCAAATAATCATGATAAGTCAAATGGTGTTTGGTTGATGTTTGCGAAAAAGAATTCAAACAACCAAACAGTAGCTTATGGAGAAGCGCTAAACGTTGCGCTTTGCTATGGCTGGATTGACGGACAAAAGAAAAGTCATGACGAACAATACTGGATGCAAAAGTTTGTGCCGCGACAAGCAAAAAGCATCTGGTCGAAAAAGAACATTGAACATACAGAACGATTGATAAAAGAAGGAAAGATGCAGCCTGCCGGATTGAAAGCGATTGAAGCTGCAAAAGCGAATGGCACATGGGAAAAAGCCTATGATGCGCAAAGTAAGATGACAGTGCCTGAAGATTTTTTAAAAGCATTACAAAAGAACAAAAAAGCAAACGCATTCTTCAAAACATTAAACCGCACGAATCTTTTTTCAATTGCTTTTCGTTTACAAACTGCGAAGAAAGAAGAAACAAGACAAAAGCGCATTATAAAAATTATTGAAATGCTGGAAAGAGAAGAAAAATTTCATTGATGTGTTATGCTGTTTTCTGCTGCGTATCTTGGGTCATTTCATGGGACGAATAAAAGTAATTCCAGTCTCGAGACTGGCATTTATTTGCATCCGTAGTCGCAGACATACGGATAGCGGTGACGTTGTTTTTTATTTGTAAACAGACTACGAGGAGCACTGAAAAACTTTTGCTAAGGCGTCTTATCCGATTAAATACTCCATGGATTTAGTAGATGCAAACCCGGAATATCTTTAAAATCACTAACGTTACGTGTTACAAGAGTAAGACTATAAACTAAAGCAGTTGCACCAACAATAGCGTCGGGGATTTTTATTTTGAAATTTTTGCGAAGGTCAATTGTTTGTGCAATAATATTATTATTTACGTCATAAATATTGGCAAGTGCAATAAAGTTTTTCAGTTTAATATCGGCTGAACCATGACCAAGTACTTCGATTTTATTGATAAAAGAAATATTAAATTCTTCATCTACAATTTCACTAATGGCAGTATGTGAAGGCAATGGCAAAAGCTTTCCAACATATTCTATTAAAGTGTTGGAATCAATTAAATATCTTTTTCCCATTCATTTCGGCTTTGTTCAATTTGATGCAAAAGCTCCTTAGCAGTTTCTTCAGAAATAGAGCCAACATAATCCGATGGCTTGTTTTTATTTCCGTTGATCTCCTTTTTTTCCTCTCCACCTTTTCTTTTTAAGAAAGATTCTATTTCTATAAGAACGGCTTCGCTTTGTACTTTTAGCACCTCTTCGATCACATGTATTTTTCTTGCTTCAGAAGACATAAATCAATTTAATTTATGCGAATTTAATCAAAATAAAATTGTCTTAGATTTTGACCTGTTGCAAAGCCAATAGAAGTAAGATAAACAATCATAACGGCTTCTCTGGTAAAAACCACTTGGTTAGCATTTGAAAATTTTTCCCGATGCATTAAGATCGGTGAGATTCTATTTGGGCTTCTTTTGGGAGTTGTTACATGTCCAACAAAACTGTCACTTGTATTTAAATTTTGTAAAGAAAATTTCTGCTGAAAACATCTACCCATTGCACTGTGGCAAACGTAACATAATACACCCCAAATTCGTCTCTTATTTTATAATCATCATCCTTCATGCGGTTGATTGCTTTTGTATAAAAATAATCTTTTGGAAATTATTTTTTCAGCTTTTTGTTTTTTGAATTTCCCGCCAGAGGCGGGACTTTTTATTTGCATCCGTAGTCGCAGACATACGGATAGCGGTGACGTTGTTTTTTATTTGTAACAGACTACGGGGAGCAAGGGGATAACGGTTGAGTTGTTTTTTATTTACTAAAGACTACGCCTAAGGGAGAGCAAAAGAAAAGGGCAGCTTTTAAACTGCCCTCTTCGCAAGAGTTAACTCATAAAATCGAGATAATAAAATACTTAATTTAAAAAAATAGAAACTAATAAAAGTAAAAATCTAAATAAACAAAATAAAAAACTAAGACGAAAAACAGAGCTAACTTCTTGTCTTGCAAACATACGCTTACTTATTCAATTTTCACCTTTTTTATTTTTGAAATTCCATTTTAACTGTTAAACTTTTTAATGCTACCGCAGACTGGCTTTTATTTGCATCCGTAGCCGCAGACATACGGATAGCGGTAAGTTGTTTTTTATTTGTAACAGACTACGGGGAGCAGAGGGACATACGGATAGCGGCGATGTTGTTTTTTATTTTGTAACAGACTACAAGCAGCGAGGGCGCAGACATACTGATAGCGAGAAGTTGTTTTTATTTGTAACAGACTACGAAGAGCGGGGCGCCAGCATTGGGATTTTGTTTTTTTATTTGTAACAGACTACGCGGAGCGAGGGGATAAGCGAGTTGTTTTTATTTGTAACAGACTACATGGAACAGGGTAACAGACTACGTCGCGCAAAGGGGAGACATACTGATAGCGATTAGTTTGCTTTTCAATCATCAATTTTATATTCTTTTTTAAGATAAGCAATTAACCGTGTTGCATTTTCCAGTTGAGGTTTCATGTTGTTTTCTATGTAGGAACTTGTAATAATGCGGAAATCAAAAACCTTATTAAACAGTTTACGTAATGCAAAGTTGTCACCTGCAATGACAGGGAGCGGTTTACCGGTAAACTTATTATGATTTACAAATGTCGTATCACTGTATATTGTAATGTCCGTCATTTCGTCGAGCATAGATAGAATATCCTTAAAATAGGCTCTGTAATAATCGCCCTGGTCGTAAATATTTTCATTACCTGCATCATACTTAGATAAACTGTCCGCTACATGATCTCTTTCAATCAATCTGTAATCTCCTGTACTTTTTAATTGCTGCAAGGTAGCATCGTTGCTTTTAAAAGTCGAAGAGTTATAAAAACATTGTATGGCAATAAAGTAGAATTTTTTACGGTTGCTATCTATCTTCATTGACAAATGCTTAAGCTTCAGAAAGCTGTCTATTCCATTTAGCTGTTCGCTATCCTCTGCAATTACATGCCTAAGCCTTGCTGTATCATCCTGCAGGTTGTGAATAAATCCTTCAATGTATTCTTTCTCTTTTGAGCGGTCGCTCAAATGTTCACGGAAATTTTCAGCAAAAAAGCCAAGCATAACAGCCAGGAAAATCATGAGAAATTCAAGAAAATACTCTTTTACCTTTTTGCTTTTATGATGTAAATCCGGATGATGGTGTACTTCCATATTTTCAGTTTGCAGTTTTGAGGTTGCAGATTGCGGTTGTTCAATAGTTTGCTCTTGTGAAATATTTTTCCCCACGTCTTCCTGTCTGTCAGACTTTCGGTTTCTCTCACTTTGTTCTTCTATGTTTTCAATTTCAGGCATAATGTTTTAGTAAAGTTCGAAACAGAAGACGTGTAACAAACTTAATTTTGTTATTGTATAAGAAAAAAGAATGTTTAATTGATAAATGATTTATGCTATTGTTTTGTATAAAATCTTTCGGATTTTTTTTGTCTGCTCTACCCGACAATACTTTAAGCTGTTAAGTGCAATATCAATATAAGCTTTTCTGCTGAAAACATCTACCCATTGTATCCCCATAGCTATCGGGACAAACGTGAGATAATACACACCAAATTCGTCTCTTATTTTATAACCATCATCCTTCATGCGGTTGATTGCTTTTGTATAAAAATAATCTTTTGGATTTCTTTTTTTTAGCTTTTTGTTTTTTGAATTTCCCGCCAGAGGCGGGACTTTTTATTTACATCCGTAGTCGCAGACATACGGATAGCGTTGGAGTTGTTTCTTATTTGTAACAGACTACGGGGAGCGAGGCAGGCATACAGATAGCGATGGGTTGTTTTTTATTTGTAACAGACTACACGGAGCGAGGGGGATATTCAAAAAGTAAAAATTGAAGTCGC
>Ga0081539_10003368_pt1 | contig 19786 bp, 17 predicted proteins | sample TabmetS4T2R2_FD_71023 | JGI IMG/M metagenome (GOLD analysis project Ga0081539, IMG submission 71023) | Tabebuia heterophylla rhizosphere microbial communities from the University of Puerto Rico - S4T2R2 | ecosystem: Host-associated > Plants > Roots > Rhizosphere ...
CATCTCGTTGCTGAGAGTCTGCGGGGCAGCAAACATCGCGGCTGCATGTCGCCGTTATGCGGCGCAACCGGCGTTAGCGTTGGCGGCGGTCGGTATTCGTCTCCGAGAATGAATAGACCCTGCGCTGGCGAGGGTCGGCTTTGAGTTGTTCGGCGGCGCTTCTAACGAAATCTTTCATCTTCGCCAATTTGCCACCGGCTTAGATTCACGAATACCGCGCACAAAGGCTCGTCCAGATATGCTCTAGGTTCTTTTCCCATTTTGGTAATGAGGTCATTGGCATACTTAACTGACCCAGCGGAATACTTGCCCGGTTTGAGAGGAAACTGTGATTTGATTTCAGCGAGTGATGTTCCTCGCCTAACACCTTCACGGGTACGCTGGACAATCTCAACTTGCGGGATTTCAGACTCCCAGATTTCTAAAGCACCATTCTGAAGGTTTAATCCCACATGAAGAACAGCGTGACATGCAACACAAAGAGGCACGAGATTTTCAGGACTGTTATCACCGCTATCTTCAAGGTGATGAACATTCATCCATTTGAACGCACGATGACCGCAAGCTGCGCATGTCCAGTTATCCCGCTCAAGCACAATTTTCCGAATCCGTTCCCATTCGGATTTAGGCGGGCGCTGTGGATACCATAAGCGCGGATTAGTGATGCCCGGTCGCAATATAACTCGCCCGTCGCTTCTTTCCATTTTTCAACTCCTTAGCAACCGTGAGACGCCGAACGCTCGGCATCACCCGCGCCCACACACAACGAACATAAGAGGCTTCGTGAAGGGGCGTCGGGTGCATGCCGTTGTTAGGCTTCGCGCGGAGAAACTCCAACCTGCCTTACGCGGGCACAGCCAACTTTTCAAGCTGCTCGTCCACCGCCCGAATGACTGACTGGATTGAATCAACCTCCTCCTCCCCGAAATACACCTCGCCACACTGGCTACAGATCCAAGCGGGGATTTTATCCAGTTGGAGATGATAGCCTCTTCGATCAATATGGAAGGGCGCTACGCCGCGCTCCATTGTGCCCTGACAATACATGCACTTCATCACTTAACCCTCACCCTGAAGTCATGCGACCACTCAGCCGCATCCGGCATATATGCCGTGATGACAGCTAGATACTCGTCTTTAGGCGAGCAAACGACGTGAAGCACGCGCCCGCCCTCGCCGTAGCCGAGCATCAAGCAGCTATGCCCCCGCGCGTCTTCGGGATAATCTTCTATGATTTCGCCACGTTCTACAACGCCGCGAATCTCAGACGCGGCAATCAGCCTATCCGGGCGGGACATTTGGCGGATGGCATGAGGGAGAAACAACAAACGCTGCGCCGCAGCCCGCCGAACTAAAGATAAGATGTCTGTCTCATCGGCCACGAAGTAAGTTTACTGTTACCATCCCTATCATTCAACAGAAGCCTAACGCCCGGCATCACCCGCCGCCCGACGATCACACACTATAGTGCTCCCCAAAATCAAGACCACAAAACGGTCAATTTAAGGTGGTCTCCGCTGCCTGGTTGAAGCCTTGCCGGTAAACCGCTGCCGGCGTTTGATAGCCGAGCGACTGATGAAGGCGCTCGCCGTTGTAGAACCCGAAGTAACCGCTCAAGCCATCAATCGCATCCGGCACATGGCGGTAATCTTTGAGATACACCTCCTCGTACTTGACGCTGCGCCAGAGCCGCTCGACAAACACGTTATCCAAAGCTCGCCCCCTCCCGTCCATGCTGATCTGTATCCCACGTGCCAGGAGTCGGGAGGTAAAACTCAGGCTCGTAAACTGCGCGCCCTGATCGGAGTTGAAAATCTCCGGCTGTGCCACCACAAGCGCCCGCTCCAAAGCCGCGACACAGAAGCTGCCCTCCAACGTGTTGCTGACTTCCCAGGAGAGCACGTAGCGGCTGTGCCAATCCATGATCGCCACCAGATAGACGAACCCCGTCAACAACCTGATATACGTGATGTCGGTTGACCACACTTGATTGACCCGTGTGATCATCACATCCCGCAGCAGGTACGGATACTTGTGCGCTCCCGAAGCCGGTTGACTCAAAGAAGGCGGCGGATACATCGCCGACAGACCCATCTTTCGCAGCAACCGCCGCACCCGCTTCTCATTCACCCTATAGCCTTGGCTTCGCAACCAGGCCGTCATTCGGCGCACCCCGTAGAACGGGCAGCGCGTCTACTGCTCATCAAGGAGCCGCATCAACCGAAGGTTCTCCGTTGTCTCGGCCTGCGGCTGATAGTAGAGACTAGCTCTCGTCAGGCCGAGCAACTGGCACCGCCGCCGCAAGCTAATCTCTCCGTGTCGCGGCTCGACCAACTGCCGCTTGACCTCAAGTGAGCAGCCCAGCTTTTTTTTTGAGCCAGTCCAATTCGACCTTGAGTTGACCGATCTGCTGGTAGAGTTGCGCCTTGAGTTCTTCTGAGTCGTGCGCGTCACGCTCCCGCCGCGACGAGAATGAATCGGGAATGGCTGCCAGAGCTTGCTTCTTCCAGGCCATCACCTGATTGGGATGGACGCTATATTGCGAAGCGATCTCATTAATCGTGTGTTGTCCTTTGATGGCGGCTATCGCCACCTAGGCCTTGAAGTCTGCGCTGTAATTCTTTCGCTGCTTGCTCATCTGTTGCTCCCCATCTGAGCAGCGAGTTTACCACCTTAGCGGCTGGTCTAAATTTTGGGGAGCATCATACATGTCTTGAACCTCCGATGACAGTTTACCCTTTAGCCACTCTCCACTCAACAGAAGCCTAACGCTGGAATTCACCCGCCCGCGCCACGATAACACGCAAGCCACGTCGCAGGACACAAGATTGATGAGAGGCACGCTGGCGCGGGTCGGGTGCAATGACTTGTTGGGCGGATGGGTTTAGATTCAATTCTGCTTCAATAAAGCGCTGAATCCTGCCTGCCGAAAATGATCGTCCGCTGTCAAAGCATCTGTGAGCTTACGGTCTTCCATCACGATGAATGACAGGCAATCGATCAAGCCCCATTCTTTATCAAGCCTATTCCGATATAACTCGAACGCTCGCGCACATAGTTCTTCTGTGATTGGAATAATCTCCACCTTCGGATCATTCTCAAGTGCGTCGAGTAACTGGACGGCAGCCTTACGATAGCGCAAGCCTGCCAAAGCATTGCCAATCTCCAGAATGATAGCGCGTGTGGTAACTAAACCTGTCCCTGCGGCCTCCAATTTTTCGGCTAGATTGATAGCACGTTCATGATGCTCATCACTCGATACAGATAGGGCAATAGCATACGAAGTGTCGAGGAAGGCTTCTGTCATTGACCATTGCCCCTCACACCATAAAGGTACTCGTCCAAACGTTCTGACCAATCAGATGGGCCTTCTAGATTGAGTGAACGGGCTGTCCGAAGGAAAGATTGAGGCTGTTTTTCAGAAGTATCTACGGATTCAATTGTAAGCCGGACGCGGGTATTAGGTTCTAATTCGATTGGCTCATCCGGGCGTAAGACTTCACCGTCAAAGATTGCCTCAAGGGTTTTACTCATCATAACCTCCAACTCTTATGATAGCCGAAACTGGCTAATCCGCCCAACGCCCGGCATCACCCGCGCCCCGCGCAACGTACATGAGAGGCGCGCTGAAGGGGCGTCGGGTGCATGCCGTTGTTAGCTGGCGTCGGTCGAGAATACGAACTCGTATTCCTTTGAGCGCGCCCACGAAACCAATGACTCGCCTAAGCGGTTCAACGCGGCGGCCTCACACGGTATGTAAAAGTGCGCAGCCGCCGAATGCGGGGCTCCGAGCGACTGCTAATCTTTACCTCCAGCGCGCTATGCCCGACGCCGTCATAGACGAATGCGCGCAGCAGAATGTAGCAGTAGTATTCGCCCTCGGGCGCGCCATGCTCGAAGGTCACTTCATGCTCAAGACTCCGGGGGAAAGACCGTAGCGCGGTGCCGAACTCTAGCCATTCCTCATCTTCGATATATGAATCCTGACGCGCAGAAAAACCGCCACCGGAGACAGACACCTCGACGTGCGGCGCGTCGTAATCATCCACTTCACGTTTTCGCAGCCAGAATTGCATCGCGGATTCAAGTTGTAAGTGCAACAAGTGGACGTGGATTCAAGTTGTAAGTGCAACAAGTGATAGTTTGAAGAATACCTCATTCGGCGTTTTATAGCCGAGTGTTTTGCGCGGACGATTGTTGAGCCGCTCTTCTACTTTGGCAACCTGCCTCTCAGTGATCTTTGAGAACTCGCTTCTCTTCGGGAAGTATTGTCTGACCAGCCCGTTGGTCTTCTCGTTCAGCCCGCGCTCCCATGAATGATACGGATGGGCAAAGTAAAAATCAGCTCTGAGCTTCTGCCCGATTCGCTGATGGTAGGCGAACTCTCTGCCGTTATCCGAGGTGATAGTCTTGACTGTGAGCGCCCGTAGCCGTGTGCTGATGACCTGCGTGACCAGTTCCGCCGTGTTGTGGGCGACACGGCCGAGGCGCGTCAATTTCGACTGGCGCTCGACTAGGCTGACCATCGCTTCTTTGTGCTGACGCCCGATGATGGTGCCGGCTTCCCAATCGCCGAGGCGCGTTTTGTGCTCGACCTCTTGCGGGCGTTGGTCAATCGGCACGCGGTTGGGAATCTGCCCCCGCCGCGAGTAAGGGCCGTAGCGTTTACGCCGCTTTTTCTGGCAGCGCAAGTGCAGATGAAGCGTGCCGCCGCGCCGCTTGTCCACGTAGATATACTGATAAATGCGCTCGTGGCTGATGGGGGTTTGCCCTTCTAGGCGGAGGCGACCAGCGATTTGCTCCGGACTCCATTGTTGGCGCAACAACTGCTCGACTTGCCGCCACTGAGCGGCGCTAATGCGGGGGCGCACCCGCTTTAGTTTGCGGGCTTGTGCGCGCTCGTCAGCCTGTTTAGGCCGGTAGCCGCGCCGCCCCGTGTTGCGCGCAAGTTCGCGCGAGATAGTAGCCTTATGCACGCCCAGAGTTACGGGCGATGGCGGTGCGGCTATGGTGCTCTTTCTTCAAGGCGTAAATCTGGTATCTTTGCTCACGGGTGAGCTGCGTGTAAGCCAACTTTCGTGCTCCTTTAACTTGGCCGTTGGAGAGCACGTTGATGCTACCGCAGCTTGCCCTTTACTGACCAAGTTCAAAGTTGCACTTACAAGTTGAATCCAAGCTTCCTATTACAGCGAGTCGCTCCTGTTTTTTCAAAGACCGAGCATTACCTTTTGAGCACTACCCAGATGGCGACGCCCGTCGGCAGTCAGGACGGCGGCATCGCCGCAAGTAACATCTTCGCGGACGGGGGACGGCGCGCCGTTGACCACCGCGTCATCCCGCGCACGATCTTCACCGACCCGCAGGTGGGGGTCGTCGGCATGACCGAGGAGGAGGCCATCAAGGCCGGGCACCCGTGCTGGTGCAACACGCTGCCGATGTCGCTCGTCCCGCGCGCCGGCGCGATACGCGACACCCGCGGGCTGATCAAGATGGTCGCCGACGCGAAGACCGATGAAGTCCTGGGCGTAACGATGATCGGCGCGAGCGCCGGCGAGGTCATCCACGAGGCGACGATGGCCTTGAGGTTTCGCGCGAAGCTCCGCGACTTCATCGAACTCTTGCACGTGTACCCGACGATGGCCGAGGCGCTCAAGATCGCAGCCGTCTCGCGCTACAAAGACCCGGCGAAGCTCTCTTGCTGCGCGGAATAGGGTCGGGTGGCGGGCGCGCTCTGTACCCTGCGGGGTAATGTAAGCGGGGCTACATTCGCCGCCGTAAGCGACAAGTATGATATGCGGCGTCAACGTCAGCAGGCTTACGTGATGATCGCTCGTCAGGCTGCTACGATTACTTCCGGCTGGTTGCCTCGCAAAGAAATCCCCCTTGCCCCCTTTTTTGCTCCGGTGTCACCCGCGGCCCGGCGTGTTCATGTTGAACCTCGGGGCGATGGGCGTCGCCACCGAGGCCGTGTTCCATCTCATCTACAGGGCGATGGAAGGAAGGGATTGTAAGTTATGAGAAGCCTAGCTCGCGCAACGGAGCGAGAAGAAAGAAATATCCTGAAGGGGTTGGCGGCGGGAGTCGTCGGAGGGTTGGTCGCGTCGTACGCGATGAACGAATTTCAAGTGCTGTGGAGCAAGGTGTCTGAAAGCCTGAGGGAGCAGGGAGGGGAACAAGGTCAGGGCGGCGCAGGCGGGGGGGAGCAAGAGCCGGCGACGGTGAAAGCGGCGGAGGCCGTCTCCGAAGGTGTGTTCGGGCACGAGTTGACGAAGAAGGAGAAGCCTTTGGCGGGCGAGGCCGTGCACTACGCGATGGGCGGCGCGTCGGGCGCCATCTACGGCGCGCTGGCCGAGTTCGCGCCGTCCGTCACGGCGGGCGCGGGTCTCCCCTTCGGAACAGCCGTGTGGCTCCTGGCCGACGAGGCGGCGGTGCCCGCGCTCGGACTGTCGAAAGCGCCGACCGAGTACCCGCTCTCGACGCACGCCTACGCGCTCGTCTCGCACTTCGTCTACGGGCTGACGACCGACATCGTGCGCCGCGCGGTGCGCAGCCTGTTGTGAGCATGAAGGAAGGGAGATTAACGGACGATGCTAATGACTTACGCCGCGGTCGAGGGCTATTCCGCTTCCAGCCGGACGCCCAAACCGGACGCCGTGCGGTTGACGAAATTCAATAGTGGCAGCGGTTGAGCACCGACACGGAGACGGCGACCAACTCACGCTCGGCGCGCATCAAGTCGGAGCGTCCGAACATCAGCTCGCGGTAGAGCGCGAGGTGCGCGATCATCACCCCCGGGCGCAGGCTGTACATCTTGAGGATGTTCGCCACGCGCCGCGCCCGCGCGCCGCCCCGACCGTACGGTAAGCCCGCGCGAGCGCCGCGTCGGCTTCCTCCGCCTCTATGATTTTATCCACGACATCTGCCGGGCTACCCCCTCACACGCTCGATCAGGCAAAGCCGTTCGACCATTCTCTGAGAGGGTAAACGCGCCCCCGTAAATCATCCCTCTTACACGACACAATCTCACCCGCAAGAGCCGCGCTGCCCGAATCAACGCGCGTGGTGTAAGCGTCTTTAACTGAGCGCGGCGCAGGGTTAAAGCATCATAAGGTTCGTGATGTGGCGGGCGGCGCGACAGGGGGCGGCGCGGTGCAACAAGTCGTGGCAGCGGCCCCGTCAATCCTCGACGGCAGCGCGCTCCAGCCGCTTGCGGTCTTTGATGACCACCCGTTTCCTGCTGAGCGCGATGATGCCGGCCTTCTTCAGTTCGTTGAGGGCGTTGGTCGTCGTCTCGCGGTAGGCCCCGAGCCGCTCGGCGATGTCCTGGTGCGTAAGCCCTTTCACCTCGTCACCCTCGGCCTCGCGCAACAGGAGCGAGGCGAGGCGCGGGATCATCCCCTTGAAAGCGACCTCCTCCAACTGCTGCTCAGCCTGCATCATTCGCCTGCCCATCACTTCGAGGATGCGCAGCGCGATCTTCGGCTTCGAGAGCAGCAGCCGCTCGACATCGGCGCGGCTCATCGTGCAGATCAGAGATTCCTCGCTGGTCTCGGCGTAGGTGTTGTACATGCCTTGGCCGATGCAGCCCATCTCGCCGAAGAATGACATCGGGCTGACCTTCGTGATGACCAGCTTGCGCCCTTCGGACGACATCTTGTAAATCTGCACCGCGCCCTTCTTCAGCAGGAAGAGAACCTCTTTGGTCTCCCCCGGGATGAAGATGGTGCGGCCCGCCGCGGCGGTGAACATCACCGTGGCGCGGTCAACTTCTTTCATCTCCTCCATCGTCAGATCGCGGAACAAATCCATCACCGAGAGGTATCCGATCTTCGATTTCAGCTCGCCGACCTCAATAGCGGAGGCGGGGCCGAGGCTCATGAGGCCGCCCATGACTTTCATCTTAATCATGTCCATCGCCGTAGGCATGTTGGGCTCTCCTTTCAGTCGTGCTGCCGCTACTGAACGCGGTGAATTCCGGCCGGCTATTGACAGGCAGGATGGTCGGAGAACCGGCATACAGGGGCAGCTTTCCGGTCTGGCATAAATGGGATTAACGAGTGACTGCCGACAGCCGCCTTCAAGGGCCGGACGACAGCAGGGATCCGTCAAATCGAGTAGGGCAGAAACTTCAACTGAGGCTCGAAACTGACGTACCTAGAGGGGCAAGAGAACCGTGGCAAGATACATCTCAAGCGACCTTAATTGCAAGCTTGCCGGAACGCGCACGTGTATATCTGCCGGACTGTCGTTAGGTAGGCGCATCCTCATCAGCCCCGGTCTGGCATTCACGGTCGTTACTCTGAGCCAAACTCCCGGACGGGACTGCTTGCTTCGGCTATACGAAAGATGAGCCATATCTTCCGTAAGCAAGGTTACAGAAGTGCATCTAAGACCTCAGTACATCATGTCCCGCAGATGGAAGTGGCAATCGCTCACACTGCGCATGAGGGATTTCCAACACGACCCACGTTGGAAGAAACGTACGTCATGACGGATGAGAACAGGCTCAAGCATCTTCGGGCACTCCCTTCGGTGGATACGCTCCTGCGCTCGCCGGAGGCGTCCGCGCTCCGCGGACAACTCGGCACCGAGCGCCTGACCGCGCTTGCGCGCGCCGTGACCGACGAGCTGCGCGAAGAGCTTCGTTCCGGCTCCGACTCGAGTCCGACGAATGACGACGCACGCGCGGCCCTACTTTCGGAGGCCGCGCGGAGGCTAACACTTTCGGCCAAGCGCGAGCGTGCGCGAGGTGTGCGCCGCGTCATCAACGCGACCGGCGTCGTGCTGCACACGAACCTCGGGCGCGCGCCGCTCTCCGAAGCCGCGCGCCGCGCCGTCGCCGAAGAGGCCGCCGGCTACTGCACGCTCGAATACGACACCGAGACCGGCGCGCGCGGGCGTCGCGGCGCGCGCGCCGAGGCGCTGCTCGCGGAGCTGACGGGCGCCGAAGAGGCCCTCGTCGTCAACAACTGCGCCGCCGCCGCACTCCTCGTCCTCTCGGCGCTGGCGCGGGACGGCGAGACGGTCGTCTCGCGCGGCGAGCTGGTCGAGATCGGCGGCGACTTCCGCGTGCCCGACGTGATGGCGCAGTCCGGCACGAAGATGAAAGAGGTCGGGACGACCAACCGCACGAAGCTCTCCGACTACGAACGCGCCGTCAACGAACGCACGCGGCTGCTGATGCGCGTGCACTCTTCCAACTACCGCATCGTCGGCTTCACGGCCTCCCCCGCTCTGGAAGAGCTGGCGCGGCTCGCGCACGAGCACGGCCTGCTGCTCTACGAGGACGCGGGCTCCGGCGCGCTCCTAGACCTCGCGCCGCACGGCCTCTCGGGCGAGCCGGTCGTCAGAGGCTCAATCGCGCGGGGCGCCGACGTGGTCACCTTCAGCGGCGACAAGCTGCTCGGCTCGGCGCAGGCCGGACTCGTCGTCGGGCGCCGCGAAGTGATTGAACGTCTCCGCCGCCACCCGCTCTACCGCGCGCTGCGCGCTGACAAGCTGGCGCTGGCCGCGCTCGAAGCGACGCTCGAAGCCTACCGCCGCGGCGAGGCCGCGCGCGAAGTACCCACCCTCCGCATGCTGGCGCTTACTTACGAGGAGGTTGAGGAGCGCGCATGGGCGTTCCTCTCCCGATTGGTAGAGAACGATTCAACGCGGGGCCTCTGGGCCGAGATCATCGAGGGGCAGTCGGCGGTTGGCGGCGGCTCCGCGCCGACCGTCCACCCGCGCACGGCCCTTATCGCCCTGACCCACCCACAACATTCGGCCAACGAATTGGAAAAGATTTTGAGGTCTTCACAACCGCCCGTAATCGCGCGCGTCGCCGAAGGCAGGGTATTACTAGATTTACGGACGGTGGCTGAAGACGATGTTGCCGAGTTGTTAAGGCTGCTCTCAGGGTTGCCGGGTTGAGTCGGCTTAGGGAAGCGATAAATTCGTCCGACCGTAAGCATTATTACAGAAGCACCGCCCGGACGGAGGGATATTGGGCGGCAGAGCATGACGGTTATTCGACGTTCATTGATGCGACCTTTGTTGTCGCCACAATTCTCTGCGGAGGCGCCTCTGTTCTGGTGAATGGCACGGTCTTCAAAACCGTTCGTGGGATTGTGAGAGCAGTCCCAGGTAGGTTCGATTCCTACACGCCTCCGCCAACAATTCCAGCCGTCAATCGCTGTTAGTGCTCTGGCGAGATCGGCATGATCTCGGCGTCGCACAGGTGCGCTCGGCTCGGCCCGCCGTTGCCTGAAGCGTCGGGAGAAATTTCCAGATGTAACGGAAGTTACATAACGCGCCCGCGACGCGGAGTATGGTACGCCACGCTCGCAGGCATGTTCCCGAACCGGCAACCGGCATACGCGGGTCATCCTTCATCTTTGGAAGAAGAGTGCAGGTCGCTTCCCGGAGCTTGACCTTAGACTCGGGACAAAGGTTTACAGTGCCGCCCGATGCCATGCGCCTTGGCCCATGTGCTGGCAAACGCGATAGCCGCCTCGCGCAATCATCTGACATCGGGCTTCACCAACGAGGAGAGTTTTGCCAGCCCCGACTCAGGTGCAAGCGCCGGGGCGATCCGAACGCAACTGCGCGCTCGACGAAAAAGTTTGCAAGGTCGCTCACCGAGCGAGCCGGGACAGAGAGGAAACGCGCACACACTTCGCAAGGCTTTAGAGTAGTCCAAGAATTGCCGTAAAGCCTGTTCGTGTCAACGTGCCTTGCCGTACCGGTCTTATCACGCCCTTTCGGGCCCCACTTATGTTCAGAAGGAGAGATTTTTCCTATGAGAATCACCAAACGTCTAAGGAGAATGTCCGTCTGGCTACTCGCCATGCTCGTCATGGTGGTCGCCGTCGCGGGCATATCTCCTGCGCTGCCGCCGGCCATGGCTAAGACCAGCGCCGCTAACACCAACCCGCCGCCGTTCGATTTCAGCGACGATTACTACCGCGCCAACGGAATCGACCCGACCAAAATCCGGTCGCGGCTCGGCAACGCCGACCGCAACCCGGCGGAGTGGACCGTGGACAACTCCAACACGGACCCAGACCGCCGCAACATTCGCGACATCGAGACCACCGGGGGCTTCAACGACTCCGGGAACCTGATCTACTACAACATCATGGGCATGGTCATGCCGGATACGTTCGAGCGTGACGGCGCCGGCAATCTGACCCCAGCCGGTCAGCATGCGATGGATCTCGCCAACAAGTACCGCGCGTTCCTCTTCCCGAAGGCGAGCGCCGGTTCCATACTCAGCCCCGCCCCGCCCAACCGGCGTCAGGACAATGTCTTCGACACGCGGAACGGCTACGCCAGCAACAACCCGCTCGGCCTCTGGGTGCTCACTTTCGTCGTCTACACGCCGAAGGCTTTCACCGCGGAAGGCAAGAAGGTGCTCGACCCCATCGCCGCGGCCAACGGCAGAGACTTGGACGGCACGCCCATCCTGACCTCCGCCTCGCAGATTGACAACCTAGCCGCCCAGGGGCTCGTCGAGCTTCGCACGCGCCCCCTCGACGGCTCCCAGGGCTTCCCGTGGGTGGTTTGACCGGTCATCAACGACCCCCGGTCGGGGGCTATCGCACCGGATGCATTTCTCACCACGGTCAAGAACGCGGACGGCACGGAGCAGACGCCGTCAATCCGCGCCAACTTCCTCAGCCTGCAAGCGACCGGCAACTGGCTGAAGTAATCAGCCAGCGCGCCACAGGCAAAGGGAATCGTTCGCACGTTCGTGCGGACGCCGAACCGGGGGCACAACCCTTCAGTTCGGCGGCGACGCCCGAAGGCCCCGGTCGCAATGAGACGGCCAGGGCCTTCGGGCGCACGTTCTGAATCGCCTGAATCATAAGTTCACGGCTTGGTTAAAAGTTGTCATCAGAAGCAGCGCTGCGACTATTACCCAAGCGACGCAGAAGTTTTATGTCCTCGAAGACTAGCGTGACCGGTCGAGAGTACGGGCGGTGGGCAGGCAGGGGCATCTCCCGTTTAAGGAGCGGTCGCGCTGCACAGCTAATCGCCGTCGCGGCTTTCATGTGTTTTTCGCTCGGGGTATTCGCTCACGGGCCGGCGGGCGCGTGGGCGGGCGGCGACCCCGCAAAGGACTACAACCTCCCCTTCGGGCCGAATCCGTTCGCGCCGGGCGAGGTGCGCACCTCGACCGGCACCTTCATCAACGCCGACCAGTTCATCCCCGCCGCCTACTGCGCGCGCTGCCACGAGGACTCGCACGAGCAGTGGCTTCAGTCCGCGCACCGCAACAGCTTCCGCGAACCCTTCTACAAAAAGAACGTCGAGCTGTTCATCAGCCAGCAGGGGATCGAACTCACGCGCCACTGCGAGAGCTGCCACAACCCGGTGGCGCTCGTCTCCGGCGCGCTCAACACAGGCTCGAAGCTGGCGCGCCCCTTCGACGAGGAGGGCGTGACCTGTACGGTCTGCCACTCGATTGAGAAGGTGACTTCGCTCGAAGGCATCGGCAGCTACGAGATTCGCCCGCCCGCGCTGCTCGTGGACGAGCAGGGCCGCCCCTTCCAAGACCTCTTCGACGGTCAGGGCCGCCCCGTCCTCAACGCGGCGACCGACCAGAAGATACTCGACAACGTCGGGGCGCACCGCCGCGCCATGATGAAAGACCTCTACCGGCAGCCTGAGTTCTGCGCCGCCTGCCACAAGTCGGCGATGCCGCGCGAGATCGAGAACTACAAGTGGCGGCGTGCCTTCTCGGTCTACGACGAGTGGCAGATGAGTTCCCACTCGAAACAGTCGCCCCTCCCTTTCTACAAGAAGCCGTACAACTCCTGCCAGACCTGTCACATGAAGCCCGAGGCGGCGACAACCGATGTCGCGGCCAAAGACGGGCGCGTCACCTCGCACCGCTGGGCCGCGGCTAACACGGCGATCCCGCGCTTCTACGGCTACAAGGAGCAGGAGCGTGCGGTGACAGAGTTCCTCTCGGGAGGACACCTCAAGCTCGACATCTTCACGCTGAAGAAGGGCGCGGCCTACCCGACGCAGCGCGAAGCGACCGACCTTATCAGCCTGCGGAAAGGCGCAGCCGGCCTCGGCCTCATCAACGGCTTCAACAACATCAGCCAAATCGACGCCCCGCTCTACCGCGGCTACATGAAGGCGGACGAGGGCGTCATCGCGCCGCTCGACAAGAGCGCCTTCACGCTCTCGGCGGGCGAGACCGTCACGCTCGGCGTGATCATCTCGAACACCGGCGTCGGCCACCTCTTCCCGACCGAGTTGCGCGACTTCTTCGAGCCGTGGGTGGAGTTCAAGGCGGAGGACTCGCGCGGGCGCGTCATCTACCACAGCGGCTTCATCAAGCCCGGCGGCGAGGTGGACGAGCGTGCGCACATCTTCCAGTCCGTGCAGGTGACGGAGCAGAACGAAGCGGTGCGCAAGCACAATATCTGGGACACGCGCGGCAAGGCTTACGACAACTTCATCATGCCGGGCCGCAGCGAGCTGGTGCGCTACCAATTCACAATCCCGAAGGAGGCGCGCGGCCCTTTGCGCGTCACGGCGCGACTGCTCTACCGGCGGTTCAACCGCCACTTCACCGACTGGGTTCTGGGCGCGAGCGTGGACTACCCCGTCGTGCAGATGGCCTCCGCGTCCGCGTCGCTCAACCTCGGCGAGAACCGACCCGCCGCGACCGCGCTGGACGCGCAGGACCTCGTCCGCTTCAACAACCTCGGCATCGCCCTGCTCGAACAACTGATGTACGCCGACGCGCGCAGCGCCTTCGAGAAGACGACCGAAATCGACCCGAAGTATGACGACGGCTACGTCAACCAGGCGTTGGCCACTTTCTGGCGCGACCCCGCCGAGATGCACGGGCTGCTCGACCGCGCCCTCGCCGTCAACCCGGAGAACGCCCGGGCCATCTACTACAAGGGGGCGCTGTTGAGGCAGGCGGGCAAGCCCTCCGAGGCGCTCGCGTTGTTCAACCGGATAGAGCCGCTATACCCGCGCGACCGGATGATCTTGAATCAGATGGGAGCATGCTTGCAGGCGATGGGCCGGCACGAGGAGGCGCGCCGGATGTTCGAGCGGGTGCTCGCGCTCGACCCCGACGACATCACGGCGCTCAACCTCGGCGTCGAGGCATTCCGCCTCACGGGCGATGCCGCGCGGGCGGAGGCGGCTAAGGCGAGTTACTTGGATAAGTTCGAGGACTGGCGCATCCACTACCTCGCCAGTGAATACCTCAAGAAGGACGAGGCTGCGCGGGCCGAAGCCGTGCCGTGGCACGTGCATTCGGACGCGGACATCGGCGCGGCCACCGACGCCGTGCCCACCTACTGGCACGCCGACGACCGTAAACACTGGCACAACCCGGGCACACCGAAGAAGAAGCCTTGACGAGGGAGAAATGAAGAGCACGCTGGTTCAAGCACACAGGCTGCAAACTATTGTCGTCCCCGCCCGCCGCGGCGGGGGACGCCGAAGCTGAACGCGTCGAAGGACGCCCCCGGTCGGGAGCGTTTACTTTGACATCAACAGGTTCGGGAGCAGCGCACCACCGCCGGTCTAACCCTATTCACGGCGGGGCCGCTCGCTCTACGAAGAGAGATAGCGAGGTCTCGCCGTGAATAACAGAACGATTCTCATAGCCGCAATACTCTGCTGCCTCGCCGGCGTCTCCGCCCGAGACGCCGGCGCACAGGGGCAGACACACGCCGCCACTCGCGCCCAGTCGAGCACGAACTCGCCCGATGTCGATATCACTGCGGGTGTTGACTCCGCCGGTGAGGTCGAGGTGCTAAGGCGCAGGGTCGAGGAAGTCGAAAAGCAGAACCGCGAGTTGCTGCGAATGCTCACAGACCTTAAAGCGAAGGTGGAGTTGCCCGCGCAACCCGGCGTAGCCGACGGCGCACAGACCACCGGCGCCGCGCCGTCACCACCGGCAACCGGCGCGCCCGCCGTGAGTGCGTCGTCGCCGAAGAAGAGTGACGATGCGGTGCGCTGGTCGGAGTTGCTCGGTGAGGGGAACAAGATCAAGCTCTACGGCTTCCTCCGCCTCGACCTACTCTTCGACTCGCAGCGACCGAATAGCGCACAGACCATCCTCTTCGTCACCTCGCCCGACCCGCGCGCCAGAAATACCGCCGGCGGCGACTTCACGATGCACCCGCGCCTCACGAGGTTCGGCATTGATTACGTCGGCCCGCGAATCAACAAGCTCGGCGACGCAAAGCTGTCGGGCAAGCTGGAGGTGGACTTCCAGAACGGCGGTTCGGAGTCGAGGCAGGCCATCCGCCTCCGCCACGGGTTCTTCAAGTTGGACTGGAAAGAGGTCTCGCTCCTCGCCGGGCAGACTTGGGACATCGTCTCGCCACTCTTCCCGACCGTCAATAATGATACGCTGCAATGGAACGCCGGCAACGTCGGCGACCGCCGACCTCAACTGCGCGTGGCCTACGAGCCGGGTGTGGGCGAGAAGGCGAAGCTCTCTTTCACCGGAGGCATCGGCCTGACGGGCGCGATTGACGCGCTCGACTTGGATGCCAACGGCGTCCGCGACGGCGAAGAGTCGGCCCGCCCCGACGTGCAGGGGCGCGCCGGCATCTCATACCCTTCCGCCGCGAAGGGGCAGCGCGTGAGCTTCGGCGTGTCGGGACTTTACGGCTTCCTCAAGACCGCGAGCGCCGTCGCTGGCCGCACGAGCTTCCGCAGTCAACTCGTCAACCTCGACTTCACGCTCCCGCTGCACGACCGCCTGGCGTTGCGGGGCGAAGGCTGGTGGGGGCGTAACATGAGCGACGCGCGGGGCGGCGCGGGGCAGGGTATCAATGCCGCGACGGGGCGCGAGATACGCGGGCGCGGCGGGTGGGCCGAGGCGAATCTGAAGATTTCACGCTACCTCTCAACCAGCCCCGGCTTCTCGACTGACGACCCCTTTGACGGCGACATCCCCGCGGGCGGGCGGACGCGCAACCGCGCCCTGTTCGTCGCCAACCGGATCACGCCGGGCGGCAACTTCCTCGTCGGCGCCGACTATCTGCGCTGGCGGACGGACTACAAAGGCTTCCGCCGAGGGGTGGACAACCGCGTGAACATCTTCCTACAGTACGGCTTTTGATGGGCGGGAGGGGCATAGCGATGAGAAAGAGAATCGGCAAAGGTAGTGCATTACTGTTCTCGGCCGTTGCGCTCGCGGCCCTCGCGCTCGGCGCGGCCTCGTGCGGCGGCGGGCCGGCTTCGGACGCGGGGCGCACGCCCGTCCTGCGCCTGAGCATGATCCCGACGACCGACCCCGGCAAGATCGTTCGCGAGAGCCAGCCGCTCGTCGCGTACCTGGAGAAGGAGACGGGCGCTAAGGTCGAGCTGACGGTGCCGACCAATTACGCCGCCGTTGTCGAGGCGGTCGCTAACGGCCACGTCGATGTCGCTTACCTCGGCGGCTTCACCTACGTGCAGGCGTCCGAGCGCGCGGGCGTCGTGCCGCTCGTGCAGCGCGAGCGCGACAAGAATTTTCACAGCGTCTTCGTCACGCGCCCCGGCTCTGGCATCGAGGCCCTCGCCGACCTCAAGGGGCACAGCTTCGCCTTCGGCGATGTGAACTCGACCTCGGGGCACCTCATGCCGGAATACTTCATGCGGCAGTCTCAGGTAGACCCCGAGGTGATCGCGCGGGCCGTCTACACGGGCGGCCACGACGCGACGGCGCTCGCCGTCGCCAACGGCAAAGTGGACGCCGGAGCGATGGACGAGACCGTCTTTGAGAAGATGACGAAGGAGGGTAAACTCGACCCCGCCAAAATTAAAGTCTTCTACACGACGCCCGCCTTCTTCGATTACGTCTGGGCCGCGCGCAAAGACCTCGACCCCGGGCTGGCCGAGAAGTTCTCAGCCGCCTTCATGAAACTGTCAGCCGGCGACCCGGCTCAGAAGCAAATCCTCGACCTGCTGGGCGCCAACAGGTACGAGCGCGCGAACGATACTGACTACGACAGGCTGCGCCAGGCGGCGCGCGAGGCTGGTCTGATGAAATGATCTACGCGCTCGACAACGTGACCAAGCACTACCGGACGCGCGAGGGCGTAGTCTGTGCGCTCGACGGAGTCACGCTCGGCGTGCGCGCGGGCGAGCGGGTCGCCGTCATCGGCAGGTCGGGCGCGGGCAAGACGACGCTCTTCCGCCTGCTCAACGCCACGCTGCGACCGACGGGCGGCGAACTGCGGTTCGGCGGGCGCGAAGTCGTCCGCATGTCCGGCCACGAGCTGCGCCAGATGCGGCGGCGCGTCGGCACCGTCTACCAGCAACACCACCTCGTGCTCTCGCTCTCCGCACTCGACAACGTACTCTGCGGGCGGCTCGGGCATTGGTCGCTGCTGCACACGCTCCGCAACGCGGTGCGACCGGCTGCGGCGGAAGTCGAAGGCGCGTTGGCGGCGCTCGAAGCCGTCGGCCTGGCCGACAAGCGGCGCGCACGCGCCGACGAGTTGTCGGGCGGGCAGCAGCAGCGGCTCGCCGTCGCGCGGATGCTCGTGCAGAACCCGGAGGTGATTCTGGCGGACGAGCCGGTTGCCTCGCTCGACCCCAGGCTGGCCGAGTCAATTATCGACCTCATGGTCAGGCTCGCAGACGAGAGCGGGCGGACGCTCGTCGCCTCGCTTCACGCCGTCAATCTGGCGCGGCGATACTTCCCGCGCCTCGTCGCCCTGCGACAGGGGGCGGTCGCCTTGGACGTGAAAGCCGACGACCTAAGTTCGGACGTGATGGGAGAGGTTTTTATTGACGAGCCATTAGAGGGAAGGGAGATGCCGCGACCGCATGCCGACCCGCGCGGCAAACTGCTCTGTGTCCGCTGAAGTCTTAACGAGATGGCACCGCATCGGAGTGAGCGCGCCGCGTCGCGCCGGGCTGGCGCTCGGCTTCTCCGCCGCCCTCGTCCTTTGCTGGCGGGCGGCTGAGGTTCGCCCGCTCGCGCTCTTCGAGGCGGGCGCGCTGTCCTCCGTGTGGACTTTCATCCGAGGGATGTTCCCGCCCGACCTCTCACCCGGGTTCCTGCGCGTCGTGGCGTCGGCTGTCGGCCAGACGCTCGCCGTCGCCGTCGCCGGCACGGCGCTCTCCGTCCTCATCGGCCTGCCGCTCGGCGTCTTATCTACCGCCACCCTCTGGCGGCGCGGCGTGCTGCTCGAAGGCGACAACGGGGGGGCCGGCGCGCGTGCGCTGGCCGCCGCGAGCCGGATTGCGCGCGCCATGTTGGGTTTCATCCGCGCCGTGCCCGACCTTGTGTGGGGCTTGCTGTTCGTCGTAGCCGTCGGGCTTGGCCCGCTCGCGGGGGCGCTGGGGCTGGCCGTCGCTTACGGCGGAATGCTCGGGCGCGTCTATTCGGACGTGTTCGAGGACGTTGACCCGAGGCCCGTCGAGGCCCTGCGTGCCTGCGGCGCGACGCGGGCGCAGGTCTTCCTGCGCGCCGTCTGGCCGCAGGCCGCGCCTTCCGTCACCGCCTACACGCTCTATTCGCTCGAATGCTCCGTCCGCGCCGCGTCCGTGCTCGGCTTCGTCGGGGCGGGCGGCATCGGCTACGAGATAAACCTTTCGATGAGGATGTTCGAGTACGGCCAGGTGTTGACGCTGGTACTCGCCTTCGTCGCCCTGCTGACTGTGAATGACGCATTCAGCCGCTTTCTGCGGCGGAGGCTGCACGCGACGTGCGCCGTGCAAGACTCTTGCGTGCGTCGTCTTAGAAAACGTGTGGCGGGTCGCTTCGCAGGCCGCGCTCCCGGTGTGCTTTCGCATCCGCTCGGCAGCGCCCTGAGTGGGAAGGCATGGCCCGTCGCGCTGGCCGCGGTCGTCGGGTTCAGCTTCCACGCGGTCGGGCTGACGGGAGTGGCTCTGTTCGACGCCGGGGTGCCGGGGCGCGTCGAACGTTTCGTCGGGAGGATGTTCCCGCCGGATTTCGACCCGTCATTCTTGTCGAGCCTGGTCAACCCTCTGTTCCAGACTCTCGGTATCTCCGTCATCGGCACCTTGATCGGCGTCGCGCTCGGGGCCGCCCTCGCGCTGCCGGCCACCTCAACGCTCGTGCTTGCCGGGCCGGACGCTGCGGGAAGGCGAACGCCGGCGGAGCGCGCCGTGCGGCGGGTCGTCTATCAGTCCACGCGGCTGTTCTTCACCATGCTGCGCTCCATACCGGAACTGGTCTGGGTGCTCATTTTCATACTGGCCGCAGGGGTGGGGCCGTTCGCCGGGACGCTGGCTATCGGGCTGCACACGGGCGGCGTTCTCGGCAAGCTCTACGCGGAGACGCTCGAAGAGGTGCCGCGAGGCCCCATCGAGGCTTTGCGTGCGGCGGGCGCGAGTTCACTTCAGATTCTCGTCTGGGGAGCTTGGCCGCAGGCGCGGCCGATGCTCACGAGCTACACGGTGCTGCGTTGGGAGATGAACCTGAGAGTCTCGACCGTGCTCGGCCTTGTCGGCGGCGGGGGGCTGGGTCAGGTAATCTACAACAACGTGCAACTCGGCTTCCACGCGCGCCTGGCGACGCTTATCCTCGTCGTCTATGCGCTGGTCATGACAACGGACTGGCTAGGCGACCGGCTGCGACGCCAGTCGCCCAGCGCCCGGCTCGCCGGACGCGAAGCTACAACATGAGAACAGGCCCGCTAAAGAAAACAGGAAAGGGGAGAACATGCGTCTGACCGAGATGGTCTCGTGCGCCGGTTGAGCGGCTAAACTCGCGCCGAGCGAACTCGCCCAAGTCTTGGGCGCGCTGGACATTCCCCGCGACCCGAACCTGATTGTCGGCATCGAGACTGCCGAC
>Ga0081539_10003369_pt1 | contig 19784 bp, 14 predicted proteins | sample TabmetS4T2R2_FD_71023 | JGI IMG/M metagenome (GOLD analysis project Ga0081539, IMG submission 71023) | Tabebuia heterophylla rhizosphere microbial communities from the University of Puerto Rico - S4T2R2 | ecosystem: Host-associated > Plants > Roots > Rhizosphere ...
CCCGCTGGGGCAGCCAGGGCGCGACCTCCGCGAAGGCTCAACCGCAGAAGCGCTCGAAGCAGCAGGAGTAACGGTGGTTCGCCTGGATTCACCGCCGGAATATGCGTCCGACCCCAACCTGGCGCTGCCGGCGCTGACCGCAGCCGCCCTCAATGCTGAAAATCTCCGTCTGATTGTTTATCCCGGTGGGCAATTGCTTGGGGCAGTGCCAGTCTACATGGATGCGCTCGGTTATGCTCCTGGCGACATCATTAACATTGGCTTTGACACCAGCCCGGCGATTATGGAAGCTTTCACAAGTGGGTATGTGCAGTTGACCTCCGATCAACAGCCTTTCCTCCAAGGCTATCTTCCGATCCTCAGTTTATGCGGCTCGCTCGTCTACGGTTTTGGACCGCTCAACGTCGATACCGGTGCGGGCTTCGTCGATACGACCAATTATCAAAGCGTCGCTGATCTCGCGATTGCTGGCTATCGCTAAGACTTGTCGCTTCAATAAGCTCCCCCTATCCTCTCCCGAATTTCGGGAGAGGATAGGGGGATTGTGCCTCCTACCTCATTGGGGAGGAGGGGTGAGAAGTACGGAAGTAGCCTTCTATTCTGGTACGCCTGTAAAAATTGGAGGACGCGGGCATGTCTCAGCGGCTCGTGGAATTGAAAGAGATCACCAAATCATTCGGTAACGTGAATGCGCTAACGCGTGTTACCATGCATATCGATAAGTCCGAGATCATCGGCTTGATCGGGGACAACGGCGCGGGAAAATCCACTTTGATCAAAATCCTCTCCGGCGTGCATTCCCCGGATTCGGGCGAAATCTGGGTGCGCAATATGAAGGTCGAAGGTCGCTGGACGGTCGAGAAAGCACACGCCGCCGGAATCGAAACGGTGCATCAGGATCGCGCCCTTGCAGTACAGCACACCATCCAGCGAAACATTTTTATGGGACGTGAGATCACCGGCTTTCTAGGACTCATCCGCGTGAAAAAGCAGTACGAAGAAGCTGAACGCCTTATGCGAGAGATTGGATTCACCTCAAAAGTCTTCACACCGGATTCGGTTGTCGCCACGTTGTCGGGTGGTGAGCGTCAGGGGGTGGCAATCGCGCGTGCGCTCTACTTTGAGGCAGAACTCCTCGTGTTGGATGAACCAACTACTGCCCTGTCGCTCACCGAGACACAGAAGGTCTACAGCTTTATGCTCGCGGCGAAAGAAAAGGGGAGTTCAGTATTATTTATCAGCCACAACATCTTTCACGCCTACGATATTGCTGACCGCTTCATCATTCTGGATCGTGGGATGGTTGCGATGACCGCGAATAAAGCTGAGATCGAATCGGCTGAGCGACTTGTTCAGTATATGAAGGATTTCGCCCACGCGGCTCATGTCCCCGAGGTAAAGTCATGACTGCAACGACTACCCCACTCTCGACGACGTCTCGTTCACGGTCAAACGCCAGTTCAGCAGTGCGTTGGGTCAAGCGCAATCGGCGTGCCATGAGCGCATTAGTTATCCTCATTGTAATGCTGACCATTTTTACGATCATTAATCCGCGCGTGTTCACCAATCCGATCACTTACCGTTCGATTTTCATCTCGCTGCCAATTTCGCTGTTCGTGGTGGTGCCGATGGTCTTCATCGTCGCTAGCGGCGAAATCGATCTGTCTTTCCCTGCGACAGCCGGAATCACATCCTGGGTTTTCGCGGCAGCCGTGCGCGATGGTTGGGATCCATTTGCTGCACTCGTTCCTACGCTGATCCTAGGCGTGGTCGTTGGAGTGTTCGTCGGCACGCTCGTGACTTATATCGGTTTGTCATCTCTGGTCGCTACGCTAGGGATGAACTTTCTCATGCGGGGCATCATCAATATGGGAACCGAAGGGGTTGCTATCCAGTTCCCACAGATGCGCGAAACGCTCATGTGGCAGGTGCTCGCGGGACGGATCGAAGATTTTCCTTGGATGCGTGGCTTCCCCATACACATGATCTGGGGCATCCTATTCGTACTGCTCGGATGGATATTGTTCAACCGTCACAAATTCGGCACGCAAGTGCAGATCGTCGGCGATAACCCCGACAGCGCGACCGAAATGGGTATCAATGTCAAACGCGTGAAGATTCGCGCCTACGTCTTTATGGGGATCGGCGCAGCGTGCGCGGGCGTGCTTTCAGTTTTAATTAATCAGAACTGGTGGCCGACGACGGGCGACGGATTGCTGCTTCCGACTCTTGCGGCAGTATTTGTCGGTGGAACTCCCACATGGGGCGGAATCGGGACAGTCGTGGGTAGCGCGCTCGGTGCGGGAATCATCTCCTCCATCGAGACCGGCATCATTGCTGCCGGGCTGACGGGCTACGTCACGCAGTTCTTCAACGGTCTTGTGATCATTGTCTCGCTGATCGGACATCGCTTTAATGGACCGAGATACCGCTGAAGCATCTAAGGCTACGAAATGGTCCGCTGTTATCCGGTGTTGGAAACCGTCTGACGAAGCATTGAAGTAGGGCAACCAAGCGAACGCGCTTGAATACATTTACCCCACAGCCTAATGCACAACTATCCGCGACGTTGCTAAGACTGCCGGGTTGGTGTCGGGACTGTATCCCGCGTTCTTAATAACAATAAGCAAGTCAAATTTAGCGTTTGGGCCGCCTCAGCTACTTCACCAGTTGGCATCAACCCTGAGCACGGATTCAGATATAGCGCTCTCGTCGTCCTATTGTCGCTATCTGATGAAAATATGTGAGAGCTTGGCAGGAAACACCGGAGCAAATCACGGATGCCTCATTACGACTCCGAAGTAACTTCCAGGTTTCTTACTTGTGTGTCGGAGAACTTGTGGCACTTCACGAGTACATCGTTGATTTGTATGTCCGCAGGTACCACACCCTTACAGATTTCCATGACATCGGGACACCGCCCCGCAAATCTACAGCCTTGCCGCAGGTACTCTTGTTGTTCTAATTCAGCTAGTGTGACTGTTGTAGCCCAGCGTTTCTTGGGATCCGCCTGGGGGATAGAATCACGCAGAAGCTTTGAATATGGATGCCTCGGGTTCATCAACACCTGTTCCACGGTCCCCATTTCAACAATGTTACCGCGGAACATGATGGCAATACGGTCGCTGACGTAATAAGCCGTCGCCAGGTCGTGCGTAATATAGAGGATGCTCACCCCCAATTTATCCCTGAGCTGCTTGAATAGGTTGACAATCGACATGCGCAGCGAAGCATCGACCATTGAAACCGGCTCATCAGCGACAATGAGTTTCGGGTCGGTTACAAGCGCCCGGGCAATCGAGATACGCTGAAGCTGCCCACCCGAAAATTCACTCGGATATTTCCCGGCAAATTCCTGGTAGGTCAAGCCGACCAAGCGCAATTTCTCGTCGATTCGATCAATGGCTTCCTTCCTTGACCCCGCTAACTGGAAGTTCTGCACGGTTTCGTGAAAATAGGAATCAACCGTGCGCATTGGATTAAAGGTACTGAACGGGTCTTGGAAGATAGCTTGCACGCCTTCGGTGATCCAGGGCTTTTCGTTACGGGTTTGCAACTTTCCGTTGTGGAGAATCTCTCCAGAAGAGGCTTCCTCAAATCCGATGACGATCTTCGCCGTGGTTGTTTTTCCACAGCCACTTTCGCCTGCCAGAGTGAATATTTCGGCTGGTTTGATGTAGAAGCTGATATGATCCACAGCCGTCAGTGTGATCCTGGCGATCACATTGCCTTGAGAGTACCGTTTGGTCAGTTCGTTGACCTCAAGCAGTTTGTCCATGTGGGTCTTCTCCAACTAACCAGCAGGCGACTTTGTGGTCTTCATCCAGATGAGAAAAGCTTGGCATTTGCTGGCGGCAAATATCTTTGACGTGCGGACAGCGTGGGTGGAAGGGACACCCAGTAGGCACGTCGGCTAACGATGGCGGGCTACCGGGAACGCTATCACGCATACTCTTGTCGCCGAACTTAGGCAGCGAATTGATCAAGAACTGAGTGTAGGGATGCATTGGCTGGGCAAAGATTTTGTCTGTAGATGCCTCCTCAACAATTTTCCCAGCATACATAATGCCGATCCGATCAGCGATGTTGGCATGAACGCCCATATCATGTGTCACTAAGATGATCGTATTTTTTAGACTCTTCTGAATATCTTTCAGCATCTGGATCACGCCGCGCTGGACAACCACGTCCAGCGCCGTTGTCGGCTCATCGCCAATCATAATACGCGGGTTCAACGATGCTGCAAGCGCAATAGTCACGCGCTGACGCATTCCACCTGATAACTGATGAGGGTAGGTATCGAGGATATTATTAGGTAAACCCAGTTCTAGGGTGCGCTTCTGAGCCAATTCGAATATTTCTTCGCGGCTTTGCCCATGGGCGTGGCTACCTATGAAGTCCTCAAAAGCTCCTTTTATCTTGAGTACCGGATTAAACACACTCATCGAGCCTTGTGGAATGTAAGAGATGTACTCCATACGCAGCTTTCGCGTTTCTTCCGCACTTAGCTCAGTGACATCCACGTCATCCGAATTGACACGATAGTAAATTTTGCCGTCAATCAGGCGTAGCGGGGGAACGACTTCGTTGAAAAGGGTCTTCAACAATGTAGTTTTGCCACAGCCGCTTTCGCCCGCGATTCCATATATTTCGTCCTTGTAAATCTCTAGGCTGACGCCATTAACGGCTTTGACAACCTTCTTCGTACCTTGCATCTCCAGAATATAGAAGGCTTGCAGGTTTTCGGTTCGTAGGATGACTGTCTTGTTCTCGGTCATATGTTTGTATCCTACGCTCCAACCCGCTGGAAGCGCGTGCGGGGATCGAGATATTCGCTAATGCTGACCGAGAGCCAGTAAAGCGCAATGAACATGAAGAGCGACAAGATCACTGGCGTCAAGATCCACCACAAACGTCCTAGGAGAATCGACTGGTAGAAGAGTGCCCAATTGAGCATCGTACCTAAGGTAGGAATGTTGAGATTGACTAGTCCAAGTATTGCCAGCGTAATCTCCAAGCCAATTGCCCACGACATATTGTTGATCAAGGTCGAGAAGATCAACGGTGTGGTAAAGGGCATGTATTCTTTCAAAACTAGTTTGACCGTTCCTGTACCCGAAAGGACGGCGGTCATAGTAAATTCGCGCTCGCGCAAACTTAAGATCATTGAGCGTATCAGGCGAGCGTCCCACGCCCAACCGAAGAACGAGAGTATCAGTCCTAGGATCACCAGATTCATATGCTCCCGCACCAGCATGGCTAACATGACAATAATCAAGAAAAGCGGGACGACCAATAGGCTATCACTCAAAAACATGAGTACCCGGTCAACTGAGCCACCTTTGTATCCGGCAATCATCCCAACCAGGATGGCAATCACCCTTGAAACTAAGCCGGATATGAGAGAGATGATCAAAGAATTACGCACTGCGAAAGTCGCCTGCCAAAAGATATCCTGTCCGTTTGAATCGGTACCCAGGATGTACTCTGCCGACGGTTTCATATTTTTGGGGACGACACCCCATAATGTAGGATCATACGGCGAGAATATGGATAGGATAGCCAAGCTCAGGATGATCACGAGTACGACGAAGCTGAAGATGAAGCGATAGTCTTTGAATAAATCTCTCAGAACTTTCATAGTGCTGGCGTCCTTATGTATATCTAACTCTTGGGTCGAACAGGGGATAGGTCAAATCAACGACCAAGATTAACGTGGTAATGCCAATGATAGAAAGAATGGTGATCCCCATGATCAGGTTGTAATCGCCGTTGATGATGGCTCTATAGAGCAGCGTCCCCAAGCCGGGGTATCCAAAGACAATCTCGGTAATCAGCGCACCGCTGAAGATTTGCCCAAGCGAAAGCGCAAGCCCGGTGATCTGCGGCAGTAAGGCGTTGCGAATAATATATTTGCCCACAATCCGATCTTCGGTAACGCCGCCCAACTTGGCAAATTGAACGAAGCTTTCCGCATTGACGTTCTGGACAAGCAGCCTCATCGTTTGGAAAACGACTGCCCCTCCTAGAAGCACGAGGGAGAGGGCGGGCAAAAACGAATGCAAAAGAACATCTTTGATATAGTCCCAAGTAAATGTGGGAATGGCTCCTAGTGACGCGCCGCCTGTTATCGGGAACCATCGCACGACATAAGCAAAAAGCAGGAGCAGTGCGAAAGCGAAGATGTAGTAGGGCATCGGGCGGATGACCATAGCGATGGCGTCCGTAATACGCGACCAGCGCCGTCGCGTGTAATAGCCTGCCAACCCGCCGATGATATTCCCAAATATCCACGCGATGGCGGTGGTAGTCAGCAGAAGTCCCAATGTCCAAGGAAGGGCATTGGCAATGAGCTGGCTCACAGGAGCGGGAAATTGGAAGAATGAGACGCCGAAATCGCCACGAACCAGTCTGCCCCAGAAAGCGCCATACTGCTCAAGCCATGAACCTTCCAAGCCATACATCTCCGTCAGGTCACGGATGATGCCATCCATCGCGCCCGGCTCTAAAGTTGAGCCGCGCCCCCTCATCTCACCGATCATCCTCATGACGGGGTCATTTGGGGTAATTCTTGGAATAAAGAAAACAAGCGTAATACCTACCCAAATCACGAGAACATACTGAATCAGGCGGGGGATAAGATACCGTTTTACAAACGTCACGACTTTACCCTCATGTATCTAAGTACCTCAAAAGTATGTATCCTATTAATCAATATTACATCCTTCTGGGCGGGTTCCCTCGCCCAGAAGGGCTTGTAACATCATGAAAATGGTCCCCGCGAGACCTTACGTGGCACCTGTGGGTTGCAGGAATGGCGTTGTGTACTTGAAGTTGGGCCAGTGGGTATAAGGCTCGTTATAAGCGTTTTCGCTGCCGGGCCAGTTGGTCCAATAGGTTTCATCCCAGCCAACAAAGCCAATGTAGCCGTAGGTTGGGATACCGGGCATATTCTTGACCGCTTCTTTGAGACCTTCAATACCGATGGCAATAACCTGTTCGGTATTGAAGGGATCCGTCTCGCGCAGCCGCTTGATGATGTCGTCCATTTCAGGGCTTGACCAACGCGAATACTGTCCTTGAGTACGCTCGCCGAGGGGCATTATGTAGGCAGAGTTCCATCTGTCGAGCACACGATACAGGTCAGGACCCGCGCCCCAGGGTTCTTGAGCAGGCCACGGTCCCGCGCCCATGTCGAAGTCGCCTGTAGCGCCCAAACCATCGCCATTTTCCGTATTGTACATTTCAGCATTGATGCCGAATTTCTTCCACTGCTGTACAGCAGCTACGGCATTACGTGCATCGTGGTTGGAAAGCACTGTGCCAGCCTGATAGGAGATTGTCCATGGGGAACCATCAGGTAGCAGCCACGCGCCGTTCCCGTCGCGCGAAAAGCCATTCTTGAGAAGCAGCTTCTCGGCGATGTCCGGGGCATACTTGTACCAGCCAAGCCCAAATGTTTTGGCGATAAACTCCGCATCTTCGGGGAAGACGTATCCGTGGCTCCGGGCGAGGTCGGCAACGCGCTGCGGCGCGGTGGGATCATACGGTGCAAAGGTTTCGCCATCGCCCACGTCGATAGTGAATTCCTTGAGCCAGTCCTGCATCGGCCCAATATAAAGCTCAGGGTAGGGCCCAAGGTGCGGGATGTGCACCGGACTCAACGTTCCCGACGAATTGACGGCAATGTCCGTGAACTCGACGATATCAATCGCCAGGAGCAGCGCCCAGCGGACATCGACGTTATCGTAAGGTGCCCTAGCAGTGTTAAAATTAATGCCGGTGATAGCAGGGTCGTTGTTGACCACGAATGGGAACGTCGGTTGATAGGCGCGGGAGGAATCCGATTGTGCTAACAGCGCCTGAAGCCCATCAGCAGAGAGTTCAACCACATCCAACTGGTGTGTCAACTGCGAGAGAATTTGCGCGCCTTCATCGGCAAAATACTGGAAGATGATGTACTTCGGCTGAGGCTGACCATACATGATGCCGGTCGGGCTTTTGTCCCAATCTTCACGTCGTTCCCACGCAGTCCAGCTCCCCTGGGGATCGAAGCTGTGCAACTTGTATGGACCGCAGCCGACATACGGATTGAATGTGAACAGAACCGGGTCTTCCTGCTGCTCGAAGATGTGTTTCGGGAAGATTCGGGTGCAGCCCCAGCGATCGAGGAAAGTGGTATGGAAGCGCGAGTTGGGCTGCTTCAGTTCAAATTCAACCGTGTAATCATCCAGCGCCGTCACCGATTCGACGTTATCGACAAAGAAACTGTGCGCGTTGAATCCCTCATATGCAATCAGGCTTTCAACGGTATAAACCACATCGGCAGCGGTAAAAGGCTCGCCATCCGACCAGGTGACGCCCTCGCGCAGCGGGATCGTGAGACTCGTGAAATCTTCATTGTAGGTCGGATCGCCAGAAGCAACACCGTTGATGATTTGACCGGTTGCAAAGTCTACCGACCAGAGCGGTTCGTCAGCCAAGTTCTGAATACCGCGATCCTGCCATTTCCAACCTACCCACTGGTTGAAGTTATCAGGCGTACCGACACGCCCGGTCAGCTGCCGAGCGATCAGCGTCTCGTTGCGCGGGAAAGTGCCCGGCAACGCTGCGTCCTGCGCCGAGACCGATGCTGCGGGGATAAGAAACCCCCAAGATCCCAGCACCGCACCGCCTGTGCCGGCAGCAAGAAATTTCATGAAATCCCGGCGACTAATTTCGTGTGACATTTATCCCTCCATAATTTTCCAAGCAATTTCAGAACGAATTCGTTATTTTGCCTTAGTATGTTGACGATGTTGAGTTACTTGCAGTAGGCTTCCTCCTATCCTTTTCGAACGTCTTTCCCTGTTCACCTATCGGGATATGACACAGCTCGCGCAGAATCACGAATGACCAGCTGCGTTGCCAGCGCAATCTTTTGCGGCGGACGGTTTGGGTCCTCGATTTGCTCCAACAGAAGTTTGACGGCAACTTGCCCCATCAATTCGAGGGGCTGACGTACCGTCGTTAGCTTAGGATAAACGAAGGACGCTTGAGGGACATCATCAAATCCAATGATGGAGACGCCATCCGGGATATTGAGACCGCATTCGCGTGCAGCATCCATAGCACCAAAGGCTGATAAGTCGTTTGAGGCAAGAATTGCCGTTGGGGCGGGATCGACGTGCTGGAGCAAATGTTTGGTTACTTCATAAGCGCTTTGCTGCTGATAATCGCCCTTGATGATCAGTTCTTCCCTGATAGGGATGTCACAATCCGCTAGGGCTGCTTTGTAGCCTAGAAGTCGGTCCACGGCGCTTCGGACCACGAGTGACCCGGTCACAAAGGCTATCCGCCTATGCCCCAATTGGCTTAGGTAACGTGTCGCTTCATAAGCGCCTTGCCAATTGGTTGCTTCTACAACATTGCTGTTTTCTGTGGCGTCTGCCTGATCGATTAGAACATAGGGGAAATTTTGCTCGCGTAGTGCGTCTAGGTAGGTGGTTGGTACGAGCGGCGCGACGAGCAACAGACCATCTGTCAATCCGTTGGCGATGGCGCCGACATAGAACGATTCTTTGCTTGGGTGACGATGACTTGTATACAACATCAGGTCGTAGTTGGCGCGTGCCAATTCCTGATCGATGCCCTGCGTGATAGCGCCTACATATCCGTTATCCAGATTCGGTACGAGTAGCCCAATAATCCGAGAACGTCCACCTGCCAAACTACGTGCCGACAAATTGGCGACGTAACCCAGGTCTTCCACCGCTTCCATAACGCGTTTTCGCGTGGTTTCTTTGACAAACTCATACCCACTCAGAACCCGCGACACCGTCGCGTAGGAGACGCCTGAGGCGCGCGCTACGTCTCGGATGGTGACACGACCGCTCTTTCTTAGGGGGTGGCTCTCGTTGGTCATCAAATTGTAAACGTTTGCAAAAATTACCGAATAAATAACAAATTATTCTATCTAACCGCCACAGGCTTCACATCAGTATATTTGTAGGATATGAGATGTGAACAGGTTTCAGCGAATACATAGACTTGACGGGTGGTTGACATTTGACCACCCGTAGGTTCACTTTGTAACCGCTTACGAAAATTGTACCCACTGTTTAGGATAGGGGCAAGTTGGTCTTAAGAACAGGTGGCAGATCTGTAGTTATCGGTGCATATCACTCCTGTTACGAAAACAAAAAACCACATTAAACGCTGCAAACGTAATTCGGACTAAATCCAATTGATGTTAAAAAGTACCTCGCCTAGAGCGAGTCCGTTGCTCAGCGGTGCGATTTGTCACCAGTCTCGAGACATTCACATCAAATCTCTCCTACGGTGGCAGTTCCAGCGGCAACACGGTAGCGAAGTTGCTCACGTAGGGTCAGCGCCAGACGCCGCATACAGTAATCCAGCTAGCGACCTGTCGCCCAAGCCAACTGCCCCCGTAATGATCACCTGCGGAGAGTGGGCGTGGAGCAAATATGACCCGTTGCAGCAAGAGCGCTTTCTGATTCTCGTGATAAGTCGAGGTCCGAGTTTTGAATTGTATAGAGTCACAAGTCAAGCTCCGGCAGCAGGATGATCTTCTGGTGGTGGAGTTGGCGAGCGGCAATCCGGGCGAAAACTTTATGAGCGGCGACTAGTGGGTAATGATGCGAAATCATGGCGTCCATGTCCAGGCTGCCATTCTGAATAGCGGCTACTGTATCTGTCCACTCATGTCCGGGAAAGGGTGCCGAGTAAGACATGAAGCCTCCAACTAGGCTCAACTCTTTACGCATCAAGTCTTCGATGAACGACATCGGCAGGCTGGCATCGAGCGGTTGGTTTCCCCCACAGACAACAGTGCCGCGCGGTCGTGTGACCTGAATCGTCTGTGCCAAGGCTTGCGGCGCGCCCGCTGCCTCAATCGACAGATCGACCCCCTCGCCCGTAAGCCGGTTAACTTCAGCTTTCAAGTCAACTTGGGTCGGGTTGAAGACGTGATGAGCGCCTAACCTGCTCGCCGCATTCAAGTTATCGTCAATCACGTCGGAACAGACGATCAGCCCCGCGCCCATAATACGTAACCACTGTATCAGCATCAGTCCAATCGATCCGGCACCCAGCACGATCGCATTCTGACCGGTTCGAAATTCGCCTAGGTCAAGCAGATGGCGCGCGACCGTCGATGGCTCGATCAAGGCAGCGGCTTCAAAACTGAGATCATCCGGTAAAATGAACGCATTGCGTTCCGGAATTTCGACGTACTCGGCGAACCCACCGTTACGGCGCGACCCTATAAACGAATAATTGTGGCAGGCGGAATAGTAGCCGCGCTGGCATTCCTCACAGTGAAAACAGGGGATTAGTGGAATTATGGCAGCACGCTTTCCTTGTAAATGGTCACTGACACCGTCGCCTACTGCCGTGATCACGCCCGCGACCTCGTGCCCGAGAATCAACGGATACATGCGGTGACCTTTGACATAGCGGCTAATATCCGAGCCGCAGATCGAGGCGGCTTTCACCTTCAAAATGACTTGTCCTGGCGATGGGTCCGGTGTCGGGACGTCCTGGTTGGCCATCACGCCTTTATTTTCCAGAACGACTGCTTTCATAGCTTTCACTCCAATGATGAATTCTGCCGTCCCAATCCGTATTTTTGGGAGACTGCAGCGAGGTCGTCAAAATCTTCCAGGAGACGCCGTGATACACGATGGTAGATTTGGAAAAGTTCTTCGTACATTGCGTGGTGTTCAACCGATGGCTCGAATGTGCGGCGGTTGGGCAGCAACCGCTCAACGCATTCCCCGACCTGATTTGTGATCCCAACAGCATAGGCAGTGAGGGCAAACAGTCCTAATGAATGCCCACCTTCACTCCCATCCGCTAGCCGAGCGACTGTAAAAGGCTTGTTGTAGATATCAGCTTTGATCTGGCACCAGACTTCACTACGTGTTGCCCCACCTGAGCCGAGACACTCGGTGATCGTGATGCCACGCTCCTCGGCGATGTGCAGATTATCGTAGACAGCGAAAGCGCAGCCTTCCATAATCGCGCGGAGCAAATCTCCGCGCGTACTGCTATAGGAAAGACCCAAAAACACGCCGCGCGCGTTGCTGTTCCACAGCGGCGTGCGTTCACCCGCCATATACGGAATGAAGATGACGTTGTGTGCGCCCGCCGGTGTGTGTGCAACCTGCTGGCTTAACTGCTCGAATGAAATTTTGGCGGCAGTTGGATCAGCGTGTACAAGTACGTCACGAAACCAGCCCAATGATCCGCCGCCAGTCGTTCCGGCTTGCAGGAGATACTGTCCTGGCATCACATGGTGAGAGAAGATCAGATCGGGTTCAACGACTATATGATCGAGGCTGCCCGCCATACCCCCCGCCTGACCACCTTGCTCATTGGTCTGCTGCAAGCGTGTCACGCCCGCGCCCAGTGCGCCGGACGCTGCGTCGAGACAGCCGACGATTACCGGTGTGCCTGGGGCAAGACCAGACTCCGCCGCAGCAAGACGTGTTACCTGCCCAGCAATAGTAGTGCAGGGAAAAAGCGGTGGCATTTTTTCCAGGGGAATGCCGAGCTGTACCGCTGTAGACTGATCCCAGCGTTGACGAGCGATGTCGAAAAAGTGATACCCGTAAGCTTGGGTGTAGTCACAGGTAAACGCTCCTGTGAGTTGCGCGACGATGAAACCAGATGCCGTCAAAAACTGGTACGCGGAAGCGAAGATTTCAGGCTGGTGGCGCTGGAGCCAGAGTAGTTTCGGTGTAATGTAGGCGGGGTCAATCGGATTCGCCACCAGCTTGACCAGTTCCGACGCGTTGGGCAGCGCATTCAGCCAGCGCGTTTCCTCCCACGCTCTTCGATCCATCCAGATTACCGCTGGTGATAGCGAGCGAGCTTGACGATCCACCGGAATAAGCGTCCAGCCTATCGCATCGAGACCGATCCCTACAATATCGTGCGGGTCTATGCTTGCCTTCGCAATCACTTCGGCGCTTGTTGAACAGACCGCCTGCCACCAAAGGTTGGCATCGATTTCTGCCCAGAGGGAATAAGGGCGGCTAAGGGAATAAGCATAAGAAGCGTGGGCAACGATGCGCCCGTCTTCATCCCAGAGGACTGTTTTTGTGCTCGATGTTCCAATATCCAGGGTCAGAATATAACGGTGCGCCATAAGTTAAGCCGGAGTAATCTCTCCACTGATGTCCCACAGGTCTTCCCAGTTTTGTCCCTCTTTCCAGAGGAAGACCTGTCCCTTTATCAACCGACAGTTTTTATCGATTTGGGCAATTGCCCCCATCTCCTCGTCCGTCAGCGGTTCCGTAACGGCGGCGCGCAGGTTCGCCAGATAGTGGCTGCGCGTCGTCGAAAAGGGAATCACGACTCCCCCTCGCTGAATTGCCCACTTCAAACAAACAATTGCGGGGTGAACGTTGAGCCGCTGCGCGATCTGGACAATTACGGGGTCTTCCGTATCTACCGTGTCCTCATCGGTTCGGTCGCGCTCCGGGCGGGCTGGTGAACCAATCGGCGAAAAGCCAATCGGGATGATGCGATTTTCAACCACAAACCTGAACAGCTCCGGCTGTTGAAAATGCGGGTGCAGTTCCATTTCGTTGGCAGTCGGCTGAATGCGTGCGTCGCTCAGCAGCAGCTTGAGCTTCGGGATGGTCATATTGCTCGTACCGATATGCCGCACCAGCCCTAGGTCAACTAGCTTCTCCAACTGCCGCCAGGTCTTCATGAAGTTCTCATGGATGTACGGTTGAGCGTGTGGGTCGCGCGAGGTCACGTCCACGCCTGGCGCATGGTAATTGGGGAAGGGCCAGTGAATTAAGTAGAGGTCGAGATAGTCGAGTTGCAGGTCTTTGAGCGATTGCTCGCAGGCAGGGATCACATTCTCCTGATCATGCTTGTCATTCCACAGCTTCGAGGTGATCCATAAGTCCTCGCGGCGGACGCCGGACTGCACGGCGTGTCTGAGCGACTGTCCAACAAGACGCTCATTGCCGTAGACGGCGGCACAGTCGATGTGGCGATAGCCGACCTCAATCGCGCCTTTGACCGCTTCGGCGATTGATTCGGCGGAATAATGATCTGAGCCGAACGTCCCAAGACCAATTACGGGCATTCGCGCACCTGTTGAAGCGGTCTTATACGGCACACTTTCCGGGTTCACCCCGTCAGCGGCGAAGTAATTCGTGGTTGGCTGTGCCATAATTAATTTGCATCGTCCTTTGGCTATTGACGGGTTCACTTTTTAAGGCTGATTTTGAATGTATAGGCATGGTCACACGGGCGCTCCGAGAGGGTTGTGATATGGAGACCATCCTCAAGCTGTGACCACGAGAGCGCTTCCGATGAACCGAGCATTTCGATGGATGCTATCTTCTCGGCGCTCAGTGGTGAGCCACCTCCTAGAGACTTGATGACAGTGCGTTCTCCGGGCCAGCCGAGGCAAATCGCGTAGAGTGCTCCATCCTTGGTCGTGAAGCGAATATCCTCCGCGTTGAACGGCTTGTCCTCATGTTCGCGCATGTGTCCGCCCACCGTTGTATTGCCTTCGCCGAAGGTTTTCCAGTGGCGCGTCCCGTAAATTGCCTCACCATTAATCCGCAGCCAGCCGCCCAGACCGAGCAACCGCTCGCTGGCTTCAGCCGGGATCGTCCCGTCGGGTTTGGGTCCAACGTTAAGGAGGAGATTGCCGTTCTTGCTGACAATATCGACCAAATCATGCACCAGCGTTGTCACGGTCTTGAAATGGTCGTCCTCGACATAACACCAGGATTTATAGCTGACCGAGGTATCAGTTTGCCAATAATTTTCGCGGATGTCACTCAGCTTCCCGCGCTCGATGTCAAGCAGCGCCGCCCCCGTCGGGAAAGCGTCCAGCTTGTACTGAAGGACGGGGTCGGCGACGTGGTTGTAGAAGTAAGCGGCGAATTTCTGAAGATAAGGCTCAAAAACAGCCTGCTCGATCCACCAATCAAACCAGAAAACCTGTGGCTGGTATTTGTCCACCAGTTCGCAGCAGCGCGCCAGCCAGTCATCGAGAAACTTTGCGTCAGGACGTGGACGCCAGTTCTGGCTCGCCCACTGTTCTGAAGTGTGAGACGCTGTAGGAGAGGCTTCGGCGGCTGGTCCATAGAATGCATCAAAACGCGGGTCTTGCACATCTGACGGGAACTGGCGCCCACCATCGAAAAACCACCAATGTTCTGCTCGATGACTGGAAACACCAAAAAATAGGTCATGTCTGCGAGCAGCGGCGGCGATTTCACCAACGACATCGCGTTTCGGACCCATTCTCGTGACATTCCATTTGGAGAAGGCGGTATCATACATAGGAAAGCCATCATGGTGCTCGGCAACCGGGACGATATACCGCGCACCTGCTTGTTTGAATAACTCAATCCAAGCCTCGGCATCGAAGTTTTCCGCCTTGAACATGGGCAGGAAGTCTTTGTAGCCAAATTGAGTCTGGTCTCCCCACGTTTCCCGATGATGTTGGAACTCGAGGCTACCCTGTTGGTACATGTTGCGCGGATACCATTCGTTGGCGAAGGCAGGCACGCTGTAAATCCCCCAGTGGATGAAGATGCCCAGCTTGGCATCCTGAAACCACTGGGGCACTGAATACTGCGTCAGTGACTTCCAGGTGGGTTCGTAGTGCTTGTGATCCTTCTGCTGTGACATAATTTCTCTCTCATAAGCGTGGCACAGGCTAGGGGTGTTGCGGTGGTATACCACTGGATTTCCGGACGATCATCTCGATTGGCAGCACGATTTCCTGCGGTGCAGTTGTAGTATCTCCATTCAAACGAGACAAGAGAAGACGGGTTGCGTGTTGCCCCATTTCGTAGGCTGGTTGTGCAGCGACGGTGAAGAACGGGTCAATGGTGATGGCTGTGGGCAGGTCATCGAAAGCCACGACCGACATATCGCCGGGTACATCCAATCCGTGTTCGCGCAAACGTCGCATCACGCCAATCGCAATGAAATTGTTCGTGGCAAAGATCGCTGTTGGGCGCGGCTCAGTTTCCAAAAGCTGTTGAGTGTAGTCGTAGCCACATGCTTGAGTAAATTCGCCCCAGCACACCTGCAAGACACTTTCGCCCAAGCCTGCTTCCTCGACCGCCTGACGCGCACCAGCGACCCGGTCTATGGCGGTCGAGTGATCCTGCCGCCCCGTTATCACCCCGATTTGTCGGTGACCTAGCTCTAACAGATACTGTGTCAACTGATACGCGCCGCCGACAGAGTCGCAGCGGACAGAATCGACGGTTTCTCCCGGAATCCACCTGTCCAAGACAACAAAAGGTATCCGCCGGCTTGTCAGCAGATTGAGAGGGCTGAATGATGCCGGAACAACCAGAAAACCATCCACCTGTTTCTTCATCAGGAAGGTCAGATAATCGTTCTGCTTCTCTAGCGATTCATCGGTATTGCCGATAATCAAGTGATAGCCATTTTGGTTGGCAGTGTCTTCAATCCCTCGTGCTACGGTCGTCCAGAAGGGATTCGTGAGGTCAGAGAGCACAACCGCCAGGGTTTGAGTGCGCTTGGAGCGTAAGCTAGGACCGAGAGCATTGGGAATATAGTTAAGTTCCAAGATAGCGGCCTCGACGCGCTGTCGCTTTTCTTCACTGACATACCCGTTGCGGTTGACTACGCGCGATACGGTGATAGGCGCTACTCCTGCTTTTCTTGCAACGTCGTGTATAGTCGCCATGAGCGAGAAGCCTCAACAATCTAGGTAGGGCGAGAAACCCAAATTGTAACATCGCGCGATCACACCTGTGAAACTCCATTCATCCCCAAAATCAGACTCGTTAAAATGCGATAAGCACTTCGCAGCACAATAATCGTCAAATGTCGACTCTGCACAGAGGATAGACCCACTACGGCACGTTCACCACGATTACCGCCGAGTTAGGCACGAGAAAACGCTCGTTCATCATCACTCGCGTTGCTGCCCTACTGGAGTTTTCGGCTATAACGATTGCTCACTGGTTTTGCCTCGGTATCCTCTTTTGCGGGAAGGCGATCTAGGCACCGGCAAAGCTGGGTCAGTCTGTCTATCGGCTGACCCAGCTTCTCAGGTCTGTGAGCGACTCGAAATTGGAGACTACGAACCGATTACAAATCTTCTAATCATGGGTTCAGCGCCTTGTAGGCGTCGTAGGCAGCCTGGGTGATCTCCAGATAGCGCGCCAGACCCAAATTGTTGAGTCCCTCAACGTAGGCATCCCAGTCTGTATCCAGGTTCAGGCTGCCAGTAACGAACGCCAGCGTGTTAGAGTTGATGTAATCGTTAATATTCTGCTTCAACAGCGCCTCCTCGTCGGCGACAGCGGGATCGGGCCAGATGAGCCAGAATGGATACAGGTTTGGCGATTCATGCCCGTTATACAGGTCGGTGGCGAGTTGTAAACGATGTTCATAGCCGTCGTCGCTGTAGATGTCGGGTGACTGTACCCAGGCATCGCGGATCGCCACATCGTCCAGATATTGCGCCATCGCACCCCAGTAATTGTTGACGGTCGGCGGGTCGTTAACAATGGTTTTGTACAGCGGCTCGACCGATTGGTTATTCGCCAGTTCTCCAGGCAGCGGTTCGCGCCAGTCGACATCTTTGATACCGAAGATACCTGCCATGTGCCCGTCGAAGGTAAACATATAGTCGAGTATCTTAATCGCCGCGATCTGGACTTCTTCGCTCGCCTTGTTGGTGAGCACAAAAGTCGCCCCAGGTACCGTATTGGGGATGACTGTGGCGAACTGCGCGCCCTCCGGTCCCACCAGTGGGGGGATCGGGTCGTAGTCGTAGCAGTACGGTTTCGTATCTTCGGGACCGAAGCAGTTCACAAAAATGTGCGGGTGCATTCCGGCGGCAGCACTGAGGAGTTGGGCTGTTTCATTGTTGCCCAGGGCGCTGTAAGCATCGGCATTGTTGGTGAAGGCGCTCTCGTCGAGCACGCCGGCGTCATACAGGCTCTTGATATAGGTCAATCCCTCTCGCCATTCCGGCTTGTTGGCGACGGTATCGACCATACCCTCGTCGTTCACGATCAGGAACGTGCGGTCGTCATCGTAGATGAAGGCATTCATCAGATAGGGAATGGGACGGGTGCCGTAATCCATGATTGCGCCGCCGAGAATCTCATCTGGCTGACCATTGCCATTCGCGTCCTGCTCCTGAAAGGCGATCAGCATATTCCTGAAGTCCTCAGTTGTGACTGGCGTAGGGATATCCAGTGCCTCCAGCCACGTGGTGTTGACCCACATCTTGTTAGCATAGGAGCAGTGATAGCACTCGATAAACTGCGGCATTCCCCAGATTGTGCCATCCGGAGCAGTGGCAAACGCTCTCAGATCAGGGTGTGCTTCCATTGCTGCTTTGATGTTGGGAGCATACTGATCGATCAGGTCGTTGAGCGGGAGGATCACGCCTTGCTGCCCATACTTGAGCAAATCAATCTGTGAAAACTGATCGACCCATGGGATCAACATAAACAAATCAGGGTAGTCGCCGCTGGCAAGCGCGAGGTTGCGCTTCTCCGAAGCATCTGTGTTATCGTAAGTAGTGGTTGTCCAATTGAACTTGACATTGAACATCTCCTCCAGAGAAAGCGAGAAAGCGTTGGTCGCCAAATCACGGTCAGCAGACTGCGGAGCGAAAATGTTGATTGTGACGGGTTCGGACTGAGCCGAAGCTGGCATAATCACAAGCAACATCGTGAGTACAAGAAGGTACAGCACAAACAGCATCTTTTTCATTGTTCTAGATGACCTTTCTTGCTATGAACTAATTAATCTGTAGAAAACGGAATTTCACCAACTAATCTAGCCATCGAATATTGCCTGTTACAATCTCCTTTCGGCTTAGTATGGTAAGCTTACCATTTCAGACCAGTTTACAAATCGTGTCATCAAGAGGACTCTTACCCCTTGATAGACCCGATCAGCATACCCTTGACAAAATAGCGTTGGACGAAGGGATAAATTAGCAGTACTGGTACGCTGCCGACCACAACCAAACAATATTTCAACAGGTCAGCCAATTGACGCCGCTGCGCCATGGCTGCGGCATCCATCGAGCCGCTGCTGGTGGTATTGAGGATGAGAATATTGCGCAGGACCAATTGCAGCGGCTGCAAATCCGAGGATTTTAAGTAAATCAGGGCATCAAAGTAGCCATTCCATTGCGAGACAGCGTACATCAAAGCCAGCACCGCAATGATCGGCTTAGAAAGCGGTAGCACCACCGACCATAGAAATTGCAGATCATTACAACCATCGAGTTCGGCAGCTTCGACCAATTCATCAGGAATAGCCGAGCGGAAGAAAGTGCGGGCGATGATGACCTGAAAAGCTGCAACTGCCTGCGGGATCAGCAGCGCCCACCGGGTATCGATCATACCCAGGTCCTTCACGACCAAATAAGTCGGAATCAGACCGCCGGAGAAGATCAGCGTGAAAGTAATTAAGAACATCAGGATATTGGAACCGTACAAATCGCGCCGAGAGAGCGGATAGGCAACCAAGACAGTGAGCACTACACTGATGAGAGTGCCAGCCACCGTGTAGAACAAAGAGTTCAGATAACCCGTGACGATTTGCGGGTTCTGGAAAGTCACTTCGTATCCACGTAGAGAAAAATCGACGGGAACCAGCCAGACCTTGCCTGCGGTCACCGCCAGCGGGTTACTGAAAGAGGCGCTTACGATGTAAACCATCGGATACAGCACGATCAACAGGACGATGACCAAGAACAGATAGACAAAAAACATAAATACCCGGTC
>Ga0081539_10003370_pt1 | contig 19783 bp, 17 predicted proteins | sample TabmetS4T2R2_FD_71023 | JGI IMG/M metagenome (GOLD analysis project Ga0081539, IMG submission 71023) | Tabebuia heterophylla rhizosphere microbial communities from the University of Puerto Rico - S4T2R2 | ecosystem: Host-associated > Plants > Roots > Rhizosphere ...
GCTCTTCAAAGCACTCGGCAAATCGCTCCATCGCAGGCTCCTGCAAAACACGGAGCCTCCTTCAGAATCCATTTCCCCAAACCGCGCAATGACTTACAGAAAGTCACATGCGATTCCCCTGGTATGACGGGGGAGGTGAAAGAGGAGAGCTCGGAGTGACAGTCAGGCTGTTGCCCGCTCCATCGCGACCTCTTCCTTGAGGCTCGCGACATCGCGATAGATCGAGGCCGCCGCGACCGTCTTCCCGCCGACCTTGTAGCGCACCAGGCAATCCCTGCCGTTGATGTCGCCGTCGACCACAAGCTCGTCCCACTTCTCGGCGTGGCCGACATAGTTGATCGGCACGTCGTAGTGCTGGCTCCAGAAGAAGGGCACGGCGTCGAACTTCTGGCGCAGGCCGAGCATGTTCAGGGCGGCCACCTGTCCCTGGCGCTCGGCCACCACCCAATGCTCGACGCGGATCGACTGCCCGGTCAGCGGGTCGGGCCAGCGCGCGATGTCGCCCGCCGCATAGATGTCCGGCGCGCTGGCCGCCAGGAAGGCGTCGACGGCGAGGCCGCGATCGATCTTGAGCCCGGCCTTCTCCGCCAAATCCAGCCGCGGCCGCACGCCGGCGCCCATGACCACCAGGTCCGCCTCCAGCGCGCCGCCGCTCTTTATCGTGACCTTCTTACCGGCAATGCCGTCCACCGTGTCCTCGAGATGGAAGACGACACCATGCTCTTCGTGCAAGGCGCGCACGAAGTCGCCCATCCCTGCCCCCAGGATGCGTTCCATGGGCCGCTTCTCCGGCGCCACGACGTGGACCTCGAGGCCACGATGCCGTAGCGAGGCTGCGACCTCCAGCCCGATGAAGCTCGCACCGATCACCAGGGCGCGCTTGGCTGACTTTGCCTGCTCGATGATCGCGCGGCTGTCGGCCAGGCTGCGCAATGTATGGACCTGGGACGGTGCCGCGCCGGGAATGGCCAAGCGCACCGGCTCCGCACCGGTCGCCAGCAGCAGCCGGTCGTAGGCGAGCTTGCCACCATCCGACAGCACCACTTCGCGGGCGCGCGCGTCGATGCTCGCGACATCGGCCCTCAGTCGCAGATCAATGCCGTTTTCCGAGTAGAAGTCGTCGCCGCGCAGCGGGACCCATTCCTCGGGTGCGTTGCCCGCGAGATAGTCCTTGGACAGGTTCGGCCGATCGACGGGCGCGGCGTCATCGTTGCTCAGCATGACGATGCTGCCCTTGTACTGCTCGCGCCGCAGCATCTCGGCAGCCGCGAAACCGGCGGCGCCGCCGCCCACGATGACGATCTTGTCCGGCGCCTTGCCGCTCACCTTGGGCGCCGGCTTCGGCGGAGCCGGGCGCTTCTCCTTGACGACGATCCTGCCGTCGCGCTGTTCGACCGACCAGCAATCGATGGCGCTGAAGGCGGGCGCCGCCAGGGCCTCGCCGGTGCGCAGGCTGAAGCAGGCGTGATGCCAGGGGCAGCGCACCGTGTCGCCGACCAGCAGACCCTCGGCGAGCGGACCGTGATAGTGGCTGCAGGAGGCGCCGACGGCGAACAGCTCGGCGCCCTGACGCGCCAGCAGGACCTGCTCGTCGCCGACATGACCCAAGAGCATGGCGCCGTCGGCGAGGTCGGTGAAGGCAACACCCTGGCTCAGATCGGGCCCGCTGGGCTTGGCGTCCTGCTCAGCCATTGCAATCTCCTTTCATCGGAGTGGGGTGATCGGAGTTGAGCGCGAGAACGCACCATGGGAAACCTGGAGCGTCATGTCCACCTCCCCCGCTCTCGTTTCCATCGGCGAGCCGCTGATCGAATTCAACCGCCCCAAGGAAGGCGACGGCCGCACCTGGCTGCAAGGCTTTGGCGGCGATTCGCAGAACGTCGCCATCGCCGCCGTCCGTCAGGGAACCTCGGCCGGCTACATCACCAGCCTCGGCGCAGACTGGATGGGCGACGCCTTTCTGGAGCTCTGGAAATCCGAGGGCCTCGATGCATCGCGCGTGAGCCGCCATCCGAGCGCGCCGACCGGCGTCAGCTTCGTCACCCACGGGCCAGCCGGTCACAAGTTCGACTATCTGCGCAAGAACTCCGCGGCCTCGCTGATGACGCCGGAGTCATTGCCGGCCGACTACATCGCCGGCGCCCGCTACTTCCACCTGTCGGCCATCGGTCAGGCCATCAGCGAGAGTGCGCGCCGAACCTGTGAAGCGGCGGTATCGGCCGCACGCGCCGCCGGCGTGAAGGTGTCCTATGACACCAACCTCAGGCTGAGACTCTGGGATCTCGACATCGCGCGGTCGACCATCGACGCCACGGTGGCGCGCTGCGACGTCCTGCTGCCGAGCCTCGACGATTCCCAGCAGCTCACCGGCCTGAAAGAGCCTGACGCGATCGCCGACCACTATCTCAAGCTCGGTGCCCCCCTGGTTGCGTTGAAGATGTCGGCGGACGGCTGCCTGATCGCCACGGCGAAGGAGCGCTTTCGTCTGCCCGGCCATCGCGTCCAGGCCGTCGATGCGACCGGCGCCGGCGACACGTTCGACGGCTCGTTCCTGGCGCGCCTGCTGGCCGGCGACGATCTCAGGACGGCGGCGCGCTACGCCAATGTTGCGGCCGCGCTCTCGACCGAGGGCTACGGCGCGGTGACGCCTATTCCGCGGGCGGCCGCAGTCCAGGCTGAAATGGCGCGCGCAGAAAGCGCGGTGTGACCGCCTTCAGGAAGCGGCCGAACACCGTCACCTGCTGGACGGCCCAGCCGCGGCCATTGTCGGCATCGACGACAGGATCGTCGACGCCCGTCGGGCGGTGCTTGCCATCGTAGATCGCGGTGCCGAACAGGATGTCCCAGATCGGGAACACGGGCGCGAAATTGTGATCGTGGATATGGCGCTCATCGGGATTGGCGAGCGCATGGTGCAGGCGGTGGAAGCGCGGCCCTACCAGCAGCCGCTCGCCGATCCTGCCGAAGCTCATGTCTACGTTGGCGTGGCTCCAGCTTTCGACCAGGCGGCCGACCATGAGGATCGACACGTACTCGCCGGGCTGCACGCCGACCATCTGCGAGAACAGGACCAGGGCGAGCGTGATCAGGAAATCGTCGAGCACATGGTTGCGGTCGTCCGACCAGACCGTCATGCGGCGCTGGCTGTGGTGCAGGCTGTGCAAGGCCCACCACCAGGGGATGGCGTGCTGGGCGCGGTGCAGCCAGTAGGCCGCGAAATCATAGAGCACGAAGTAGACCAGGAACGAGGCCAGCACGTTGTCGCCTAGCCACGGCACCAGCCGCTCCAGCCGCGGCGGCGCCATGCCCCAGCTGCGCATCAACAGCTCGATCTCCTGGGAGATCGGATAGGTGATGACGAAGATGACGAACGGGATGATGCCGAGCTTGTTCAGCACGGTATAGACGCGATCGACACCGATCAGCTGGTCGTCACCGGTTTTCTCGAGCGGCCAGCGGCGCTCGAAGAAACGCATGCCAAGCGCGATCACCGCGATCTGCAGCACGCCCAGCATGACGAATTCGACGGCGTTGTAGGCTGGCTCGTACCAGGCCATCTGGCCGAGCCAGAAGATCACCGGCCCGACCAAGGTCTCGAACAGCCAGTTCTGGGTCCCAACCCAGAGATCGGTAAGCTCGCCCATGCGGCGACGCCGACTAGCGCGTCGTGCCGGAACCCGTCGACACGGCGCGCAACGGTCCGCCGGCCGGACTCAGAGGCGACGCCGGTGCGGCCGGTCCCGACTTCAACATGTACACGCCGTGCGGCGACTTGCCGACGGCAATGCTGGCAACCACCTTCATCTGCTCGAGGTCCACCACGGCGACCCGACGCAGGAAGCGTTGGGTCACCCACAGCTCCTTGCCGTCGGACGTGATGTCCATGCAGTCGGGGCCGCCCGGTACCTTGACGCTGCCCACGACCTTCATGTCCTGCGTGTCGACCAACGAGACGGTGCCCTCGACACGGTTGCTCAGGAACCAGTGGCGGCCATCGCCCTTGGGCCAGAAATTGTGCGCGCCCTTACCGGTCTGCAGGCGGCCCGTGACCTTGCCATCCAGGGGATCGACGACCGCGACGCCGTCCTCGCCGGTCAGCGCCACCAGCACCCGCTTGTTGTCCGGCAGCATGAGAACGCCGGCGGGCGTATTGCCGACGGGAACGTTCCATTTCAGGGTCTGGGTCGCGAGGTCGAACGCCGCGAGACGGCCGCTCTGCTGCAGCGACACGTACACGGTCTTGGAGTCGGCATCGAACGCCATGTGGCTCGGCAGGCCGTCGATGAAGATGCGGCCGGCAAGCTTGAAGCCATCCGCGTGGAAGATGTCGACGTGGTCCAGCCGGTAGGCGACGGTGACGAACCACTTGCCGTCACCGCTGAAGCCGAGTTGGTAGGGGTCGATGATGTTGGTGACGACGCGGCGCCGTTCGCCGGTCTTGGCATCGAGGCTCAGCAACTCGTTGGTCGCGGTCGAGCCGATCAGCACTTCCTTGCCGTCGGGTGTCGGGATCAGATGATGCGGCTCGCGGCCAACCGGCAGGCGCTGCAGTTCGCTGCGGCCGGTGCGGCTCAGGATGCTGTAGGAGGCTTCTTCGGAGTTCAGGACCAGGACCGAATCGGCTCTTGCGCTGCCGATAACCGCCAACAGCGTGGTCGCCGCAATCGCCAATCTCTTCATGAAAACTGCCCGTCCCTGCAGCACCTTTGAAGCACCTTTCCGCACGCGAAGCTAGGACCGTTTGTAATTGGTGGCTGCGGCAGCCAAACGCTCGATCTGTGACCAATCCCGGGCATCCACCGCGGCTCGCGGCGCCACCCAGGAGCCGCCCACGCAGGCGACGTTGGGCAGGGAGAGGTAGCCCTGGGCGGTGTCGGCACCGATCCCGCCGGTCGGGCAGAAGCGCAGACCGGCCAGCGGCGCGCCGACGGCCTTCAGCCAAGCCACGCCGCCCGCAGCATCGGCAGGGAAGAATTTCACGACCCGGTATCCCTGCTCGGCCAGGACCATCGCCTCCGATACCGTTTGCACGCCGGGCAGGAACGGCAGCCTGGCCGCCTGGGTTGCGGCGACAAGGGCCGGTGTGCCGCCCGGGCTGACGGCAAACTTTGCTCCCAGCCTCTGAATCTGCTCGACCTGGGCAGCTTCCAGCACCGTTCCCGCCCCCACCACCGCCTGCGGGACCTCCTTGGCGATGGCTTCCAGGCCGGCCATCGCTGTTGCAGTGCGAAGAGTGATCTCCAGGACTGGCAGGCCACCCTTCACCAGCGCCCGCGCCAGTGGCACGGCGTCGGCTACCCGTTCGATGGTCAGCACCGGGATGACCGGGGCCAGGGCCGTGATGGCCGACATTTCCACGGTCAGACGCTCCAGCCGCCGTCGATCACATTGATCGTGCCCGTGGTGAAGGAGGCCTCGTCGCTGGCCAGATAGACGGCCAGGGCGGCGATCTCGTCAGCCGAGCCGAAGCGGCCGGTCGGCTGGCGCTGCAGGAAGAATTTTTTGGCATCCGGCCCTCCCCCCAAGGAGGCGATGCGCTCGTCGAGCGAGGGTGTCTGGACGGTGCCGGGGCAGATCGCGTTGCAGCGCACGCCCTTGGCGACGTAGTCCACCGCCACCGACTTGGTGAGGCCGATGACGGCCGCCTTGGTGGTCCCATAGATGCAGCGCAGCGCCGCCCCCTTCACCGAGGAGGCGGCCGACGACATGTTGACGATCGAGCCGCCACCTATTGCGAGCATGCCCGGCAGGAAGGCCTGGATCGTCCAGAACATGCTGCGGACATTGAGATCAAAGGCGAAGTCCCATTGATCGTCGGTGGCGTCCAGCACGGCACCGTGATGGACGAAGCCTGCGCAGTTGAACAGCACATTCACCGCGCCGAGCTGCTCGGCCAACACCCTGATAGCCACCTTGTTGAGCACATCGAGCTTATGGGTGCGTATCCCGTCGACGCCGGCCAATGCCGAGAGCTTCCCGGCGTCGACGTCGGTCGCCCAGACCGTTGCGCCCTCGCGGGCGAATGCACGCGCCGTCGCCGCGCCGATCCCCTGTCCCGCCGCCGTGACGACGCAGACCTTGCCCTTCAACCGCATGAACATTTTCTCCGCTGGCGCTGCCGACGGGGCTACTTGATCAGCCCCTTCTCCTTATAAAACTTCTCCGCACCGGCATGCAGCGGAATGCCGAGACCCTGTGTCGCCGTCTCGAGCTTGATCACCCGGCCCTTGGCGTGGCCGGAATCGAGCAGCCGCCGGGTGCTGGGATTCCAGAGCGCGGCAGTGATGTTGTAGATGAGCTGGTCCGGCTGCTTGCTCGAGGTTGCCCAGATGGCGTTGACGCTCACCGTCTTCACGCCGTTCACGCCCTTGTAGGCGCCGTCGGGGATCTCGTCGGCGGCGAAGAAGCTGTACGCCTTGATCAGGTTCTCGGCCTCCGGACCGTCGATCGGCACCAGGTCGATGCCGGTGGTCGCGGCCAGCTCGGCGATGGCGCCCAACGGCCAGCCGGAGACGCTGAAGAAGGCGTCGAGAGCGTTGTCCTTCAACTTGTCAGCCGCCTGTTGCGACTTGAGGTACTCCGCCTTCACGTCCTTCTCGGTCAGGCCGTAGGCCGCCAGGATCAGGCGGGCATCGACCAGCGTGCCCGAGCCCGGCTCGTCGAGCGAGATCCGCTTGCCCTTGAGGTCCTTGATCGTCTTGATGCCGGCGCCCTTGCGCGCGACCAGGTGGAAGCTCTCGGGATAGAGGTTGGCGATGGCGCGCAGCACGTCGACCTTGGGCCGGCCTTCATAGATACCGCTCGCGTTGAACGCCCAGTAGGCGACGTCCGACTGGGTGAACCCCGACTGCGCCGAGCCGGTGGCGATGGCGCTGACGTTGGCGACCGAGCCGTTGGAGGCCACGGCTGTCGCCACCACACCCGGCACGCCGCACGAGCCGCCGTCGGCGCAGGTGCGCGAGCCCGGCGGATTTGAGATGGCGTTGGCGATCAGACCGCCGATCGGGAAATAGGTGCCGGCCGTGCCGCCGGTGTTGATACGAAAGAACGTGATGTCCTGGGCGAGCGTCGGTGAGGCTGCCAGCGCCGTGCCCAGACCGCCGAGCAATACGCTCCTGCGATTGATCCTCATCCTCGCCTCCTCGACCGGAAGCGATTTAACCGCGTCCTAGACCGTGCCGCAACGAAGACCGGTCAATTGACGCCAACAGCTTTGCTCATGGTCGGCCCTATTTCGGCGCGAATTACCAGATCGGCGTCGTCGTCCTGGTCGGTGGCGTCGCGATTGACGATCACCAGCTTCGCCCCCTTGCGCTTGGCGATGCGCGGGAAGCCTGCCGCCGGATAGACCACCAGGGAGCTGCCCAGCACGATGAAGAGGTCGCAGTTCATGGTCTCGTCCTGGGCACGCGCCATCTGGATCTCGGGCATGGCCTGGCCGAAGGAGATCGTCGCCGTCTTCACGATGCCGTCGCACTTCTCGCACAGGGGCAGCTTGCCGGCGCCGAGGAAGGCCTTGCGGATCGGCTCGAGCTCGTGGCGATGGCCGCAATCGAGGCAGCTGGCGTAGGTCGTATTGCCGTGCAGCTCGATGATCTTCGAATCGGGCACGCCCGAACGCTGGTGAAGCCCGTCGACGTTCTGGGTGATGATGGCGGTCATCCGCCCCTGCTCGACCAGCTTGGCGAGCGCGCGGTGGCCGGCATTGGGCTCGGCCTTGAGCATGGTCTCGTCTGTAGCGAACTTGCGACGCCAGGATTCGCGGCGCATCTCCTCCGAGGCCATGAAGTCGTCGAAGTAGATCGGCTTGTATTTCGTCCAGATGCCGCCCGGCGAGCGGAAGTCGGGAATGCCCGATTCGGTCGAGATGCCGGCGCCGGTGAAGGCGACGATGCGCTTGGCCGAGCCGATCGCGTCCTGCAGGCGTTCGATGTCGTCCATGTGCCCCTCCTCTTCCGTACTCTTCAGGGTGCCGGCATGCCGGGATTATGCGCCGCGCAGCCGACCAGGGTCCGCCCCTCGCTCCTGACCTGGATGGAGTAGGCGAACAATGAGCCCGATTGCGAATCGATGCAGCGCTGTTCGTTGATCAGGACCACAGGTTCGGGTCCCTCGGCCGACTGGTACATGATCGCGCCGTCCTGCCGTTGCGGGCCGCCATGGGCAACGCGCAGCGTCGGCGCGCCGCCCAGCAGACCGATGACGATGTCACGGGCCGTCACCTCCGCACGCCAGGACGGATCGTTGCCCGTGCCGATCCATTCGCGATGGTCGAACCGTTCGCGGCAGCCGGCCGTCTCCACCGATGCGCGCCGCAGTTCCAGGGCGGCGATCCCCGCCCCCAGCCCGACCTCGCGACTGCCGTAGATTTCGACGAACATCGGCCGGCCCTCCTTGCCCGTCGTCAGCTCGCGCAGGGCACGGGTGAGTTCCTGGTCCGGCGTGCGATCTTCCAGGGTGAGCGGTGCGCCATCACACGGAAGGAGCTGCAGGCGCCCGCCGGTGTCGCGCACCAGGCCGCGCAACCGGACCGCGCTTGCCGGCAGGGCTGGCCGCGTCGCCTCGGCCACGGCCGACGCCGCACCGAGCGGCAGGGTCGGTATGTCGAGCGGCGGCGCTGCAGGCGCCGGCGCGCCGCCCCGCGTCACCGGCGTCGGCGCGCCGCGCGTCGCCAGTGCCGGCAGGGCGTAGAAGAAGAGCGGCCGGCGCTGGGCATCGAGCAGGCAGACGAAATGCGTCTCGAAGGGTGGCCCATTGCGGAAGGTGAGCTTGCCCCGCAGCGTCAACGCCGTGCTGACGGTCTGCGACCCCGCCTTGGCCTCGACCCGCTCCAGCGCCGGCGGCGGGAAGTCCAGCGCCGTGACGCGATCGATCGACGGGCTGAGCTTGCGGTACTGCGCCTCGCCAAACGCCGCGCACTGCTGCGCGAGCTGCGTCTGGGCCCCCGCCGGCAGGGCGATGAAGAGAAAGAGGAAAGCAAGCACGCGCGCCATGGACGTAGCGTGCGGCAAATCACGATTTCTCGCAAACGCCTCCTGCGGGCGGCATCAGGACAGCCAGCGCTTGCGCCGCTTGTAATGTTTGGTGTCGCGGTAGGACTTGCGCGCCCCGCCTTCGTTCAGACCGAGGTAGAATTCCTTGATGTCGGAATTGTCGCGCAGCTTGGCGGCCGGCCCTTCGAGCACGATACGGCCGTTCTCCATCACGTAGCCGTGGTCGGCCACGGCCAGCGCCATGGTGGCGTTCTGTTCGACCAGCAGGACCGAGAGCTTCTCCTGCTTCACCAGGCGGCTCACGATGCCGAAGATCTCCTCGACCAGCATGGGCGCGAGGCCGAGTGACGGCTCGTCGAGCAGCACCACCTTGGGCTGACTCATCAGCGCGCGGCCGATCGCCAGCATCTGCTGCTCGCCGCCCGACAGGTAGCCCGACACCTGTGTGCGCCGTTCCTTGAGCCGCGGGAAATAGGAGTAGACGAGGTCGATGCCCTGCTTCACCGCGCCCGCCGTCTGGACATGGCCGCCGGCTATGAGGTTCTCCTCGGTGGTCAGGTTCTCGAACACGCGTCGGCCCTCGAACACCTGGACCAGGCCGAGCCGGGTCACATCATGGGCCCGCATGCCGTCGATGCGCCGGTCGGCGAGCTGCACGGTGCCCTTGGTGACCTCGCCGCGCTCGGAGCGCAGCACGCCGGAGATCGCCTTGAGCGTCGTCGTCTTGCCGGCGCCGTTGGCGCCCAGCAAGGTCGTGATCTGGCCGTCGCCGACGTCGATCGACACGCCCTTGAGGACGAGGATGACGCGGTCGTAGACGACTTCGATGTTGTTGATCGCCAGCATTCGCAGTCCTGCCTAAGACCGATAATTGTCACCCCGAGCGCAGCGAGGGGCCTTTAGAGCCACAGCAAACGTCCCTCGCCACGCTCGGGATGACAGCGTGCGCGTGGAACGGGCAGCGAAATCATCGCCGCCCGTCCCGTTCAACCGTCAAGACTTCGAGGCTTCGGCCGCGAGGTGCTTCTGGATCACCGGGCGATAGCCCTGGAACCACGCCTTGGTCCGCTCGAGCTTGCCGCCCTTGACGGTCCAGATCTCGACCCAGCCGCCACCTTCATGGTCGGCCGCCGTGATCTCCATCGGCGGGACGAAGCCGCCCAGCGTAAAGCCCTTGATCGCCTCCATGCCCTTCTTGACCTCTTCGGAGTTCGGCGTGGCGCCGGCCTTGGCCTTGATGGCGTTGCGCAGGGCCTCGACGTGCAGCGCCGCGATCAGGACGCCGCGGTTGTAGAGCACCGTGGAGTCCATCTCCTTGGGCGGCTGCTTGCCCTGGGCCTTGTACATGGCCTCGATGTCCTTGATCACCGGGAAGTCCTTGCCGACGCCGGCGAACTGGATGGTGTTGTAGCCTTCGGCCACGCCCATGCCGCCGGCCGCGATGATGTCGGCCTCCGAGCTGGCCCATACCAGGCCGACCACCTTGCTGAGCGGGAAGCCCTTGCCCTTCAGCTCCTTGATGGAGACCGATGGCGCGCGCCCGAACAGATGGGAGATGATGAAGTCCGGCTTGAAGCGGCCGGTGATGTCGAGGATCTGCGCACCCATCTCCAGACCCGGCGCGGGCACCGCGAAGGTGCGCATCTCGAAGCCCTCGTCCTTGGCGAGGTCCTCGAGGACGGCCAGCGGCTCCTTGCCCGCCGGATTGTCGTAGTAGATGTAGGCGATCTTCTTGCCCTTGAGGTTGCCGCCCAGCCGTTCCTTGGCGAACTGCACCGCCGCCCCGGCCTGCGACCAGTAGCTGGCCGCGATCGGGAAGGTATACGGATAGCGCTTGCCGTCGGCGGCCGATGCCGTGCCGAAGCCGGGCGACGTGCCGAGGATCTTGTCCTCCTCCAGCTTCTTGTTCAGCGCCGCGGTCTGCGGCGTGCCGTAGAGGGCTTCGAGCACCGCCCCTTCCTTCTTGAACCGCTCATGCGCCTCGATGGCCGGCGGCACCTTGTACTCGTTGTCGATCTCGAGGACCTTGATCTTGTGGCCCTCGACACCGCCCTTGCTGTTCACCAGCGCGATGTAGTCCTGATAGCCCGGGCACAGCACGGTGCCGACATTCGCCGTCGGCCCCGTGCGGTCGCACTGCAGGCCGAAGATGACTTCCTTCTGGGCGAAGGCCTGGCCCCCGCCGATGGCAAGGGCCGCGGTCGTTGCCGCCACTCCCAGCAGACTCTTAACGAACCTCGTCATGGGTTCCTCCCTTTCAACGACGCCCCTCCCTAGTACGAGAAGGGCCAAACCCGGAAGTAGCTCCGGATATTCCTCCACAGCCGATTGAGCCCTTCGGGCTCGACGATCAAAAAGAAGATGATCAGCGCGCCGAACACCCCCAACCGCAGCCCTGAGATCACGTTGGCCATCTCGGCCGCGGTGAAGAACAGGGAGCCGACATTCTCCATGAGAATGCGGATGGCGATGGGCAGCAGTGTCACGAAAATCGCACCGAAGATCGATCCCAGGACCGAGCCCAGCCCGCCGATGATGATCATGGCGAGATAGTCGATCGAGACGATGAGCTGGAACTGTTCGTAGTTGGCGATGCCGAAATAGTAGGTATAGAGCACGCCGCAGACGCCGGCGTAGAAGGACGAGATCGCGAAGGCAAGCAGCTTGTAGCGGTAGATGTTGATGCCGATGATCTCGGCGGCGATGTCCTGATCGCGCACCGCCACGAAGGCGCGGCCGATGCGGCTGCGCACCAGGTTCAAGGTGGCGACGATGGCGATCACGGCGAAGAACAGCAGGAAGAAATAGAGCCGGCCCTGGGTGTTGAAGGCGAAGCCGAACAGGCTCGGCCGGTCGACCTCGATCGAGGCCTGCGCGCCGCCCGAGATCGCCGGCACGCGGTTGATGGTCCATTCGATGATCAGCTGGCCGGCGAGCGTCGCGATCGCGAGGTAAAGCCCTTTGATGCGCAGGCTCGGCATGCCGACGACGACGCCGATCAGCGCCGCCATCAGGCCACCGGCCGGCAGGGTCAGCCAGAACGGCAGGCCGAGCTTCACCGCGAGGTTGGCCGCGGTGTAGGCACCGACCGACATGAAGGCGCCGTGGCCGATCGAGATCTGGCCGGTATAGCCCACCAGGATGTTGAGCCCGAGCGCACCGACGATGGCGATGAAGATCAGGTTCAGGATCGACAGATAGTATTCGTGGACCATCATCGGGATGATCAGGACGAAGATCACGGCGATCGCAATCATCGTCCACTTGGCGATCGGCAGCGGATAGAGCGCCATGTCGGCGCTGTAGGTCGTCTTGAAGACTCCGGATTCGCGATGGAACATGGCTATACGCGCTCGATCTGGCGGCGGCCGAAGATGCCGTAGGGCCTGACCATGAGGACCAGGATCATCAGCACGTAAGGGGCGAAGTCTTTCGTGCCGCCGCCCACGTACGGGTCGAGATAACCTGCCGCCAGACTCTCGACGATGCCGATGATCAGGCCGCCGATCAGCGCGCCACCGATCGAATCGAGACCGCCCAGGATCACCACCGGGAAGACCTTCAGGCCGACCAGGGCGAGCTGGACGTCGACGCCCAGCATGCTGCCCCACACGATGCCGCCCAGCGCGGAGACGATGCCGGCCATGGCCCAGGCGAGCGCGAAGTAGCGCTCGACGTTGATGCCCATGGCCTGCGCGACCTGCTGGTTGTCGGCGACGGCGCGCATGGCCACGCCCATGCGGCTTTTCTTGAAGAACCAGTTGAAGACCAGGAAGAACAGCAGCGCCACCACCGCGCCCAGCACCTGGATCGGCGGCAGGCTCGCCGGGCCGATGGTGATCGGCTCATCGCCGATCGGCAGCGGCAGGTTGCGCGTCTCGATGCCCAGCACCAGCGGCCCCCAGCCGCGCAGCAGCGCGGCGACGCCGATGGTTGCCATGATGACGGCGACCACGGGCCGGCCGAGCAACGGCCGCAGCACGACCTTCTCCAGGCCAAAGCCGAAGCCGATCATGACCAGCAGGACGACGACGATGGCGGCGATCAGCGGCGCCTGCGCCCCGAGCACGGTCACTACGACCATGCCGGCCAGCATGACGAACTCGCCCTGGGCGAAGTTGATGGCGTCGGTCGCCTTGTAGACCAGCACGAAGCCCAGTGCGATCAGCGAGTACATCAGCCCGATCGAAGCGCCGCTCAGCACGAGGGCGGTGAAGAATTCGAGGTCTTCGCCCATCCTACGCCGCCTCCCGCGCCGGTTCCGGCGTGACGTTGCCGTGGATGGCGATGGTCGAGCTCAACGTCGACTTGCGGCCGTCCTCGAAGGTGATCTCCATGGTGACGTCGGCCGACGAGGCGCCGCCATAAAAGGCTTCGATGACGCTGGCGTACTTTTCGGCCACGAAGCGGCGGCGGACCTTGCGGGTGCGCGTCATCTCGGCGTCGTCGGCGTCGAGTTCCTTGTTCAGCAGCAGGTAGCGCTTGACCTGCTGCACGTCGGGCAAGGTGGCGTTGGCCTTGGCGATCGCCTCGCCGATCATGGCGGCGACCTCGGGCTTGCTGCTGAGATCCATGAAGCTCGTGTAGGCAAGCCCCTGCTTCTCCGCCCAGGTGCCGACGGTCTGCATGTCGATGGCGATCATGGCGACGACGTACGGACGCTGGTCGCCGAACGCCACGGCCTCGCGGATGAACGGGCTGAACTTCAGCTTGTTCTCGATGAACTGCGGCGCGAAGGCCGATCCATCCGAAAGCTTACCCACGTCCTTGGCGCGGTCGATGATGACCAGGTGGCCTTGCTTGTCGAAGAAGCCGGCATCGCCGGTCTTCAGCCAGCCGTCGGTCGTGATGGTATCGCGCGTCACCTCGTCCTGCTTGAAGTAACCCCGGAAGACGTTGGGGCCCTTGAGCAGCACCTCGCCGCGATCGTCGATCTTGACTTCGATGCGCGGGATCGGCCGGCCGACGGTATTGGGGTTGGCCTCGGCGTCGGCCTGGCAGGCGATCAGCGCCGACGCCTCGGTGGCGCCGTAGACCTGCTTCAGGTTGATGCCGAAGGAGCGGAAGAAGCGATAGGTGTCGGGGCCGAGTGGCGCGCCGCCGGTGTAGCACCAGCGCGCCTTGCGCAGGCCGAGCTGGTCGCGGACCGGCCCGTAGACGAAGATCTCGCCCAGCGCCAGGCCGAGCCGGTCGCCGAGCGAGAGGGGCTTGCCGTCGCTGCGCTTCAGCTCGCAGCGCTCGGCCACTGCGCGGAAGTGCTCGAACACGCGGCGCTTCATGGGCGAGGCGTCGCTGCCCTTGATCTGCATCAGGGTCAGCATGTTCTCCCAGATGCGCGGCGGCGCCAGCATGGCGTCGGGACCGAGCTCACGCAGGTCGCGCTGCACCGTCTCCGGGCTCTCCGGGCAATTCGTCGTGAGCCTGGCGACCAGCGCCATGCCCAAGGTGAAGGCGGCATCGCCGACCCAGGCCATCGGCAGGTAGGACAGCCAGTTGTCGCCCTGCTTGACGTCGTTCACCTCGATGAACGCCTCGGCGGTGGCGAGCATGTTGCGATGGCTGAGCATCGCACCCTTGGGATTGCCGGTCGTGCCCGAGGTGTAGGCGATCATGGCCGTATCGTCGGCGCCGCCCTTGGCCAGCTCGGCGTCATAGAAGCCGGGGTTCGCCGCACCGTACTTCCGCCCCTCCTCCAGCACGCTGTCGTAGGAGCGCAGAATGGGGTCGTCGTAGAACGACAGGCCGCGCGGATCGTCGTAGATGATCCAGCGCAGCTTCGGCAGCTTGTCCTTCAGCGACAGCGCCTTGTCGACCTGCTCCTGGTCCTCGGCGACGATGATCGAGGTCTCGGCGTGGTTCAGCACGTAGACCAGCTCCGAGGCGATCGAGTCCTGATAGACCGGGACCGAGATGCCGCCCAGGGCCTGCGCCGCGAGCTGGGCGATGTAGAGCTGAGGCCGGTTGTCGCCGACGACGGAGAGCTTGTCGCCGCGCTTGAAGCCGATCGCGGCGAGCCCCAGCGCGAGATCGCGCATCTGGTCGCGGTAGCCCGTCCAGGTCAACGTCTGCCAGACGCCGCGGCTCTTCTCGCGGATGCCCGGACCCTTGGGATCCTGCTCGGCATTGCGTTGCAGGAGCTTGGGCAGCGTCGATGTCGCGGCCTGATCGACCAGACTCATGCGCGTTCACTCCTGGTGGTGCCGAGATAGGCCTGGATGACGGCGGGATCGCGCTGGACCTCCTCGGGCGTGCCGGCGGCGATGCGCCGGCCGCGGTCGAGCACGACGACATGATCGGAGATGTCCATGACCACGCCCATGTCGTGCTCGATCAGCACGACCGTGACGCCGCGCTCCTGGTTCACGTCCAGGATGTAGCGCGCCATGTCCTCCTTCTCGTCCTGGTTCATGCCGCCCATCGGCTCGTCGAGCAGCAGCACGCGCGGCTCGAGGGCAAGGGCGCGGCCGAGCTCGACGCGCTTGCGCAGGCCGTACGCCAAGGCGGCCGTCGGCTGCTTGCGCAGGTCCTGGAGCTTCAGGAAGTCGATGATCTCCTCGCAGGCCTCGCGATGGGCGATGTCTTCCTTCTGGGCCATGCCCCAGTAGACGACGGAGGCGATGACGCCCGCCTTCATGCGCACGTGGCGGCCGAGCATCAGGTTGTCGAGCACCGTGAGGCCGCTGAACAGAGCGATGTTCTGGAAGGTGCGGGCGATGCCCAGCGCCGCGATGTCGCTCGGCTTCTTCTGCGTGATGTCCTGGCCTTCGAGCACGACGCGGCCGGTGTCGGGCTTGTAGAAGCCCGAGATCATGTTCAGGAGAGAGGTCTTGCCGGCGCCGTTGGGACCGATGATGGAAACGATCGCGCCACGCGGCACTTCAAGCGACACATCCTGCACGGCGACGACACCGCCGAAACGCTTGGATACGCCCTCGACCACAAGCTGATTGCCGCCCTCTGGCGCCAAGCGCCGGGCAGACGACCCCGCCATGAACCCTCCCTAAACTCGACCTCACTTTGCTTATAGTTGGCAGCATCATGCAGGCTCGGGAGGGGCAAGGCAACCAGCCCCGCCTGCCGGTCGTCGGGTCGTTACGCGCTCCTGCTCCATTGCAGCGGCTGCAAATCAGCCGGAATCCAGGCCGCTTCTCCGGACCGCCGCCTGCTGCGACGCACTTGCTGCGCAAGCGTCCAGATCGGTTCGAAGATCGGCTCCTGCGCTGCCAGGCGCACGATCTCCATCGTCAGGACCCCGGAGTTGTTGGCCGCCGTCATCCACGCATCGTTGGCGAACAGATGGAGCATGCCGTCGCCGCCGTTGTTCTGGATCACCACGCTGCTCTTCTTCTCCACCAGATCGCGTCCAACAGGGGCTACCTGGTGGCGCAACTCCCGGGGATCGCGCAGGAACAAATAGCGGAACAGACGGAACAGTCTGCCCTCGCGCAGCGGCCACGGGCGCGGACTGGCGATCGTGATGCAAAGCGTCATGTAGCGCTCATGCGGCAGGCGGCGGCGGAACCACAAGGCCTGGCGCACCAGATCCTTGGCCTGCTGACCCGACGGACCGCAGGGCGGGAACTCCTCGTCGCGCCACTCGCCCCATTTCCATGTCAGGCGATAGCGCTCACCGCTGCCCTTGAGGACGATGCCGGTTCGGTCCCATTCGCGTTGCGCGCCGGCCGTGAACTCGACCGGCTCGAATCCGACCTCCGTCATGTCGTGACGGCCGAGCCTCGCCAGGGCCTTGGCACGGGCGTTCACGCTGGGGTGTATGCTCGGGTGAATGGTCTGTCCCGTCACGGGATGCCAACGCGGCCAAGACCCCAGCAGGCGCCATGCCGGCTCGCGCTGCAGCTCGTCGTGGATCCGCCCCGTCGGATCGGGGCGCAACAGCTTCAGCAGATCCGGTTGGAAGACCAGGCCGTGCTTCACGCACGCGCTCAACATCCACTTGAGAGTTACATCGGACAGGCCCGCATCGGCATAGCCGCCGCCCACGTCGCAGTGGCCGCCGCGGAACCAGACCTGCTCCAGGATCGTGGTCCAGGCTTTGCCTGGGCGCGTCGTCTCGTCGAAGGGCGTCGGAAAGAACTGGGCACGCCGCTCATCCATCGACATCGCGTGATAGACGTTGACGCAGATCGGCGCGGGATCGGTCGACAGCGGGCTGTTGCGGAAGAACAGCCGGAAATTGAACCACCAGCCCCACATTGGCACGCCGAGCGACCCTACCGTGTCGAACAGGCCGAGGAACTCTATGGGCGGCATCTGCTCGTGCACGTAGCTCCAGTGAATTGGCACGTTCTTGTCGGTCGCCTTGCGCCGGCCGAACAGCCGCACGATGTCCGCCGAGTAGCGGATATTCTCGGCCCGCAGCAGCCCGCAGCGCCGGATGACACCGGCCACGCAACGCGCCGTATAGGCGCCGCGCGAGAAGCCGATGAGGTAGATGCGATCGCCCGGCTGGTACTGGCGGGCGATCTCCCTGTACGCCTGGACGATGTTCTCGGTGATGCCCACGCCGAACGCCGCCTCGATGATTGCCCGCAGCTTCACGAAGCCGCCGAAGATTTGGGTCGCCTTGATCCAGCCGATCGCCTTGCTGACGACGCCCAGCGTCTTGCCGGCGAGGGATTCCGATGACGTTCCGGTGGCCACGCCCGGGTCGTACCAGCGGGTCTGCAGCTCGTTGTTCACGAGGTGCGAATAGAGCTTGTAGACGTTTGTCGGGGCACTGATGCCCTCGCTCAGCTGGTCAGGCTTGTTGCTGGTGCCGTCGCAGAAGATGGCGATGCGCCGTCCGGTGACCACGACGGGCGGCTGCGGGCCGAGCGGCGGCGGCTCTATCTCGAAGACCTGCGGCTTGCCATCTGGCGGCCGCGTCACGATCCGGCGCACCCGTCTGACGTGGCTCCGGGTGACCCAGGCGAGCCGTGCCGGCCCGATGCAGACGAGAACGCCATAGGCCACCAGGCCCCAAGGTATTGCTTGCGGCCAGGCGCGCCAGATCGCCGGGGAATGACCAGGGGACACGATCACAAGGAGAGCCAGCGCGGCCAAGGCCGCGCCGAGCGGAGACAAGACCCAGGCCGCGGATTGCCAGGGCCGGTGCCATGGCAACAAGGCGATCCAGGCGACGATCCAGGGAACGAGCAGCCAGAACAGGCCGAAATAGAAGGCGTCGGACAGGAAGAACGCCGTGATCGCGGCAATCGTCTCGCTGACCCAGCTGAAGATCATCGCCAACTCCCGCGCATTGGCTTCGAATAGTACAACCTCGACGTTTGTAGGGCGAGGCAGCGGGTTGACGCTATGATCTCTCCAACAGCAGAGGATCTCCGCCATGCCGCGTCACATCGTATGCCTGACCTTCGATCACGACCATCTGTCGGGCTTCATTGCCCGCGGGCTGACCACGCCGACGGCCATTTCGCGCGGCGAGTATGACGTCGTGGTCATCCCGCGCCTGGTCGCGCTGCTCGAGCGCTACGGCATCAAGGCCACCTTCTTTACGCCCGGCCACACGATCGACAGCACGCCGCAGGCGGTCACGCCCTATGTCGAGGCGGGGCACGAGCTCGCCCATCACGGCTGGACCCATCGCCTCCCCGCCTCCCTGTCGCGCGAGGAGGAAGAGGAGGAAATCGTCCGCGGCAATGAATCGATCAAGCGCATCAGCGGCAAGCTGGCGCGCGGCTACCGCTCGCCGGCCTGGGACCTCTCCCCGCATTCGATCGAGCTGCTGCAGAAGCACGGCATCCAGTACGACAGCTCGCTGATGGGCCACGACTATGACTGCTACTTCGCCCGCCAGGGCGACGTCGCCGATCTCAAGACGCCGTTCGTGCGCGGCCGCGAGACCACGCTGGTCGAGATGCCGATCAGCTGGTCGCTCGACGACTATCCGCACTTCGAATACATGCGCCTGCCCAACGGCTCGGTCATGCCCGGGCTGATGAACGCGACGAACGTGCTGGAGAACTTCGTCGACGACTACACCTACATGACGCGCGTGCAGCCCGACTTCGGCATCCTCACCTACACCTTCCATCCCCACGTCATCGGCCGCGGCCATCGCATGATGATGCTCGAGCGCCTGATCCAGAAGCTCATGGAAGGCGGCGCAGTGTTCATGACCATGGAAGCGGCCATGCACGAATGGCTGGCGCGGCGCCGGAAGGCCGACAAGATCGCGGCCGAATAGGCTCTCCCACGCCGAGGCCAGCCCTCAGACCTTCACGCCGCCGCGCCGCAGCTCAGCCAGGAAATCCATGACCAGGCGGTAGGCGATTGCGATGCCGGAGGTTATGCCCTCGATGAATCGGGTGGGCACGAGCAGGCCGCGTCCCACACGTACACAGATACCCGCCTGCACCAGTGCATCGGCGTGCCGCCGGATGGTTTCGTAGGGCTGGCGCAGCGACCGGGAGATCGCCAGCACGGTGATCGGCTGGCGGTCACTGTCGGGCAGCACGGCCCGGATCCCTGCCGGCGCGGTGTTCGTCACGTGCTTGACGTTCGCCGTCCAGATCGCGGTGTAGACCAGCCCTTTCATGAGATCGCCGCCCCAAAAGGCGCGCATCGAGCGAATGCCCGTCAGCAGCAGCCCGGTCGCGGTGACGGCAACGGCGGTCTGCTCCTTGGACAGACGTCCTGACTTGACCGGACGGCGCGAGGTCGAGGCAAAGGCGGCGACGTCGATACGCGTCAGGTCGGTCAACAGGCGGACGGCGTTGACGTACATCTTGCGCAGAAACGTCGTCATCCGGCGGCTGCGCAGGACGGCC
>Ga0081539_10003371_pt1 | contig 19781 bp, 16 predicted proteins | sample TabmetS4T2R2_FD_71023 | JGI IMG/M metagenome (GOLD analysis project Ga0081539, IMG submission 71023) | Tabebuia heterophylla rhizosphere microbial communities from the University of Puerto Rico - S4T2R2 | ecosystem: Host-associated > Plants > Roots > Rhizosphere ...
TGGCGCGTCGCCGTCTGCAGGTCCACCAGCGCGCGGATCGCGCCGGCGGCCGCCGCGTGGCCTTGGAGGAACGGGATCGGCTGGCGGCGCATCCACGCCTTCGCGTCCGCGTCCGGAGCGAGGGGCCCCATCGCCACGGAGGCGAACACGGCCCCGGTCTCACGCTGGATCGCTCGCACCCTCCCGAGGACGGGTGTCGCCCACACCCCCTCGCCCTCAAGGCGCGGAGGGAACGCGTCGAACGCGATCAGCCCGATCGCGGGATCGCGCGCCAGCGCCTCCAGCGCCCGCTCGTACCGCTCGGTCTCGACCGCGGCCTGCCCCGTCACGTCCAAGGGGTTGTTGATCGAGGCGAACGACGGGAGCGCGCGGCGGAGCTTGGCGCGCGTGCCGCCGCCGAGCGACGGCAGCGTCAGCCGACGTGCCGAGGCGGCCTCGGCGAACAGCGTGCAGGCGCCGCCCGATTGCAGGGCGGCGGCGACGCCGGTCGACCGGAGCCGGCGGCGCTGCGAGAGCAGCACCGCCGCCTCGAACAGCGTCACCGGATCGTCGACGAGCACGGCGCCGCGCGCCCGCAGCCAGGCGTCGCGGAGCTTCGTATCGCCGGCCAGCGCGCCCGTGTGCGCGACGATCGACCGACGGGCGGCCTCGCTCCTGGCTGCGGGCGCGCACACGACGACCGGCTTCCGGGCCTCCGCGAGCGCCTCGAGCCCTGCGCCGATCGCATCGAGGTCCCGCATCGTTTCCACGTAGGTCGCGACGACCTTCGTGTGCGGGTCCCGGGCCGCCCAGGCGAACAGGTCGCCGAGGCCCATCACCGCCTCGTTGCCGACGCCCAGCAAGAGGCGCAGACCCTCGCCGCGATCCGAGGCCTGCTGTCCGAGTTGCCACGCGACGGTGCCCGACTGCGAGATCACCGCGATCGAGCCGGCGATCGGATCGGGCGGCGGTGTCGTGCCGTACGGCGCGACGCGATCCACGTGGTTCACGAACCCCTCCACGTTGGGACCGAGGACCGGGAGCCGAGCGCGGAGGGCTCGCTCGCGCAGCTCCCGCTGCAGCTCGCGGCCCTCCTCCCCCGCCTCCGCGAACCCGGACGACACGACCATCGCGCCCCGCACGCCCGCCGCGGCGACGTCGTCGATCATGCGAACGGCGACGCGAGCCGGGACCACGAGCACGGCCAGGTCGACGGCGCCCGGCAGCTCCGAGGGCGACGCCAGACAGGGGAGCCCCCAGACCCGCTCGTACTTCGGGTTGATCGGGAAGAGCTCGCCGTCGTAGCCGACGTGGCGGAGCGATCGGTGGATCTCCGGCGCCCAGCTGTCCGGGGATTCAGACGCGCCGACGACCGCGATCGACCGAGCGGCGACGATCCGCTGGATCCGCTCCGGCGCGATCATCCCTCGTCGCGGTACCGCGCGTCCCGCCACGCGATCGCGGCCTTGAGCCCCTGTTCCACCGTGATCCGCCGGAACTCGTCGCGCGCCGGGAGGTTCGCCGTCTCGATCAGCACGTCGAGCTCGGTGTTGGCCGCGAGCGCGGCCCGGAAGCCGGCCACGTCCAACGCCCGGTTGACCGCACGCTTCGTGGTCTGGACGACGAACGGCTCATTCTTCGCGATCTGATCGGCGAGTTCCATCGTCGCCTCGTCGAGGTGGTCGCGGGGGACGACCCGGTTCACGAGCCCGATCCGCTGCGCCTCGGACGCCGGGACCCGGTCCTCGCCGGTGAAGAGCAGCTCCTTCGCGGCGCGAACGCCCACCACCCACGGCAGGAACATCGACACCACGCCCGAGCCGAACCGGACGTCCACGTATCCGAACAACGCGTCGTCCGCCGCCACCGCCAGGTCGCAGGCCAGCATCAGGTCCGTCCCGCCCGCCAGGCAGTAGGAGTGCACGCTGGCGATCACCGGCTTCGGGTGCTCCAGGAACTCGAGCATCCGCTCGGTCGATCGCCGGAGCTCCTCGTGCCATGCCCGGGCGTCGAGCACGCCCCCGCCGGCGTCCTCGTTGAGGTCGTAGCCGGCCGAGAACGCCCGGCCGGCTCCTCGCAGGATCATCACCCGCACGTCGTCATCGCTCGCCGCCTCGGCGAGGGCGGAGGACATCGCCTCGATCAGCTCGCCGTTCAGGGCGTTCAACGACGCGGGCCGGTTCATCGTGAGCCGGCGGACCGGGCCGACGTCCTCGACGAGCAGCACGGCCTCGCCCACAGCGCTCCGCTCCTTCCCTCGGGGTGGCGCGGATGCTAGCCGAGGGTCGTCGGCGTCAGCCCGAGCCCGCGGTCAACCCGAGCCGCTTCCCGCCTCGTACTTCACGGTGGAGGCGTCTTGCGCCCGGCGAGAGCCCGGGAGTAGCCTCCTGAACGGTCGTTCAACGCCTTCGAGGAGGGACTCATGGTCTTCCACCCGCGCGATCCGCGCTTCCGCTCGCTCTCCCGGCGCGATTTCCTGCGCCGCTCGCTCGCGACGGGGGTGGCGCTCCCCTCCGCGGCGGCGATCCTGGCCGCCTGCGGCGGAGACGGGAACGACAACGCGGGCGGGTCCGACGGCACCGGCGACATCGGGTTCAGCTTGACCCCCACGCCCGACGATCCGGTGACGTACCCGATCTACGACGACAACCCCATGATCGAGTCGGACCTCGAGCCCGAGACGAACACGACCTTCACGATCTTCAACTGGATCGATTACCTCTGGCCGAAGAAGCTCCGTGAGTTCGGGGAGAAGTACGGCGTGGAGGTCGAGTACACGACGTTCTACAACAGCGAGACCGCCGTGGAGCGGATCCGCAACGGGGAGCTCCAGGCCGACGTCTATTTCCCGACCTACGACTACCTGCCGCGGCTGGTGGCGGCCAAGCTGATGCAGCCGCTGAATCACGACTACATCCCGAACCTGGCGAACGCCTGGCCGTCGATCCAGTCGCCGTTCTACGACCAGGACTCCAAGTACTCGGTCCCGTACACGATCTACACGACCGGGATCGAGTACCTGGCGCCGGAGGTGGCGAAGGCGCCGGAGGAGTACGACAACCCGTACGACATCTTCTGGGACGGCGCCAACGCGGGGAAGGTAGGCCTCTACGACGAGTACCGCGAGGTGTTCTCGATGACGCTGCTCCGGAACGGCGTGGAGGACATCAACACCGCGGACGAGGCCGCGATCGAGCAGGCGAAGAAGGACATCGTCGACGCGATCGCGGCCACGAACGCCCGGCTGACGATCAACGGCGCCTACGCCAAGCTCCCCACCGGGACGTTCTACGTCCATCAGTCGTGGTCGGGCGACGCCGTGGCCGCCCAGTACTACACGGCGAATGGCTACAAGCCGGGCGACCTGGGCTTCTGGTACCCGGACAGCGGCGGCGTGATCGGCAACGACATGATGGCGATCCCGGCGAACGCGAAGAACCCCGTCCTCGCCCACCTGTTCATCAACTACATGCTGGAGGATCGGATCGGACTCCAGAACTTCGGATGGGTCGGGTACCAGCCGCCGCTCTCCTCGATCGAGCCGGACACGCTCGTGAAGGACGGCTGGGTACCCGAGAACCTCCGGAGCGCGATCGTCACCGAGGATCAGTTCGGGTCGAACGAGCTGATCCTGCCGCTCGAGCCCGACGTGGACGCGAAGTACCTCGACGCCTGGGAGGAGATCACGTCGGGTGCCGGCTAGCGGCGCGCGACACCTGGCGTTCGTGACCGTTCCACCGCATCATCCCGCTCGTCGATGAGCGAGCAGGCGAAGGGCGTCGGGCTGCCGGGATGGTTCTGGCAGGCCTTCGCCGCGCCCGGGGTCATCTGGCTGCTCTTGCTGTTCATCGTGCCGTTCTTCGCGATCCTCGCGATCTCGATGGGGACGCGAGATCCGATCTTCCTCGCGCCCGTCCCGATCTGGAACCCGCTTGACTGGAACACCGAGACGTTCACCGGGGTGGTCCGGGAGATCCTCTTCGGCGGCCCGCACCAGGTCGTGTTCATCCGAACGCTCGCGTACGTCGGCGTGGCCTCGGTCCTGTCCCTCGTGATCGGATACCCCGTCGCGTACTACATCGCGCGCCACGCCCACCGCACCAAGATGATCCTGCTGATCCTCCTGATCGCTCCGTGGTGGATCAGCTACCTCATGAGGATGCTCGCCTGGGTGAACCTCCTCGAGGACCGGGGTCTCGTGAACTCGCTGCTGCAGAAGATCGGTCTGATCGGCGGCCCGATCAACTGGTTGAACGGTCGGCCGTCGACCGTGGTCCTGGGACTCGTGTACGGCTACATCCCGTTCCTGATCCTCCCGCTCTACGCGGCGATCGATCGGATCGATCAGAGCATGATGGAGGCGTCGCGGGACCTCGGGGCGAGCCCGGCCCGGACGTTCGTCCGGGTGACGCTCCCGTTGTCGCGCCAGGGGATCCTGGCGGCCAGCGTGATCATCCTGCTTCCGATGTTCGGCGACTACTACACGCAGGACCTGCTGTCCGCGAACCCTCGGACCAGCATGTTCGCCAACGCGATCTCCCGGCTCCTCTTCTCGCGGACCGGCGGGGCCGAGGGCTCGTCGATGGTGATCTTCCTGTCGCTGTTCCTGGTGATCCTGATGTTCTATTACCTCGTCAGCACCGCCCGCGCGGCTCGGGAGTACGAGCGATGAGCGGAGCGACGGTGGCCGCGCCGATCGAAGACCGGGCGGGGACGCTCGCCGGGCGGTTCCGCGGATGGCTCGCGAATCCGTGGGCTCGGCCGCGGTTCCTCGTGATCCTCACGTGGGCCTACATGGTGTGGTCGATCGTCCCCGTCGCGTTCGCGATCCTGATGTCCTTCAACTCCGGACGGTCGACCGTGGCGTTCCAGGGGTTCTCGTTCTACTGGTGGTGGCAGGATCCCGACGCGGCCGTGTTCACGAACCCGGACTTCGTGAACGCGATCGTCCAGTCCCTCAAGCTCGCGGCCGGCGACATGCTGATCGCCACGCCGATCGGCGTGGCGCTCGCCCTCGGCCTCGCCCGATGGCGAGGCCGCGGGCGAGGCTCCGCGAACTTCCTGATGCTGTTCCCGCTCGTCACCCCTGAGATCGTGATGGGGACGGCGTTGTTCCTCGTCTTCAGCAACCTCTACGAATCGATCAGCCTCGGGACGCCGGCGCAGCTCCTCGGCCACGTCACGTTCTCGATCTCCTACGTCGTGATCGTCGTGCGCGGACGGCTCTTCGCGATCGGGCGCGAGTACGAGGAGGCGGCGATGGATCTCGGCGCCTCGCCGTTCGGCGCCCTCCGTCGCGTGCTGTTCCCGCTCCTCGGTCCGGCGATCTTCGCCAGCGCGATGATCGTGTTCGCGATCTCGATCGACGACTTCGTGATCTCGACGTTCCTCCTGGGAGGACAGGAATCCAACACGGTCCCGGTGCTGATCTACCAGCAGGCGCGCGGAGGGCCGCGGCCGTCCCTGAACGGCGTCGCGACGCTGATGTTGGTGGGATCGATGATCGCGATCGCGCTGGCGTTGATCGTGACGAGCCGCTTCGCGAAGCGCCGCGAGGCGGGCCGCGCGTCCGCGGTCGAGGACTTCGCCCGCTTCGAGCTCTAGACCGCCTGCGGTTCCGCCGCGGTGGTGGTGGTCACCGGGAGGACCCGCAGCGCGTCGGCCGGGAGGTGGACGGTGACGGCCGTCCCCTGGGCGAACCCGTCGCTCTCGCCGCGGTTCTGCATCCACGCCTGGATCGCCTCACCGTGACCGAGCCGGACGATCAGCTGGAGGATCGCCCCGACGTAGACGCTTCGCTCCACCATGCCCGGGATCCGGTTCTCGCCGGTCGTGCCCTGCGGCTGCAGCTCCACGCGCTCGGGACGGATCACCAATCGGACGTCGCCCTGCGCGTCCTCCTCGCCCTGACCGGCGAGCAGCTCGAAGTCCCCGAGGGCAACCCGGCACCGGCCGCCGCCGGCCGACCCTCGCGCTCGCCCGTCCATCAGGTTGGAGACGCCGAGGAAGTCGGCGACGTACGCGGTCGCGGGCTCCTCGTACACCTCCTTCGGCGTGCCGACCTGCTCGACGCGGCCCTCGGACATCACCGCGATGCGATCGGACATCGTCAGCGCCTCTTCCTGGTCGTGGGTCACGTAGATGAACGTGATCCCGACCTCCTCCTGGATGCCCTTCAGCTCCAGCTGCAGGGCCTTGCGCAGCTTCGCGTCGAGCGCGCCGAGGGGCTCGTCCAGCAACAGCACGGCCGGGTTCAGGATCAGCGCCCGGGCGAGGGCGACCCGCTGCTGCTGACCGCCCGAGAGCTGGTTGGGCCGGCGGCGCTCGAACCCTTCGAGCCGGACCAGGCCGAGCGATCGCCGGACGAGCTCGGTGGATTCCTCCTTCGAGACACCCTTGTACTTCAGCCCGAACGCGACGTTCTTCTCGACGTTCAGGTGCGGGAAGAGCGCGTAGTTCTGGAAGACCGTGTTGACGTTGCGGCGGTGCGGCGGAACGGTGGCCACGTCGGCTCCATCGAGGAGGATCTGGCCCTCGGTGGGACGCTCGAAGCCGGCGATCATCCGCAAGGTCGTGGTCTTGCCGCATCCCGAGGGACCGAGGAGCGAGAAGAACTCACCCGGGGGCATCTCGAGGGTGATCCCGTCGACCGCCGTCACCTCGCCGAAGCGTTTGACCAGCTCGACGAGCCGAACCTCTCCCCCCGCCATGGCGCCGGAGTCTACCCCGCGGACCCGCTGCGGACCGAGCGGTTGCGATGCGTCCGCGCCGACGGATGGCTCTGCCATCATCCGCGGATGGCCACGCCGGTCGAGGAAGGCGCCCCGCCGTTCCTCCGCCGGACGCTCCCGCTCCTCGCGGGCTATTGGAGCTTCGGGCAGTTCTGGGGCTTCTGGGTGATCCTCGTCTACGAGTTCCAGCGTGCGCACGGGCTCACCGACGCGCGCCTCGGCGTCCTCTACTCGCTGGGGTCGATCTCCGGCATCGTGTCGATGCTCGTCCTCGCCCCGCGCTTGCAGTCCATCCCGATGCGGACCAGCGTGCCGCTGTCGCTGGGGTCGTTCTCCGTCGGCGCCTTCCTCCTCGCGGCGCTGCCGACGTCGCTGCTCGTCGTGACGTTCCTCTTCGGCGGCCTCGGCAACGGGCTGATCGACGTCTACCTGAACGTCGCGGCGCAGCACGAGGAGAGCCGGAGCGGGCGACCGGTGCTGCAATGGCTCCACGCCAGCTACGCGCTGGGAGGTGTGACCGGCGCCTCGGCCGCTGGGGTCCTGCGCTCGGTGGGGATCGACCATCGCGTCGGGCTGGCGATCGCGGGCCTCGCGCTGCTGGCCACGGCGGTGTGGAACCGCGGAGCGTCGACCGAGCCAGCCGCGAGGGATGCGGTCTCGTCCTTCTCGATCTCGGCGCTCGTCCGGCATCCGGTCCTGTGGATCCCCGCGATCGTGGTGCTGTTCGCGTTCCTGATCGAGGGGTCGATGGACATCTGGTCCGGACTGTTCCTCCGGGAGGAGCTGGGAGCGACGGCCGGCGCGGCGGCCGCGACCTTCGTCGCGTTCGCGGGATCGCTCTTCATCGGACGGCTCTTCGCCGCCCGGGTCCTGTTCGGCCTCGGCTCACGGAGGACGATCCTGATCGGCGGTCTCGGCGCGATGATCGGCGCCGTGGTCGTGGTGCTGGCCGGATCTACGGCGATCGTCGCGGCGGCGTTCCTCGTGCTCGGCTTCTCGATCTCGGCGGTCGGACCGGCGGCGTTCGGTCTCGTCCAGCAGAGCGACGCCGATCCCGCCGAGGCGATCGCCGCCGTCGCCACGATCGGGTACACGGGCTTCGTCTGGTCGCCGCCGCTCCTCGGCTGGATCGCCGGCGCCGTGAGCCTCCGAGCGGCGATGGGCGTGATCGCGATCGCGACCGTGGGGATCCTCCTCACGGGCGCGTTCGCTCGCGGCGGGAGCCGGGAGCCGTGAGACGTGCGGCGATCGCCGTCGCGCTCGCGGTCGGGATCGCGACGCTCGTCGTCCTTTCCTGGCCGCACTCGGCGCCGTACCCCGCTCTCCGGCAGGCGTCCGTCCAGGAGATCCCTGGGACCCTCGGATACGCGGTGCAGCCGCCGCCCGAGGACCTGGTCCCGGCGCTCACCCCGCGCGAGGTCGAGGAGCGCTACCCGGCGAACGGCGGAGACGTCCAGGTCTCGCTCGCCTCGGTCCTCGACGTCTACCGCGATCACGTCTTGGGCAGCGGTTGGGTCCTGGTGGCGCGAGGCGTGTGCCTCCGGAACCAGAAGGGCGAGCTGGTCTCCGACGCGCGTGGAGGAGGCGATGCCCTCCGGTGCACCGACGAAACGATCTGGCTCCTCGGGGTCGATGCCTCGACCGGCGAGCCGTTCGTCGGGCTCGCGGGTCACGACGCGGCCCGGACGTGGACGCTAGACGTCGGCGTCTGACGGTCGAGCGCGCTGGAAGGTCTGCCAGCCGACGCGCCATCGGGCATCCGCGGCCGGGCCCAGCGGCAGCAGGAACCGTCCTTCGTCCAGATCGTCGGGCGACAGGATCGCGTCCCTCAGCGCGGAGGTCACGGGCGGCGGATCGTCGCCGACGGGCGGCTGGTACCCGTTCCACCGGAAGTTCGCGAGGGCGACGCCCACGTCGAGCAGATGGTTCACGAACGCGTGGGCGAGCGCCGGATGGCGTCCCCGAGCGCAGATCGCCGTCAGGTCGCACCCGACGATCCCGCCCCTGGGCCAGGTGAAGGCCACGTCGGAGGCGTAGGCGCCCGCATCGCTGCCGAACCGCTTCGCGGAGAGCAGGTCGCCGGACCACGCCTGCTGGATCGCGTACTCGCCCGTCTGGAGCTCGTCGTACGCGCCTTCGTCCGACACCTCGACGTCGACCGCCTCGGCCATCGTGATCAGGTCGTCGACCGCGCGGCGGATCGCCGCGTCATCCGACGCGTTGGGGCTCTCGCCCCGGCGGAGCAACGCGAGCGCGATCGCCTCGCGGTAGTCGTCGTAGATCCCCACGGCGCCCCGGTACCGGGCGTTCCAGTACACGTCGTAGGGGTTCGCGATCCGGTCGGGCGCGTCCTCGGTCCGGACGCGGTCGCGGCGCCATCCGATCCCCGTCGCGTAGACGGTGTACGGCACGGAGTACCGCTGGCCCGGATCGTAGAAGGGACCGTCGCCCGAGACGAAGTAGGGCCAGAGGTTCCGGAGGTTCGGCAGCAGCTCGTGCGTGAGCGGCCGGAGGAGGCGCCGCTCGACCAAGGCGCGCATCGCGTCGGGGGTCGGGAAGAACACGTCGAAGTCGCCGTCCGCGCCGTCGAGTCGCTCCGCGGCCTCCGCGATCGTCGTGAAGCTCTGGACGTCGACCGCGACGTCGCTCCCGGCGTGGCGCCGCACGAAGCCGTCGACGACGTCGGGCCCGAGGTAGTCACGCCACTGGTAGACCCGGAGCGTGGCGCCTCGCTCCAGCGGCCTGCCCGGATCGATCGACGGGTTGCCGTCGGAGAGCGGCAACCGGCCCGGAGCCCTCGCGGACGGGCGCCGTGGGGGCGCGCCGCAGGCGGTGAGCGCGGCGGCCCCCGCCGCCGCGACGGCCACCCGCAGCACCGTCCGCCTCGGAACGACGCTCATCCGGGCCCGGCCTCCGGTGACGGCGGGGGCGCGCCGATCCCCCACGCGTCCGCCCCTCCGTCCACGACCACCGTCGTCCCGGTGACGTAGCCCCCGCCGTCGCTCGCGAGGAACGCGATCGTGGCCGCGACCTCCTCGGGCGTCCCGGCGCGACCGAGCGGCACCGTCCGCGCGTACTCCTCGACGAGCTCAGCCCCTCCGTACGCCCGCATGCCCTCGGTGTCGATCAACCCGGCGGCCACGCAGACGGCCCGGATCCCGTACCGGGACCATTCGAGGGCGATCGTCGACGCCATGCTCTCCAGCGCCGAGCGCGCGGCCGACGAGTGCGCCATCTGCGGCACGCCGCGCCGGGGGCTGAACCCGAGGAAGCACACGAAGCCGCGGCGGCGAGGGATCATCCACCGGGCGGCGACGCGGTGCGTGAGGTTCCAGGGAGCGTCGACGTTGAGCCGGTGCACGGCGCGCAGGCCCTTCAGCTCGATCGCCTCCAAGGGAGCCGCGAACTGACCGCCGGCGTTGTTCACGAGAACGTCGACGTCTCCGAAGCGGTCCTCGACCGCGTCCAGGAACGCTTCGACCTGATCGGGCTCGCGCACGTCGGTCGGCATCGCCAGCACCTCCCGGCCGGCGGCCTCCAGCTCGGCGCGCGCCTCCTCGAGCGGCTCCGGCCGTCGGCCGCAGATCGCCACCCGCGCGCCGGTCCTCGCCAGCTCCCGGGCCGTCGCTCGCCCGATCCCGGTCCCGCCGCCCGTCACGATCGCGGTCCGGTCGGCGTTGGCGTCGGGCGCGAGCGGGGAGCGGAACGCACCGGCCACGGCCGCGAGTATGCCGCACGGCCGGCGCGGCCACGCGGACCGGCGCGATGACGGCCGAGCGTTCGCGGGTGCCGCCGTAGGATGGATGCATGGCGTGGCTGATCCTGATCCTCGTGCTGCTGGCGGCGGCGCTGGGCGTCCTCGGCGTCGTGCTGAAGGCCGCCGCGGTGATCGTCCTGACGATCCTGCTCACGGTGGCCGTCCTCGCCGCGATCGCCTGGTACTCGATCAGGGCGAGGTTCCGTCGCTGGGAGCGGGGGACGCAGGGCACCTCTCGGGTGTGGATCGGCGGCCGGACACCGACCACGGGGCCGGCCCATCTGCCCTCGCACGACGATCGGTACTGACGCCCGCCCCGACGCCGAGGGCGTTCCGATGGGGACCGTCCTCTTCGACGCGGATTGCGGTCTGTGCCGCTGGTCGGCGGAGCGGCTCCGGCGCTGGGACCGCGCCGGCCGTCTCCGGTTCGTCGCGATCGACTCCCCCGAAGCCGACCGGCTCCTGCATGAGCTGACGCCTCCGGCACGGCGTGCCTCGTGGCACCTGGTCCGCGGCGACGTCGTGGCGTCGGGCGGCGCCGCGGTCGCGCCGGCGCTGTCGCTGCTGCCGGGAGGCCGTCCCTTCGCGGGCCTCGCCCGGCGGTTCCCGCGTGTCACGGATCGCGCCTACGGATGGGTCGCCGCGCATCGCACGCAGATCGGACGCCTCCTGGGGCAGAGAGCGTGCGCCGTCGACCCGAGACGTCCCTCCGCCAGGACGGTCTGATCCCTCAGGCGGGACGGACCAGCTCGACCAGCTCGCCGAGCGTGTCCAGACCGACGTCGTCGTCGCGGTCGGAGATCAGCTGGACGCAGACGTGGTCGGCGCCGGCGTCCAGGTGCTCCCGGACGCGGTCCGCGACCGCTCCCGCATCGCCCCAGGCGAAGGCGGACCGCAGCAGCCGATCGCTGCCGCGGACGTCGTCCTCGTCGAAGCCCATCCGTCGCCAGTTGTTGGCGTAGTTCGGGAGCTCCAGGTAGCTCGCCGACCATTCCCGGGCGAGCCGGCGCGCGGCATCCGCGTCCCGGGTCACGATCGCGGTCTGCTCGACGGCCAGCACCGGCTCCCGCCCCAGCTCCGCGCGAGCCCACGCCGTGTGCTCGACCGGCACGAAGTAGGTGTGAGCGCCCCTCGCCCGCTCGGCGGCGAGGGCCAGCATCCGCGGGCCGAGGGCGGCGAGGAGCAGCCGCACGGGAGCGGCCGGAGCCGGTCCCATCTCCCTCGCCTCCATCGCGTCGAGGTAGGAAGCCATCCGCTGGATCGGTCGGTCCCATGCCTGCCCCCGGCGATCGGTCGTCACCTGATGCCCGACGCCGATGCCGAGGACCACCCGCTCGCCGTAGGCGTCGGCCAGCGTCCGAACGCCGCCCGCCATGGCCTCGGGATGGCGGGCGGTCACGTTGGCGATCCCGGAACAGACCGTGATCCGCGACGTGGAGGCGAGCAAGAGCGACAGATGCGCGAAGACCTCACGCGACGCGCCGCCCTCCGGGATCCAGACCGCCGGGAACCCGAGGTCCTCGATCGCGGCGACCGCCGATCGGACGTCCGCGGCCGGGAGCGCATCGAAGGCGAACGTCCATACGCCGACCCGGCCCAACCGCTGTCGGACCGCATCGTGCTCGGGCGTCACGGAGGAGGAGCCTAGCGGCTCCTCCTCCGTGACCCGGCTATCCGAACTCGCCCGACCGCCTCCCGGACTCCCCGGCCTCGACGAGCTCGGCCGGCGTGTCCGGCACGCTGATCCGCTGCGGCTCGTGCCCCTCCACGTTCAGCTTCGGCAGCCACTGCAGCCACCGCGGCAGGTACCAGTTGAGGTCGCCGAGCAATCGCATCGTCGAGGGCACGAGCAAGGTCCGCACGATCGTCGCGTCCATGAAGACCGCGACCGCCAGTCCGAAGCCCATCTGCTGGAAGGGTCCGAGGCGTCCGGACGCGAAGCCGGTGAACACCGTCACCATGATGATCGCGGCGCCGGTGATGATGCCGGCCGTCGTCCGGAGCCCGTACGCCACCGCCTCCGTGTTGTCGTGCGTCTTGTCGTACTCCTCCCGGATCCGGCTGAGCAGGAACACGTGATAGTCCATCGACAACCCGAACAAGACCGAGAACAGGAACAGCGGGAGCCATGCCTCGATCGCCTCGGTCTGCTGGAAGTCGAAGCCGAGCGCGTTGAAGATCCCGATCCCGACGCCCTTCTGGAACACCAGCGTGATCGCGCCGTACGCGGCCGCCACCGACAGCAGGTTCATGATGATCGCCTTGATCGGCACGACGATCGATCGGAACACCACCGTCAGCAGGATGAACGACAGTCCCAGCACGAACGCCAGGACCACCCACTGGTAGGTCTCGGTGACGTGCAGGAAGTCGGCGAAGAAGGCGGTGTTGCCGCCCACGAGCACCTCGATACCGGGGAGGTCACCGAAGATCGAGGGCACGATCTCGTCACGCAGCTCGGTGATCGCGCCGAAGGCGGCATCGTTCTGGGTCGTCCCCTGGAAGAACGCCTGGACGCGGATCGCCCCTCCGTCGGGTGCCGGCGTCACCTGCGTCTGCGACGCGAACACCGGCATCGACGCGAGTCGATCCTGCAGCCCAACGACGGCCGCCTCGACCTCCGAGGTGTCGACATCGCCGGTCACCACGACCTCCGCCGGCTCCGTGAGGCCGCCGGCGAAGTCCTCCTGCAACGTGAGGAACGCCGCCTTGGACGGAACGTCGTCGGGGAACGTCTCGATGCTCGTCGAGCTGCCCTTGTTCAGCTGGAGCGTGAACACGCCGAGTGTGCCCAGCACCGCGACCGACGCGACCAGGAAGACGACCGGGCGCTTCATCACCCCCCGTGTGAGCCGATCCCAGAAGCCGCCCGGAACGTCGTGAGGGACGTCGATCCGCGCCCGGCGAGACAACCGCGGCCAGTTGATCCGGTCGCCGATCAGCGCCAGCAGCGCCGGCAGTAGCGTCATCGCCGCGAGCAGCGACATCACCGTCACGAAGACGGCCCCCGCCGCCAGGCTCCGGAAGATCGTCGTGGGCAGGATGAACATGCCGAGCAGCGCCAGCACCACGGTGGCGCCACTGAAGAAGACCGCTCGGCTCGCCGTCGCGCCGGAGGCGGCGATCGCGTCGAGCTTGGGGAACCCCTTCTTCCGTTCCTCCCGGTATCGCGACACGATGAACAACGCGTAGTCGATCCCGACGGCCAGGCCGATCATCGAGATCATGTTCACGACGAAGAGATTGAAGCCTACGAGCTGACCGATCACCGACACCAGACCGAGCGAGAGCGCGATCGCGCCGATCGCGATCCCGATCGGCAGCAGCGCCGCGACGAACGCCCCGAACACCACGACGAGCACGACCAGGGCCGCCATGATCCCGATCGATTCGCCCTTCTGGGCGTCCTCTTCGGCGATCGTCGAGAAGTCGGCGAACAGCGTGGCCTGTCCCGCCATCTCCGTGGTGAAGCCTTCCCGACGATGGTCGGAGAGGATCGCCCGCAGATCGTCGACGGTCTCGATCTCGTCGTCCTTGATCGCGACCGGGATCAGCGTCGCCGTGCGGCTCGCCGAGACGAGACCCGCGGCGGCGTTCTGATCCTGCGCGGCCACGTCGTAGTAGGTGGCGGGCGGCGCGGCCACCAGATCCTTCGCCGCGGCCAGGGCGCCTTGCAGCTCTCCGACGTACGTCTGGAAGGCCGGATCGTCGACGGCTGAGGTCGTCGACGAGACGATCACGAACTCCGTTTCGACGCCCGCGGTCTTCGACTCGAAGCGCTCGTCGATCACGTCCTGGGCCCGCACCGACTCCGGGCGGTTCGTGAACTCGATGTCGTTGTTCAGCACGCCGCCGAGGAGGGAGGCGGCGGCCGCCCCCGCCGCGCCGATCAGGAGGACCCATGCGATCACGACCCGCCACGGATGGCGGCTGCTCGCTCGGGCCAAGGTTTCCGGGTTGATCCTCACGGTTCTCCCCCTTCAGGCATCTTGCGCACCGTACGCCGTATGCTTACGATGTACGGCGAGTCTACTCATACGCCGTAAGGTGTCAACCCCTAAGAAGCTCTCGGGCAGGTGAACAGATGGTGACGCAGGTGCGAGCGCCGCTCACGAGGGAACGCGTGGTGGAAGCGGCCCTCAGGGTGATGGACGAGGAGGGCCTGGAGGCCGTCTCCATGCGCCGGGTGGCGCGGGAGGTCGGCGTCGAGGCGATGTCGCTGTACCACCACGTCGAGGACAAGGACGACCTGCTCAACGGCGTCTGCGAGAGCGTGATGGCCGAGTTCGACTTCCCCGATCTGGCCGAGGATTGGCGAGAGAACTGTCGGCGTGGCGCGCGGGCATGGCGGCGGCTCCTCCGCCAACACCCGAACGTGATGCGCCTCTTCGCCGAGCAACGAGGGCCGATCCGGACGGCCGATTCGATCCGGCCCACCGAGTTCGCGCTCCGGGTCCTTCGCTCCTCAGGCCTCTCCGAGCGCGACACGGTCCAGGCGTTCCACGCGTTCGGCGGCTACATCCAGGGGTTCGTGATGATGGAGCTCGGCTCGATCGCAGGAGGGTCGGACGACGAGCATCTGAAGGCCCACGCCGAGCTGGTCGCGGCACTGCCGGACGAGTTCCCGACGCTGCAGACCGTGGGGCCGTACTTCGCGGAGTGCGATCCCGACGAGCAGTTCGAGTTCGGGCTCGACCTGTTGATCGCGGGCCTCGAAGCGAGAGCGCGGAGCCCCGAGCGGGCACCGGCTCTCACCGACTGACCTGGCGGACGCCCGGGTCAAGTCCAACCTGAGCACGGCCGATGGTTCCTGGAGCCGCACGGACGGCTGCTCGACCATCCCCCATGACCACCGCCGCGACCTCGCACCCGGGCACCCCCTTCCGGGGATCGTTCGCGTCGTCCCGGGACGCCGGCTCCTCGCCCGAGGACCGCGACCGCGGGATCGTCCAGGGGCTCCCGGCGGTGCTCTACGTCGACAGCGTCGAGCGCGACCGGCCGATGATCGACGTCAGCCCGGACGTGGAGGCGTTGTTCGGGATCGCTCGCCAGGACATGCTCGAGCGGCCGAACGCGTGGGTCGAGGCGATCCACCCCGAGGACCTCGACCGGGTGGTCGCGGAGAACGAGAGGTCGAACGATACGGCGGAACCGTTCCGAGCGGACTACCGGATCGTTCGCCCCGACGGACGGATCCTCTGGATCCGCGACCAGGCCACGCTGGTAAGAGACGACGACGGGACGCCACTGCACTGGCTCGGTCTGTTGCTCGACGTGACCGAGCTGATGACCACCCAGGCCGAGCTGCACCGGGCGGAGGCGAAGTACCGCGCGCTCGTGGAGCAGATCCCCGCGATCGTGTACATCGATGTCGCCGACGAGGCGATGTCCACGACGTACGTCAGTCCCCAGATCCAGCAGATCCTGGGCTACACGCCGCAGGAGTACATCGACGACCCGCAGCTCTGGGAGCGGATCCTCCATCCCGAGGATCGCGAGCAGGCGATGTCGACGTACCTCCGCGGCCGAGCGGTCGGAGGCTCGTTCGTCTTCGAGTACCGGTTGATCGCCCGGGACGGCCGGACGGTCTGGTTCCGCGACAGCGCGATCGTCCTGCCCGACGAAGACGGTCGCCCCGAATCGATCCAGGGCGTGATGCTCGACATCACCGACCGGAAGCTCGCGGAGGAGCGGATCGCGTTCCTCGCCTACCACGACAAGCTCACCGGGCTCCCGAACCGTGCGATGTTCGACGACCTCCTTGGGCTGTCGCTGGCGCGCGCGCGACGCCACGGCCTCGGCGTCGCCGTGCTGACCGCCGACATCGACGAGTTCAAGCTGGTGAACGACTCCCTGGGACACGACGCCGGCGACGATCTCCTCGTCCAGTTCTCGTCCCGCATCGCGGAGGCCACGCGCGAGACCGACCTGATCGCCCGCTCGGGCGGCGACGAGTTCTTCCTCCTGCTGGCCGACCTCGAGCGCCCGCCGCAGGACGACCCGGCCGGCGGCGGCGCGCCCACCGCCGGTTCCGTGGCGCTCCGGATCCAGGATGCGCTGCGCCGGCCGTTCACGGTGGCCGGGACGGAGCTGTACGTCACCGCCAGCCTCGGGATCAGCGTGTACCCGGACGACGCGGACGACGCGACGACGCTCCTCAAGAACGCCGAGACCGCGATGTTCCGATCCAAGCAGGCGGGCCCCGGGGGGTACCTCGTGCACGCGGCCGGCGACGCGGACGCGATCAAGCGGCTGTCGCTCTCGACGCGCTTGCGCCGGGCCGTCGAGCAGGAGCGATGGGCGCTCCACTACCAACCCGTGATGGACCTCGAGACGGCGTCGATGATCGGCGTCGAAGCCCTGATCCGCTGGCCCGACGGGCGCGGCGGCTTCATCCCGCCCGGGGAGTTCATCCCGCTGGCCGAGGAGATGGGGCTGATCGAGGAGATCGGCGCCTGGGTCGTCCGGGAGGTCTGCCGGCAGGACGCGGCCTGGCGGGCCCACGGCCTCGAGCTCGGGATCGCCTTCAACCTCTCGCCGCGCGAGCTCTGGCAGGAGGACCTCGTGGATCGGATCATGCGTCCGCTCGAACGGGCCGGGACCGACCCCGCCCGCGTCACCGTGGAGATCACCGAGTCGACCGCGATGACGAACCCAGACCGCACGCTCGGCGTCCTCGAGGGCCTTCACGAGCGTGGTCTGCAGCTGGCGATCGACGACTTCGGCACCGGCTACTCGTCGCTCTCGCGGCTGCGCTCGATGCCGGTGCAGGTCCTGAAGATCGACCGCGCCTTCGTCCGTGGTCTCGACGCCGATCCGCAGAACGGCAGCATGGTCTCGGCGATGGTCGCGCTGGCGACGAACCTGGGCATGACCGCCGTGGCCGAGGGGATCGAGACCGCGGCCGAATGGCGGGCCGTGACCGCGCGCGGGTGCTCGGTCGGCCAGGGCTTCCTGTTCTCGCCGCCGGTCCCGGCCGACGAGATCCTGGCGATGCATCGGCGTTCGGGACTCCGGATCGTCGAGGGCGGGTCGGCCGGGTAGCGCCGGGACGAGGACCGGCGGGTTAGCGTCGCGGACGCGGCCGGAGGCCGCTGCGGCGACCCTTCGCGCCTCCGCTGAACACCACGCGCGGCGGAGCCACCTTCATCCCCTCCTGCTCGAACTCCTCCCGCAGGTCGAGGCGCGCGGCCATCCGGCTGACGTCGCCCAGCTCCTGCGGCGTGACGAAGGTGATGCTGGTGCCGGCCCGCCCGGCCCGGGCGGTCCGGCCCACCCGGTGGACGTACCCCTTGTCGTCCCGGGGCGGGTCGTAGTTCACGACGAGGGTGATCCGTTCCAGGTCGAGCCCGCGCGCGGCCACGTCGGTGGCCACGAGGACACCGACGTGGCCCTCCTCGAAGCGGTGCAGGGCTCGTTCGCGAGCCTGCTGCGTGAGGTCGCCGTGCATCGCGACGACCGGCACACCCAGCCCGCGGAGCTGGCGAGCGAGCGAATCGACCGCCCGCTTCGTGTTCACGAAGACCAGCGTCGACCCGGGCTCCTCCGACGCGAGGCGGGCGAGCGTCGTGAGCTTGTCGTGCTGCTCGACCGGCAGGAAGCGATGGTCGGCCTCCTCGACGAACCGCTCACGAGCCTCCCCCACCTCGTGGCGCATCGGGTCGCGCGTGTAGATCTGGGCGATCCGGCCGACGGCCCCGTCGAGCGTCGCGGAGAAGAACATCGTCTGCCGATCCTTCGGAAGTCGACGGACGATCCGATCGACCTGCGGCTGGAACCCCATGTCCAGCATGCGGTCGGCTTCGTCCAGGACGAGGATCGAGACGCCGTCGAGCGAGACGAGGTCGCGGCGTGCGAGGTCGTCCAACCGGCCGGGCGTCGCGATCAGGATGTGCGCCGATCGGACACCGGTGGACTGCTCACGGACCTTCGTCCCGCCGTAGACGGCCTTCACGGCGAGCCCCTTCGCCCGCGCGATGTCGTCGAACTCGTCTCGGACCTGTCGCGCCAGCTCCCGGGTGGGGACCAGGATCAGCGCCGCCGGCCGTCGCTCCACCCCGGGATCGAGGCGCTCCACGATCGGGATCGCGAACCCCAGCGTCTTCCCCGAGCCGGTCTTCGAACGCGCCAGCGTGTCGCGGCCGGCCGTCGCGTCCTCGATCACCATCGTCTGGATCGGGAACGGGACCTCGATCCCGCGCGCGGCGAGGGCGCGCACCACGGCCGCGGATACACCGAGCTCACGGAAGGTCGTCATCGTCCTCGTGGACCCGAGGGTACCCGGGACGTTGCCTCCGGGCCGAACGTAGGCTGGCGGTGTCGGATCGACGGGAGGCGGAGAGGTGATGGCGGACCGGCGGCAGCTCTGGAACGATCTCGCCGCCCAGCTGGGTGTCGACAGCATCCGTTCGACGACGTCCGCCGGCTCCGGTCACCCGACCTCCTCGCTCTCGGCGGCCCACCTCGTGGCCGTCCTGTTCGCGGAGCACCTGCGCACCGACGTCGACGATCCCCGGAGCCCGGCGAACGATCGCTTCGTGCTCTCCAAGGGCCACGCCTCGCCGGTCCTCTACTCGGCGCTGAAGGCGATCGGCGCGATCGACGACGAGACCCTCCTCTCCCTTCGGCGGTTCGGCTCGCCGGTCCAGGGGCACCCGGCGCCGTCGCCGGAGATGCCGTGGGTCGAGGCGGCGACCGGCTCCCTCGGTCAGGGCCTCGCGATCGGACTGGGGATGGCGCTCGCGATCCGACTGCAGGAGAGCCCGGCTCGCGTCTGGGTGATGGTCGGCGACTCCGAGATGGCGGAGGGGTCCGTCTGGGAGGCGATGGAGGCGGCGTCGTTCCACGGCGCCGACCAGCTGACGTGCATCCTCGATCTGAACCGGCTGGGTCAGCGCGGTCCGACGATGCACGGCTGGGACGCGGACGTGTTCGTCCGGCGCGCCGAAGCGTTCGGCTGGCGCGCCGCGGCGATCGACGGCCACGACGTGACGGCGATCGACGAGGCGTACGGCGCAGCCGAGGAGGACGGACGGCCGACGTTCATCGTCGCCCGGACCGAGAAGGGGCACGGGGTGCGCGAGGTGGCCGATCAGGAGGGCTGGCACGGGAAGGCGCTGCCGGCCGACGCCGCCGAGCGCGCGATCGAGGAGCTGGGCGGGAACCGCTCGCTCACGATCACCCCGCCCAAGCCGGAGCCGTGGATCGGGAACGGCGGTGCGCCCCCCGGAACGGCGGGCCCCGCCCCCGCCGGCCACGCCGCGGGGCCCCCCCCCCAAAGCGTCGGGCACCAGCCCCCCCCCCCCCGCCCCCGC
>Ga0081539_10003372_pt1 | contig 19780 bp, 21 predicted proteins | sample TabmetS4T2R2_FD_71023 | JGI IMG/M metagenome (GOLD analysis project Ga0081539, IMG submission 71023) | Tabebuia heterophylla rhizosphere microbial communities from the University of Puerto Rico - S4T2R2 | ecosystem: Host-associated > Plants > Roots > Rhizosphere ...
GCCGAGGTGGATGCGACCGATGCTCGGCTCCTCCAGGCCGGCGACCATGCGGAGCGTCGTGGTCTTGCCGCACCCCGACGGCCCGAGCAGCGCGAAGAACGAGCCCTGCGGCACGACGAGCCGCAGGTCGTCGACGGCGACGAAGTCGCCGAAGCGCTTGCTGAGCGAGTCGAGCCGCAGGTCGCCGACCTGTTCCGGAGCCGCCATCAGACCCCGAGCACCTTCTGGAAGTCCTCCGCGAACTGCGTCTCCTCCTCCGGCGTCAGGGAGCGGAACACCTTGGCGTTCGCGTTCGCCGCCGGGAAGATCAGCTCCTCGTCGACCAGCGACGAGTCCACCTTCTGCATCTCCTCGCGGGCGCCCTGCACCGGGCAGATGTAGTTCACGTAGGCCGCGACCTTCGCCGCGACGTCCGGCGCGTAGTAGTAGTTCATCAGGATCTCCGCGTTCTTCTTGTGCGGGGACCCGACCGGGATGAGCATGTTGTCGCTCCACAGCGTGCCGCCCTTGTCGGGCAGCGCGAACCTCCACTTGTCGCCGTTCTCGAAGTTGATCTGCGTGATGTCGCCGGACCACGCGATGACGGCGAGCGCGTCGCCGGAGATCAGGTCCTCCTTGTAGGAGTTGCCCTTCACCTGGCGGATCTGCGTGGAGCCGAGCTGATTCTCCAGCACCTCGAGCGCGGCGCCGAACTTGTCCGCGCCGAACGGCTTCGAGACGTCGACGCCCTGGTCGAGCATGATGATCCCGAGGGTGTCGCGGAACTCGCTGAGCACCTCGACGCGGCCCTTGAGCTCCGGCCGCCAGAGGTCGTTGACGCTGCGCAGCGGCGTCGGGACGCCGAGTTTCTGCAGCTCCTTCTCGTTCCAGGCCAGCCCGGCGTAGCCGGACTGCCAGGTCAGCGAGTAGTTGCGGCCCGGGTCGAAGTCGACGTCGCGCAGGTCGTCGAGGATGTTCGCGGCGTTGGGGATGACGCTCTTGTCGAGCTTCTGGGCATAGCCCTGCCGGATGAGGCGCGCGGCCATCCAGTCGGTGACGACGATGACGTCCTTGCCGATGTCCTGGCCGTTCTTGAGCTGGCCCTGGATCTTGCCGTAGTACGAGTCGTTGTCCTCGATGTCCTCGGCGTACGTGGCCTTGATGCCCGTGCGCTTCGTGAACTCCTCGAGCGTCGGGTAGGTCTTCGTGTCCTCGTCGTAGTCGAGGTACAGGGCCCAGTTCGCCCAGTTCACGACCTTGTCGGTGTCGGAGCGGTCGACGACCGCCTTGGGCGTGTCCTCGCTGCTGCCGCTGTCGTCCCCGGTGCCGCACGCGGACAGCGCGGCGGCGACGCCTGCGGCCCCCGCTCCGCCGAGGACCGCGCGACGTGAGGTGCTGCGGGACGTGAGCTGGCTACGGAGGGCTTTCGCGACCTCGGGGGTGAACCGGGGGTGGGACGTGCTCATGACGACGGAATCCTTTCCTGCCGTACGTGGGAGGGGGTACGACTGGTCCTCGCGGGGACAATTCCGGGCGGAACCACGGCCACTTCTGATCGGTGGACGAAGGTGACCGTACCGCCTGTCGCGGGTCGGGTTTGACACGCGGCAGGGAGTGGTCCGGTTATGACCCGGTCTGCGTGACACCGCACCGGCGTGTCGCGAGAGACCGGACCGGCGTCGGACCGCGGGACGGTCACGGCGGACCCCCGTGCCAGTGGTGCTTCCGATCCCAGTACGGGCTCCCGACGTCACCGTCCGGTCGCGGCCGGACGTTGGCTCCAACCGGCGGTGTTCGTCAGGTCACCGCCGCCCCAGTTTTTGCAGTCGGATACTGACACGGGCCTGTGACACTGGGCAAGCGTCAACGAATGATTCCGTCGCCGTTCCCACCAGCAGCAACGATTTCGTTACATCAATCGGGCGAAGACGGCCGTGGAGGCCACTCGGCGTGACGCCGAGTGGCCGGACCGGCCGTGACCGCCCGTGACCATGTGGGGCCCGTGATCATGTGGCCCGTGATCATGTGGCCCGTGATCATGCACTTCCGGTACGCGGCTCTCGACCGCCACTCGCCCCCGTCGAGGGCGTACCGGAAGTGCATGATCACGGGCGGGTGGGCGCGCGCGCTGCGCGCTCAGTCGATCGCCGCCATCACGTGCTTCACGCGGGTGTAGTCCTCGAACCCGTACATCGAGAGGTCCTTGCCGTAGCCGGAGTGCTTGAAGCCGCCGTGCGGCATCTCGGCCACCAGCGGGATGTGGGTGTTGATCCACACGCACCCGAAGTCGAGCCGCCGAGACATCCGCATCGCCCGGCCGAAGTCCTGGGTCCACACGCTGGACGCCAGCCCGTACTGGACGCCGTTGGCCCAGGCCAGCGCCGTCTCCTCGTCGCTGAACCGCTGTACGGTGATGACCGGACCGAACACCTCGTTCTGGATGATCTCGTCGTCCTGCTCGAGGCCCGAGACGACGGTCGGCTGGACGAAGAAGCCGTCGCCGAGCGTCGTGAGGCGGGAGCCGCCGGCCGCCACGCTGGCGTGGTCCGGCAGCCGCTCGAGGAAGCCGGTGACGCGCGAGAGTTGGTTGACGTTGTTCACCGGGCCGAGGAGGGCGTCCTCGTCGTCCGGCAGGCCGACGTGCGCGTTCTTCGCCTGGTCGGCGAGCGCGGCGACGAAGTCGTCGTGGATCCCCGGGCCGGCGAGCACGCGGGTGGCCGCCGTGCAGTCCTGGCCGGCGTTGAAGTAGCCCGCGACGGCGATGGCCTCGGCCGCCGCCTCCAGGTCGGCGTCGTCGAAGACCACGACCGGCGCCTTGCCGCCGAGCTCGAGGTGCACGCGCTTGACGTCGGCCGCCGCCGAGCCGGCCACCTCCATCCCGGCCCGCACCGAGCCGGTGATCGCGACCATCGCGGGCGTCCGGTGCTCGACGAGCGCCCGGCCGGTGCCGCGGTCGCCGGTGAGGACGTTGAGGACCCCCGGCGGCAGGAACTCGGCCGCGATCTCGGCGAGCTTGAGCGTCGTCTCCGGCGTCGTGTCGCTCGGCTTGAGGACGACGGCGTTGCCGGCGGCGATCGCGGGCGCGAACTTCCAGACCGCCATCAGCATCGGGTAGTTCCAGGGCGTCACCTGGCCGATCACGCCGATCGGCTCCCGCCGGATCCAGGACGTGTGGCCCTTCAGGTACTCCCCGGCCGCCTTGCCCTCGAGCACCCGCGCGGCGCCGGCGAAGAACCGGATCTGGTCCACCATCGGCGGGATCTCCTCGCTGGCGGTGAGCGCGTGCGGCTTGCCGGTGTTCTCGCCCTCCAGCTTCACGAGCTCCTCGGCGCGGGCCTCGATGGCGTCCGCGATCTTGAGCAGCGCCTGCTGGCGCTCGGACGGCGTCGCGTCGCGCCAGGTCTCGAAGCCCTTGGTGGCCGCCGCGTAGGCGGCGTCGACGTCCACGGCGGACGAGATCGGGGCGCGTGCCACGACCTTGCCGGTCGACGGGTCGACGACGTCCGTCGTCGCGTCGGCCTGCGCTTCGCGGTAGTCGCCGTCGACGAAGTTGCGCAGCAGCCGGGGGGCGGTCTCGCTCACGGTCTCTCCTGTTTCGCGCGTGGGGTGGTTCGCGGGGGACTCGGTGGCCGGTGTGAGGGGCCGGCGGGAGGGCTAACGGGAGGAGCTCACGGGAGGAGCTGACGGGACGGTGACATCGTTTGATGTGAAATATCGGCGGTTCCCGACGTGTCGTCACGCGGGATGCCGCATGCTGTCGTAACGCCGGTGTCACGCGGTGCCGAGGATGCTCCGCGAGACGAGCGCAGCCTACGCCGGATGCGCTGGTATCGGCAGGCCATGGCGCCTGATTCTGAAGATTCAGCAGATCAAGGCCCTCCGAACAACGAATTCCCTCGATTCGGGCTTGCACGCATGCACCCGGACCGGGGAGGATCACCAGGTGGTGACAAGGCCTCCCCGGACTCGGGTCGCCCCCCAGCCGCTCGACGAGACCTCCAAGCGGATCATCGAGCAGCTCCAGGAGGACGGCCGAAGGCCCTACGCAGCGATCGGCAAGGCCGTCGGCCTCTCGGAGGCCGCCGTCCGGCAGCGCGTGCAGCGCCTGCTGGACGCGGGCGTCATGCAGATCGTCGCCGTCACCGACCCGATGCAGGTCGGGTTCGCCCGCCAGGCGATGATCGGCGTCCGCGTGGACGGCGACATCACGCCGGTGGCGGACGCCCTGGCCGCCATGACGGAGGTCGACTACGTGGTCGTGACCGCCGGCTCGTTCGACGTCCTGGTCGAGGTGGTGTGCGAGGACGACGACCACCTGCTGGACGTCGTCGCCCGGCAGATCCGCTCGATCCCCGGCGTCCAGAACACCGAGACCTTCGTCTACCTGAAGCTCCGCAAGCAGCTCTACAACTGGGGTACCCGATGACCGTCACGCCGCAGCCCGTCTCACAACCCTCAACTCCGGCCGCTCCCGCGCCGGGGACGCCGGACCTCGCCGCGAAGGCCCGCGACCACCTCTGGATGCACTTCACCCGCCACGCCACCTACGAGGAGGGCGGCGCCGTCCCGGTGATCGTCCGGGGCGAGGGCGCGCGGGTGTGGGACAGCACCGGCAAGCAGTACCTGGACGGGCTGTCCGGCCTGTTCGTGGTCCAGGTCGGCCACGGCCGCCGGGAGCTGGCGGACGCCGCCGCCCGGCAGGCGTCGGAGCTGGCGTTCTTCCCGCTGTGGTCTTACGCGCACCCGCGCGCGATCGAGCTCGCCGACCGCCTGGCCGGGTACGCCCCCGGCGACCTGAACCGGGTCTTCTTCACCACCGGCGGCGGCGAGGCGGTGGAGTCGGCCTGGAAGCTGGCCAAGCAGTACTGGAAGCTGGTCGGCCGCCCGGGCAAGCACAAGGTGATCTCGCGCGCCGTCGCGTACCACGGGACGCCGCAGGGCGCCCTCGCGATCACCGGCATCCCGGAGCTGAAGCAGGACTTCGAGCCGCTCGTTCCCGGCGCCTTCCGGGTGCCGAACACGAACATCTACCGGGCCGCCGACGAGCTCCGCGAGGACCCGAAGCGGTTCGGCCGGTGGGCCGCCGACCGCATCGCCGAGGCCATCGAGTTCGAGGGCCCGGACACCGTCGCCGCCGTGTTCCTCGAGCCGGTGCAGAACGCCGGCGGCTGCTTCCCGCCGCCGCCCGGGTACTTCGAGCGGGTGCGCGAGATCTGCGACGAGTACGACGTCCTGCTGGTCTCCGACGAGGTGATCTGCGCGTTCGGCCGCATCGGCGGGATGTTCGCCTGCGAGGACTTCGGCTACGTGCCGGACATCATCACCTGCGCGAAGGGCATGACCAGCGGCTACTCCCCGATCGGCGCGATGGTCGCGAGCGACCGCCTGTTCGAGCCGTTCCGCTCGGGCCACGCCTCGTTCATGCACGGGTACACGTTCGGCGGGCACCCGGTCTCGGCCGCGGTGGCCCTGGCGAACCTCGACATCTTCGAGCGCGAGGGCCTCAACCAGCACGTCCGCGACAACGCCCCGGCGTTCCGCGCGACGCTGGAGAAGCTGCGCGACCTGCCGATCGTCGGGGACGTCCGCGGCGAGGGCTACTTCTACGGGATCGAGCTGGTCAAGGACAAGGACACCCGGGAGACGTTCGACGAGGACGAGTCCGAGCGCCTGCTCCGCGGCTACCTGTCGAAGGCGCTGTTCGAGGCGGGGCTCTACTGCCGCGCCGACGACCGCGGCGACCCCGTCGTCCAGCTCGCGCCGCCGCTGATCGTCGGCCAGCCCGAGTTCGACGAGATCGAGGGCATCCTCCGGTCGGTCCTGACGGAGGCGTGGAACCGGTTGTGAGCGAGTACGAGGGCGCGGCCATGTCTGGACTGAGTGATTTCGCACGCCCGGCGTCCAGGGCGGAGCCCCGACGCCGGGCGTGCGAAATCGGGAGGGAAGACATGGCCTCGAGCGCCCTCGCGCGAGCGAACACATGAGCAGGGACATCGCCGCCGAGGAGCGGTGGCGGGGCTCCCGGGGCCGCACCGACGTGCGACGCCTGCCGGAGAAGCAGGTCCGCGACCGCGCGGCGCTCGACGCGCTGCTCGACGCCGCGCTGGTCGCGCACGTCGCGGTGACCGAGGGCACCCAGCCGTACGTCGTCCCGCTGGCGTTCGCGCGCGACCGCGACCACCTGCTCGTGCACGGCTCGACGGCGTCCCGGGTGTTCCGCTCGCTCGCCGCCGGGGCGCCGTCGTGCGCGACGGTCACGGTCGTCGACGGCATCGTCGTCGCGCGGAGCCAGTTCGAGTCGTCGATGCGGTACCGCAGCGCGATGGTGCTCGGCACCTTCGTGGCGCTGCACGGCGCCGACAAGGAGCGCGCGCTGCAAGTGCTCGCGGCCCGGCTGCTGCCGGGGCTGGAGGGCGCGCGGCCGCCGTCGGAGAAGGAGCTCCGGGCGACGACGATGCTGGCGCTGCCGCTCGACGAGTGGTCGCTCAAGGTGTCGGCCGGCGACCCGGAGGACGACCGCGCCGACCTCGGCCGGCCGGTCTGGGCCGGGGTCGTCCCGCTGCAGCACACCTGGGGCGAGCCGGAGCCGGCGCCGGACCTGGCGCCCGGGATCGAGGTCCCGCCCGCGGTGACGAGGTGGCCCGGAGGCCGGGCGTGACGGCTCACGGATACCGCGACGTGTCGTTCTGGCTCGACGACCTGGTGACCGGCGGCGTCGACGACCTGGCACCGCGGCCGCCGCTGGCCGGCGACACGTCGGTGGACGTCGCGATCGTCGGCGGCGGGTTCACCGGGCTCTGGACGGCGTACTACCTGCTGCGGGCCGATCCCTCGCTCGACGTCCTCGTCGTCGAGCGCGAGATCGCCGGGTTCGGCGCGAGCGGCCGCAACGGCGGCTGGTGCTCGGCGCTGTTCCCGGCGTCGACCGCGAAGCTGGAGCGCGCGCACGGGCGCGACGCGGCGCTGTCGTTGCGCCGCGCCATGCAGGACACGGTCGACGAGGTAGGCCGCGTCGCGGCGGCCGAGGGCATCGACTGCCACTACCTGAAGGGCGGCACGGTCTACGCCGCCCGGTCGCGGGTGCAGCTCGAGCGGGCGCGGGCTGAGGTCGCCCGGGACGCCGAGCTCGGCGGCGTCGACGGCCTGCAGCTGCTCGACGCCGACGAGGCGCGCGCCCGGGCCGGGATGAGCGGCACGCTCGGCGGCGTCTGGACACCGCACTGCGCGCGGATCCATCCCGGCCGGCTGGTGCGCGGGCTCGCCGCCGCCGTGGAGCGGCTCGGCGGGCGGGTGGCCGAGCGGACGACGGCGTCGGAGGTCACCCCGGGGCACGTCGTGACCGATCACGGCACGGTGAGCGCCCGGTACGTCCTGCGCGCCACGGAGGGCTGGACGCCGCAGTTCGCGGAGACGCGCCGGGACGCCGTCCCGGTGTACTCGCTGATGGTCGCCACGCAGCCGCTGCCGCCGGAGTTCTGGGACCGCGCCGGGCTCGCGGCCGGCGAGACGTTCTCCGACGAGCGGCACCTGATCGTCTACGGCCAGCGGACGGCGGACGGCCGGATCGCGTTCGGCGGCCGCGGCGCGCCGTACCACTTCGGGTCGCGGATCGAGCCGGAGTTCGACCGCGTCGAGCGCGTGTTCACGAAGCTGCGCGCCGCGCTGCTCGACCTGTTCCCCGACCTGGCGGGCCACGGGTTCACGCACGCCTGGGGCGGGCCGCTGGCGATCGCCCGCGACTGGACGGCGTCCGTCGGCCTCGACCGCGGGACCCGCATCGGGTGGGCCGGCCGCTACGTCGGCGACGGCGTCGGGACGTCGAACCTGGCCGGGCGGACGCTCGCGGACCTCGTCCTCGGCCGGGACACGGCGATCACCCGGCTGCCGTGGGTCGGCCACCGGTCGCGGCAGTGGGAGCCGGAGCCGCTGCGGTGGCTGGGGCTCAACGCCGCCGTCGTGGCGGTCGGGCTGGCCGACGCCGAGGAGCGCCTGACCGGGCGACCCAGCCTGGTGGCCCGCGCGATGGCGCCGCTGCTGGGCGAGTAACGCCCGCGCGGTCCGCTGTCCTGTTGTGAGCCTTCTCTTGTGAGCCTTCTCTTGTGAGCACGATGTGACACCGTGCCCGCTGAGCGGGCACGGTGTCACATCGTGCTCACAACAGGAGGCCACCAGGTGCGGACTTAGACTTTCTGGATGGCGTCGCATCCGGCCGTGTCGTCGACGCGGCTGCTCGTGCTCGGCGCGGTGCACATCCTGGAGCCCGCGCACGGCTACCTCGTGATGCGCGAGCTCGGCACCTGGAAGGTCGACGAGTGGGCGAACCTCAAACCCGGGTCGATCTACAACGCGCTGCGGTCCCTGACGAAGGCCGGGTTCCTCGTCGAGGAGCGCAGCTCCGACGACCGCGGCGGGTCGGGGGGCAAGTCGGTGTACCGCCTGACCTACGACGGCCGGCAGGAGCTCGAGTCGCTCGTCCGCCAGGGGCTGTGGCAGGTGATGCCGTGGGATCCGGCGATCCTCATGAGCGCCGTCTCGTTCTGGTGGCTGCTGAGCCGCCAGGAGGTGCTCGACGCGCTCGAGGCGCGGCGGGTGCAGCTCGAGGCATGGCTCAGCGCCAACCGGTACGCGGAGGAGGGCATCCGCCGCAGCCCGTCGACGCCCGCGCACGTCGTCGAGCACTTCAAGCTCCCCCAGGCCTGGATGCGGGGCGAGCTGACCTGGATCGAGGGCGTCGCCGGCCGCGTCAAGGACGGCGAGTACGCGTTCCTCGGGGAGGCCGTCGACAAGCTGATGCCGGGAGCAGCGCCCCCACCGCCGTGATCACGGACTAGTCAAGATTTTATTCAACTTTGACTAGTCGACGCTCGGGGGTCCAGGATGGTCACGCCATCACCACGCTCGACCCTGGGAGCTTGACGTGATCACAGCCCGCGGACTCGTCCGCACCTTCGCCACGCGCACCGGCGCCGTGGAGGCCGTCCGCGGCGTCGACCTCCACGTCGACGCCGGCGAGATCGTCGGCTTCCTCGGCCCCAACGGCGCGGGGAAGACCACCACGCTGCGCATGCTCACCACGCTGCTGCGCCCTACGGCGGGCACGGCCACCGTCGCCGGCCGCGACCTCCTCCAGGACCCCGTCGGCGTCCGCCGGCGGATCGGCTACGTCGCCCAGGGCGGCACCAGCCTGCCGCAGGCCCGCGCCGGCGAGGAGATCGTCGACCAGGCCCGCCTCTACGGCATCGGCCGGGTCGACGCCGTCGCGCGCGGCCGGGACCTGTTCGACCGGCTCGACCTCGACGGTCTCTGGGACCGGTCGTGCGCCTCGCTGTCCGGCGGCCAGCGCCGCCGGCTCGACATCGCGCTCGGGCTGGTGCACGCGCCGCAGCTGGTCTTCCTCGACGAGCCGACCACCGGCCTCGACCCGCAGTCGCGCGCGAACCTCTGGGAGCACGTGCGCACCCTGCGCGGGAACGGCGCCACCGTCTTCCTCACCACCCACTACCTCGACGAGGCCGACGCGCTCTGCGACCGCATCCTGGTCATGGACCACGGCCGCATCGTCGCCTCGGGCACCCCGCTGGAGCTCAAGCGGCAGGTGTCGGGCGACGCCGTCGCGCTGACCCTCCAGGACGTCGACCGCGCGCCGGACGCCGCGACGCTGGCCGGCGCGCTGTCCGGCGCGGACCGGCCGAGCGTCGACGGGACGCTCGTCGTCGTCCACGTCCCCGACGGCAGCTCGACGCTGCCCGGGCTGCTGCGGGACCTCGACGCGAAGGGCATCGAGCTGGCCGGCGTCGAGGTGCGGCGCCCGACGCTCGACGACGTCTTCCTCACCGTCACCGGCCGGTCGCTGCGCGACGAGCCCGCGGCCTGAGCCCTCCCTCGTCTTTGCACACGGGGCGGCGTCGTGCGCATCTATCGATCACAACGCCGCCCCGTGCGCAACGAAACCGCCGGAGCCGCGACGGCTCCGCCCCCACGGATGGAGCACCGCGACATGACGTTCGCGCGCGAGACCTGGATCGTCCTCAACCGGGCCATGCGGCTCGGCTTCCGCGAGCCCGTCTGGCTGTTCGTAGCGCTCAGCCAGCCGATCCTCTACCTGGCCCTGTTCGGGCCGCTGCTGGAGAAGGTCGTGCAGTCGACGCCGGACCTGCCGCCCGGCGACGCCTGGCAGGTCTTCGTCCCCGGGCTGCTCGTGCAGCTCGGCCTCTTCGGCACCGTGTTCGTAGGCTTCGGGCTGGTGGCCGAGTACCGGGCCGGCGTCATCGAGCGGCTGCGCGTGACGCCGGCCAGCCGGGCCGCGCTGCTGGTCGGGCGGGTGCTGCGCGACGTCGTCGTGCTCGTCGTGCAGGCGTGCGTGCTGACGCTGGCCTCGGTGCCGTTCGGCCTCCGGGCCCCGGTGGGCGGCGTCGTCGTCGCGCTGGCGCTGGTGGCGGCGCTGGGCGCGGCGTTCTCCGCGCTCTCCTACGCGGCGGCGCTGGTGCTGAAGACCGAGGACGCGCTGGCGTCGCTGCTGAACTCGCTGGCCGTCCCGGTGCTGCTGCTGTCCGGCATCCTGCTGCCGATGACGCTGGCGCCGCAGTGGCTGCGGGCGGACTCGGACGTCAACCCGCTCAAGCACGTCGTGGACGCCGTCCGGGCGCTGTTCCAGGGCGACGTCACGGCGTCGTCGACCGGCTGGGGCGTGGCCAGCGCGGTCGGGCTGGTGGTCGTCGGCCTCTACCTGGGAACCCGGACGTTCCGGCGCGAGTCGGCGTAGCTCCAGGTCAGCGTTCACGTCACGGCGCGGTCTCGCGGCTTGACCCGGCGCGCCCGCGCCGTCATGATCCTCCGGCGAATGGCGGAAGGGTCGGCATGGACGACGAGGACGAGGAGCTGCGGACCCACCGCCGCTTCGGGGGCAGGTTCAACAACGAGGTCTGGGACCTGATCGACGCGGGCGTCGACCGGCACAGCTCCCGCGAGGAGCAGGACCGCGTGCTGTACGGCGCGTACGCGTCGCTGCGGCACTGGCTCGAGGCGGGCGGGGTCTGCGAGCAGGCACGCGGCGAGCACCTGGTGTCGCGGGCCGCGGTGGCGGTCGGGTACGCCGACGTCGCCGTGCGCCACGCCCGCCGGTGCCTGGAGCTGGTGGAGCAGGCGCCCGAGGCGATGTCGGACTGGGACGCGCCGCTGGCGCACGAGGCCGTGGCCCGCGCGCTGGCCGCCGTCGGCGACCGCCCGGGGGCGGAGTACCACCTCGAGCAGGCGAAGACCCTGACCGCGAAGGTGGCCGACCCGGAGGACCGCGCGGTGCTGGAGCAGCAGCTCGCGACGGGCCCCTGGTTCGACCTCGTCCTGTAGCCGTCCCGGCGTCCGGTAGCCGTGCTGAAGGGGTCCTATGGCGGCCCCGACGTCCGGCAGCCGGTCCCGACGTCCGGTAGCCCGGTCCGACCTGCGTGAACGTGATCCGGAACACCGTGCGGCGCGCCGTCGCGGCGGCATGATGGGCACCATGACGACGTCGTCCGCGCCCCGCGACATCGACCAGCTGCTGGCCCTCGACGCCGTCCTCGCCGAGGACGAGCGCGACACCGCGGCCACGGTCCGCGCCATGCTCGAGGACCAGGTGCGCCCGCACGTGGCCGGCTGGTACCTGGACGGCACGCTGCCGGCGCGGGACCTGGCGAAGACGTTCGGCTCGCTCGGCCTGCTCGGCATGCACCTCGAGGGCTACGGCTGCGCGGGGACGACCGCGACCATGTACGGCGTCGCCTGCCGGGAGCTCGAGGCGGTGGACGGCGGCGTCCGCTCGCTCGTCTCGGTGCAGGGGTCGCTGGCGATGTACCCGATCCACCGGTACGGGTCCGAGGCGCAGAAGGCGGAGTGGCTGCCGCGGATGGCGGCCGGCGACGCGGTCGGCTGCTTCGGCCTCACCGAGCCGGACTCCGGCTCCGACCCGGGGTCGATGCGCACGCGCGCCCGCCGCGACGGCGCCGGCGACGACGCCGGCTGGGTCCTCGACGGCACGAAGATGTGGATCACGAACGCGCCGGTGGCCGACGTCGCGGTGATCTGGGCGCGCGCAGAGGAGGGGATCCGTGGGTTCGTCGTCCCGACGTCGACTCCGGGCTTCACGGTGCGCGAGGTGCAGGGCAAGCTCTCGCTGCGGGCCAGCCTCACCGGCGAGATCGCGCTGGAGGACGTCCGCCTGCCGGCCGACGCCGTCCTGCCCGGCGCCGTCGGCCTGCGCGGCCCGCTGAGCTGCCTCACCGAGGCGCGCTTCGGCATCGTCTGGGGCGCCACCGGCGCGATCCGCGACTGCCTGCGCACGGCGATCGAGTACGCGACGACGCGGGTGCAGTTCGGCCGCCCGATCGGCGGCTTCCAGCTCACCCAGGCCAAGCTCGCCGACGCGACGGCGGCCTATGCGAAGGCGGTCCTCTACGCGCTGCACCTCGGCCGGGTGAAGGACGGCGCGGTCCCGGGCGCGACGGTGACGCCGGAGCTGGTGAGCGTCGGCAAGCTCGACAACGTGCGGACGGCGCTCGACGTCGCGCGGTCGATGCGCACGATCCTCGGCGGGTCCGGGATCACCGCGGACTACTCGCCGATCCGGCACGCGGCGAACCTCGAGACCGTCCTCACCTACGAGGGCACCTCCGAGGTGCACCAGCTCATCCTCGGCAAGGCGCTCACCGGCCTGGACGCCTTCGGCGGCTGAGCACCTGGTCCGCGAACGCGCGGCCTAGTGCTGGCCTAGTCCGGGCCTAGTCCGCGAACGCGGGGACGGCGATGTTCGCCGGCCGGCCGTCGTCGTCCACCGTCTCCGCCGTGACCAGGTAGACGCCCGACGTGGACCACGGCTCGTCGCCGCAGAACACGCGTTGACCGACGCCGACCACTCCGCTCCAGCGGCGCCCGTCGAGGGCCCCGCCCCGCAGCAGGAGCCGCCGTTCGTCCAGCTCGTAGTTCGGGGTGGTGCGATACCCCTTCGGGTTCGCCGCACTGAGGTCGCCCATGTGGTGCCGCCCTACCGGGGGCGGGAGCGCGTCGGGCGGACCGGCCGACGGCCGGAGAGGTACGCGGGACACGTGCCACCCGATCCCCCACCGGCGACGCTACACCCGCACCCGGCGTCGCCGATCACGCCGGGTCCCCCGCCGTCGCCGGCCGGACGGTCCCGGCCACCGCGTGGCACTCGACGAGCCGGGCGACCGCGCGCAGCGACCACACCTTGACCAGCGTGACGACGGCGGCGACCACGGTCGCGGCGACCACCCAGTCGAGCGCGAGGAAGACGACGACGGCGCCGGTGTTCGCCAGCTTGGCCGGCGACGACCAGTTCAGCCGCCACACCCTCCGGTCGACCACCCAGAAGTAGTTCGGGCTCACGATCGGCCAGTGCAGGAACGCGAGCGTGAGCATGCAGTCCAGCACCATGAACTGCACGAGGAAGACCCCGAGCGGCACCGCGGCCTCCGGCCGGACGGCGAGGAAGCCGGCCGCCAGGACGCTGGTGCACGCGCGGTCCGAGACCACGTCGAGCACGCCGCCGCGCCGGGTCTCGTGCCGCCGCCACCGCGCGACGGCGCCGTCCAGGATGTCGCCCACCCAGTAGACCGCGTACCCGGCGGCGACCAGCGGCAGCGACGACCCGACGAGCGCCCAGACCCCGATCCCGACGGCGGCGACGGTCCGCACCAGCGTGATGACGTTCGCCGTCGTCGCCACCGGCTCCACGGTGAGCGGGCGGGGCGGGGTGGCGTCACGGCGCACGGAGGCTCTCCACCCGCGGGGCCTCGCCGCCGACCGCGGCCGGCGCCCGCGGGGCGGCGCGCAGGCGGTCCGCCGCGAGCTCGAGCCAGCGCAGGTCGGCGTCCAGGTGCAGGCGCGCGTGGTCGGCGGGCAGGGCCGCGCCGAGGTCGCCGTCGGCCGCGCCCGCGTCGTCCAGCGCCCGCAGCCGCCGCAGGTGTGCGGCGCGCTGCCGGGCCACGAGCCCGGCGACGTCGCGGCCGAGATGGTGGGCGGCGAGCGTCTTGCGGATGAGCTCGTCGGCCGCCTGGACGCCGGGCTCCACCGGCTCGGCCAGCCAGGCGTCGAGCCGCTCGCGGCCGAGCGGCGTGAGCTCGTAGACGACGCGGTCGGGGCCGCTGCCGCTCTCCGTGTGCGCCACGCCGACCAGGCCGTCGCGCTCCAGCCGCGCCAGCGTCGCGTACACCTGGCCGAAGGCCAGCGGGCGCAGGCCCGAGTACCAGGAGTCGTGGCCGCGCTTGAGGTCGTACCCGTGCCGGGGCCCGGGTACGAGCAGCGCGAGAAGCGCATCGGGTGTGGCCACGGCCACAACTATACCTTGAGCGTATACACCGAGCGAATACCACCGCAGACGGTACTCGCCAGGCGGTGATCATGCACGATAGGAACGCCCCTCGACGTGAGGCGAACCTTCGCGCCCAAGTCGGCGTTCCTATCGTGCATGATCACCGCGATCTACGAGGTCACCGCGTTCCTATCGCGCATGATCACCGCGGTGGTGGGCTCGGGGCCAGCGAGAGCTTCGCGTGGTCCCAGGAGGTGACCCGCTCCGGCACGATCCGGATGCCGACCCGCTTCGTCGCCTGGTGGATGAGGAACTCCTCGGGCGTGCCGAGGGCGTACCGCTCCGTCACCCGGCGGCCGATCGCCAGCACCGCGTCGAAGCCCTCCACGAGCTCCGCGCGGCCGGCGATCGAGACGCCACGCAGCTCGAAGTAGTCGTCCCCCGACTCGGCCATCGCGGTCACCCGCGGGTCGCGGCGCAGGTTCGTCGCCTTCTGCGAGCGGCCGTTGGTCCATATCACCGGGCGGCCGTCGCCGTCCAGGAAGAACCACATCGCGACCAGGTGGATCGTGCCGTCGGCGGAGTGCGACGCGACGGTGAGGATGCGCCGCGACTCCAGGAACGCCGCCTGCTCGGCGGCGTCCATCCGGATCCGCGCGCGCTCCCCGCTCACGCGACCACCCCGTCCGTGACCTCGCCCGCCGCCCCGCCGAGGTACAGCTCCTCGAGGCGCCCGCGGAGCTCGGCCGGGTCGCCGGCGGCCACGATCCGCCCGCCCCGCATCACGGCGGCGGACCGGGCGATGTCGAGCGCCCTGTCCGCGTACTGCTCGACGAGCAGGACCGTCATCCCCCGCGACACCTCGCCGGCGACGACGCCGTAGAGCTCGTCGACGACGTTCGGTGCGAGCCCGGTGGACAGCTCGTCCAGGAGCAGGACGGCGGGCCGGCTCGCCAGCGCACGGCCGAGCGCGAGCATCTGCTGCTCGCCGCCGGACATCGAGCCGGCGCGCTGGCTGCGCCGGGTGGCGAGCGCCGGGAAGATCTCGAACGCGCGCGCGGTGAGCTCCTCGGCCGGGACCCCGAAGTACGACGCGAGCGTGAGGTTCTCCGCGACCGTCAGGGTCGGGAAGACGCCGCGGCCCTCCGGCACCAGGCAGACCCCGGCCTTCGTGAGCTCCGAGGTGCTGCCGCCGCCGAGCGCCGTGCCGCCGACGACGATCCGGCCCGCCGTCGGCCGCAGCAGCCCGCCGGCGACCTTGAGGAGGCTCGACTTGCCGACGCCGTTGGCGCCGAGCAGCGCCGTCACCCCGCCGGCCGGCACCGTGAGGTCGACGCCGCGCAGCACCTCGATGCGCCCGTACGCGGCCCGGATGCCCTGCAGCCGCAACGCGTCGCCGGTCACGACGCCGTCCCGCCGTCCCGCTCGAACCCGAGGTACGCGCGCCGCACGCGGCGGCAGGCGCGGATCTCGTCCGGCGTCCCGGAGGCGATGATCCGGCCGGAGTCGAGCACGTGGATGTCGTCGCAGCAGCCCATCACCAGGCTCATGTCGTGCTCCACGATCACGACGGCGCGGCGCTGCGCGGCGAGGTCGCGCAGCAGCGCGCCGAACCGCCGCGTCTCTGCGGGCGTCAGGCCGGACGAGGGCTCGTCGAGCAGCAGCAGCCGCGGCGCCGTGGCGAGGGCGCGGGCCACCTCCAGGAGCCGGGCGACGGCGGTCGGCACCTGGTCGGCGCGCCGGTCGGCGAAGTCGAGGATGCCGACGCGGCGCAGCAGGTGGTCGGCGCGCCGGACGCGCTCGGCCGCGCCGCCGCGCCGGATCGCGCGGTCGTGGATCTCGATGGCGACCAGCACGTTCTCCCGCACGGTCAGCGAGCCGAACGCCTCCAGCCGCTGGAACGTGCGGCCGATGCCGCCGCGGCTGCGGCTGCTGGGGCTCATCCCGCGCAGGTTGCGGTCGCGGTAGACGACGGTGCCGCCCTGCGGCGGCTGGAGCCCGCTGACGACGTCGAACAGCGTCGTCTTGCCGGCGCCGTTCGGCCCGATGAGCCCGGTGACGCGGCCGGCGGCGGCGCTGAACGTCGCGCCGTCCACGGCGGTGACGCCGCCGAACCGCACCGTGACCTCGGTGACCTCAAGCAACGCCACGGCTGCCCACCTCCTCACCGACGGTCCGCTCCAGCACGTCGCGGACGCCGCTGCCGACGAGGTGCACGACGCCGTTCGGCTCGCGAGCTAGGCTCACCGCGGCGAGGCCGACGAGCAGCAGCACGACGCCGCCGGCCGCCGGGTCGCCCGACACGACCGGCAGCAGCATCAGGCCGAACCCGCCCACGAGCGCACCGGTCACCGTCGTCACGCCGCTGACGACGAGGAGCAGCAGCAGCGGCAGGCTCGCCGTCACGACGAAGTCGGCCGCGCCGACGGTCCCCCGCAACCCCGCCCACAGCGCGCCGCCGAGGCCCGCCAGGCCGGCGGACGCGGCGAAGAGCAGCACCTTGAAGCTCCGCGGGTCCTGCCCGAGCGTGCCGCAGGCCACGGAGCTGTCGCGCATGGCGACGAGGAGCCGCCCGTACCGGCCGCGGCGCACCGCGAGGAGCGCCGCGCCGACGACGGCGAACGTCGCCGCCAGCAGGATCGTGTAGGCGCGCTCGGTGCCGAGCCTCAGCCCGAACACCGACAGCCGGGGCACGGCGAGGCCGTCGTTGAACCCGAAGCCGAGCGACTGGGACTGGAAGACCAGGCGGTCCGCGAGCTGCCCGAAGGCGAAGGTCGCGAGCGCCAGGTAGAGCCCGGGCAGCCGCATGACCGGCAGCGCGACCAGCCCGCCCACGGCCGCGGTGACGGCGACGGCGAGCAGCAGCGCCCAGATCGACGGCGAGCCGGCCCGGGCCACGACCAGCGCGCCGATGCCCGCGAACGTGAGCTGTGCCAGCGAGACGTAGCCGCCGTAGCCGGTGAGCAGCACCAGCGACAGCATGATCAGGGCGAAGGCGAAGCCGGTCCCGATGCGCGTCGTCGTCGACACCGACGTCCCGGCCGTCCACACCGCCACGACGGCGACGAGCACGACGCCGGCGATCACCGTCGTCCGGGGCGGCGGCACCGGCGGCGACGGCACGCCCCGGATCGGGCCGAGCTGCAGCCGGGACTGCGGCAGGAACACGAGGACGGCGAACAGCATGACCGCCGGGATCACCGTGCGGAGCCCGATGAAGATCTCGCCGGTCGGCAGGTAGCCCACCGCGTACGCCTGGACCAGGCCGAGGATCAGCGCGCCGGCGAAGGTCAGGGGCAGGTTCCGGAGCCGCCCGAGCACCGCCGCCGTGTAGGCGTTGACGACGAGCAGGGTGAGCTGCACGTAGTCCAGCGAGAGCATCGGCGCGAGCAGGACGCCGGCGAGCGCGCCGAGCGCCCCGCCGAGCGCCCACGACAGGCGGGCGACCCGGTCGGGGTCGCCGCCGTAGAGGCCGAGGAGCTGCGGGTCGTCGATCGAGGCCCGCATCGCCACTCCGGTACGGGTGCGCTCCAGGAGGAGCCAGGCGCCGCCCGCGACGGCGACCGCGGCCGCCATCGTGAGGAGCTGGTGGTAGCTGACGGTGAGGTCGCCGAGCCGGAGGCTCCGGCCGGGGAAGAACTCGTCGACCGTCCGCGCGTCCGGCGGCCAGACCGCCTGGGCCAGGCCGACGAGGAACACGAAGAGGCCGACGGTCACGACCAGGCTCACGCCGATCGGCGCGTCGCGGAGCCCGCGGGCCAGCACCCGCTCGACGACGAGCCCGCCGAGCGGCGCGACGACGCCGACCACGAGGACCAGGGCGACCGCCGGCGGCAGCCCGGCGTCGACCGAGAGCTGCCAGAAGACGAACGACATCACCATGCCGAACGCGCCGTGGGCGAGGTTGAACACCCGGGTCGTCGCGTAGACCAGCACGAGCCCGCCGGCGGCGATCGCGTAGGCCGCGCCGGTGAAGAGCCCGACGACGGTGAAGGCGAGGAAGTCGGTCACGTCGCCCTACGACCCCGCGCCGTGGCCGCCGTGGCCGCCGTGGTCCGTGAGGAGGTGGTCCGTGCGCAGGGCGCGCGCGTGGTCATGCGTCCTCCTCGTCGAAGGCTCACGTCAGGGTCACGAGCTCCGTGCACGCGAAGACGTCGTCGACGTCGCGCGCGCCGAAGTACGGGCCGAGGCTGGCGGCGAGCTCGCCCGTGGTCCACGTGTCCCTCGCGGTGCGGAACCGGCGTGCCACGGTGGGCGGCGCCAGGTGGGCGACCATCCCGCCGTGGACGACGAAGACCTGGCCGGTCACGCGGTCCGCGGCCGGCGAGGCCAGGTAGGCGACGAACGGCGCCACGTGGTCGACGGACAGCGGGTCGATCGCGCCCTCCGCCGCGCCCCGCGGCGCCGCGCCGAAGACGCCCGCCGTCATCGCGGTGCGGGCGCGCGGGCAGAGGACGTTGGCGCGGACGCCGTAGCGGCCGAGGCCGCGTGCCGCCGAGATCGTCAGCGCGGCGACGCCCGCCTTCGCCGCCGCGTAGTTGGCCTGCCCGGCGGAGCCGAACAGCCAGGCCTCGGACGCGGTGTTGACGAGGCGGCCGTAGGTGGTGCCCCCGGCTGCCTTCGCCGCCTGCCGCCAGTGCGCCGCGGCGTCGCGCGAGACGAGGAAGTGCCCGCGCAGGTGCACGCGGACGACGTCGTCCCAGTCGGCGTCCGACATCCCGAACAGCATGCGGTCGCGGAGGATGCCGGCGTTGTTGACGACGACGTCGAGCCGGCCGTGCGTCTCGAGCGCGGTACCGACCAGGCGCCGCGCCACGTCCGCGTCGCCGACGTCCCCGAGGACCGGCGTCGCCTCGACCCCGAGCGCGGCGACCTCGTCCACGACGTCGCCGACGCTCGCCGAGAGGTCGCCGAGGACGAGGTTCGCGCCGGCCGCCGCGAGGGCGAGCGCCTCGGCGCGGCCGAGCCCCGCCGCCGCACCGGTGACCACCGCGACACGGCCGTCGAGACGGACGTCGGGAGCGACGTCGACCGTCTCCGCCGCCCCGCCCTCGCTCACCCGGTGCTCCCGTCGTCGGGTCGTGACCTCGGCCACGCGGTGCGCGCCACTCTAGAACGCGTTCTCGTTTCGTTCAAGGCCGGCTCAGGCGCGCTGGAACGGCGGGACGTCGGACCACAGCGCGCTGCGCGGGCAGGCGGCGACGGCCTTCGCGACGAGGTTCGGGTCGACGTCGTCACCGGGTGGCGTGACGTGCAGCTCCTCGTCGTCGTCGAGACTGAAGATGTCCGGAGCGATACGGACGCAGCGCTCGTTCGCCTCGCACAGCGTCCGGTCCACCTCGATGCGCACGGCACCTCCGACCCGGCGACGACGCCGTCGCCACGCTCGCGTCTAGAACCGGTTCTACGCTAGCGCCGGCTCTCCCGGGCGGTCTACGGTGCTCGGAGAGGATCCCCTGGACACGTCGACACAGGCTTTCGTACCGGACGCCCGGAGGC
>Ga0081539_10003373_pt1 | contig 19777 bp, 19 predicted proteins | sample TabmetS4T2R2_FD_71023 | JGI IMG/M metagenome (GOLD analysis project Ga0081539, IMG submission 71023) | Tabebuia heterophylla rhizosphere microbial communities from the University of Puerto Rico - S4T2R2 | ecosystem: Host-associated > Plants > Roots > Rhizosphere ...
GGATGGCCAGCAGCCGGCGCTGGAGGGGGCCGACCTCGGGGGCGAGGCGGCCCTTGGCCTCGGCAAGGGCCTTGAGGGGGACGATCGGAACGGGCATGGCCGGGCAACGGTACTATGCGCCGAGCATGGCCGGCCGCCGGTATCCCGTCTACACCCTGGCCAAGGTTGTCGTGCCGCCGGTGATCCGCTTCTGGGTCCGGCTCGACTGCCAGGGTCTGCTCAACATCCCCCGCAACGGCCCGGTGATCATCGCCGCCAACCACATCTCCTACTTCGACCCGCTGTGCCTGGGAACGGCCATCCACACGGCCGGCCGCCAGGTCCGCTTCCTGGCCAAGTCGGAGCTGTACGAGAACCCGGTGCTGGGGGCGATCCTGCGCGGGGCCGGGCAGATCCCCGTGTACCGCGAGACCCGCGACGCCCACCAGGCCCTCACCGACGCGGTGGCGGCCATGCGCGAGGGGGCGGCGGTGGCCATCTACCCGGAGGGCACTACCACCCGCAACCCCGACTTCTCGCCGATGGCGGCCAAGAACGGGGTCGCCCGGCTGGCCGCCCTCACCGGGGCGCCGGTCGTGCCGATCGGCCAGTGGGGCGCGCACCTGCTGTTCACCCGGGGCAAGCTGGGGCCTTTCCGCCGTGGGATCCGGGTGGTCGAGCGGGCAGGGCCGCCGATCGACCTCGGCCTGTCGCCCGACGCCACCACGACCGAGATCAACCAGGCCAAGGACAAGGTGATGGCGGCCATCGCCGCCCTGGTGGCGGAGGCCCGCGTGGGCTGGAGCCCGCCAGACTGGTACCGGGCCAGGGGCGGCACGGGCGAGGCGGCCGGGCCGGCATGACCGAGCGGTTCCAGCCCGGCGGCGTGACCCACGCCCTGGTCAGCGGGCTGGTCGAACTGGCCCTGGCCGCGGCCCTGCTCGCCTGGTCCCTGGTCGTGTCCGAGTCCAGCCCCGAGGCGGTGACCTCGCTGTCGGCGGCCGCCCTGATCTGGGCCGTGCTGGCCGTGGTCAGCCTGGCCGTGGCCTGGCTGCGGGCGCGGGTCCTGGCCGCCGAGCTCGACGACGAGGCGGTGGTCCTGCACGGGCTCGGCGGGACCCGCCGCCACCGCTACACCGACCTGTCGGCCGTGGAGGTGTCGGGGCGGCGCACCCGCCTGGTGGCCCGCGACGGCACCGTCCAGGTGGTCCGCGGCGTCCGCGGCGCCGCCCAGGGCAACCGCTTCCGCGCCCGGGTCCTGGAACGGGCCAGGGCGGCCGCCGCGGTTGATAGCCTGCCCGCCGGCCCGAACCAGGAAAGGAGCGGCGATGGCTGAGGGCTTCGCCACCCGCGCGATCCACCGCGGCCGCCTGCCCCTGCCGGCCGAGCGGCCGCTGGCCACCCCGATCTGGCAGACCTCGACCTTCGCCTTCGACGACGCCGAGCACTACGCCCATACCCTCGACCAGCCCCGGAAGGGCTTTGTCTACACCCGCTACGAGAACCCGACCACGGCCGCCCTGGAGACGACCGTGGCCGACCTGGAGGGCGCGGCCGAGGGGCTGGCCGCCGCCTCGGGCATGGGGGCCATCGCCACCGTGCTGCTGTCGCTGGCCTCCTCCGGCGACCACCTGGTCGCCCAGCGCGACCTCTACGGCGGCAGCTACTCGCTGCTGGCCACCACCGCCCCCCGCTTCGGCATCGAGGTCAGCTTCGTCGACGCCGGCGACCCCGGCGCCGTCAGGGCCGCCCTGCGCCCCACCACCCGGGCGATCTACGCCGAGACGATCGCCAACCCGACCTTGACCGTGGCCGACCTGCCCGCCCTGGCCGAGGCCGCGGCGGCCGCCGGCATCCCCCTGGTCCTCGACAACACCGTCGCCACCCCGTACCTGTGCCGGCCGATCGAGCACGGCGCGGCCGTGGTCGTCCACTCGGCCACCAAGTACCTGGGCGGCCACAGCGACGTCGTCGGCGGCCTGGCCCTGTTCGCCGACCCCGAGGGGCACGCCGCAGCCTGGAAGACCATGATCGAGCTCGGCGCCTCGGCCGACCCGTTCGCGGCCTGGCTGGTCCTGCGCGGGGTGAAGACGCTCGCCCTCCGGATGCGGGCCCACGGAGCCAACGCCCGCCTGCTCGCCGAACTGCTGGACGCCCACCCCAAGGTGACCCGCGTCTACTGGCCCGGCCTGCCCGGCCACCCCACGGCCCGCCTGGCCGCCAAGCTGCTCGACGGCGACCCGGGGATGCTCAGCTTCGACCTGGAGGGTGGCCGCGCCGCCGGCCGCCGCTTCATCGAGGCGACCCGGGTGGCCAGGCTGGCCCCCTCCCTCGGCACGGTCGAGACCCTGGTCTCCCACCCGGCGTCCACGACCCACCGCCAGTTGACCCCCGAGGCCCTGGCCGCGGCCGGGATCGGCGAGGGCATGGTGCGGGTCTCGGTCGGCCTGGAGGACGGGGCCGACCTGGCCGAGGACTTCACCCGAGCCCTGGAGGTGGCATAGCCATGGCAAGGACCCGCCTGGCCATCCTGTACGGCGGCCGCTCGGCCGAGCACCAGGTGTCGGTGGTGTCGGCCCGCTCGGTCATGGAGGCGCTCGACCCCGACCGCTTCGAGGTGGTCCCGATCGCCATCACCCGCGAGGGGGCATGGCTGCTGCCCGACCGCTCCCCCCTGGAGCTGGCCGCCGCCGACGGCGCGCTGCCGGAGGTCGAGCCGGCCGGAACCGAGGTCGCCGTCCGGCCCGAGCAGGGAGTCGGCGGGGTCGACGTGGTCTTCCCGATCCTGCACGGGCCCTTCGGCGAAGACGGCACCGTCCAGGGACTGTTCGAGCTGGCCGACCTGCCGTACGTGGGCAGCGGGGTGCTCGCCTCGGCCTTGGCCATGGACAAGGCCATGGCCAAGGTGGTGCTGGCCGCGGCCGGCCTGCCCCAGGCGCCCTACCTGGTTGTGCCCGAGCGGGACTGGCGGGCCGATCCCGGCCGGGTCACGGCCGAGGTGGCCGGCCGGCTTGCCTACCCGGTGTTCGCCAAGCCGGCCCGGCTCGGCTCCTCGATCGGCATCACCAAGGTCAAGACCCCCGACGCCCTGGCCGACGGCCTGGCCGCCGCCTTCGCCCACGACACCAAGGCCCTGGTCGAGCAGGGCGTGACCGCCCGCGAGCTGGAGTGCGGGGTGCTGGGCAACGACGCCCCCGAGGCCAGCGTGGTCGGCGAGGTCGTCCCCGGCCGCGAGTTCTACGACTTCGAGGCCAAGTACCTGGACGAGTCCCTGAAGCTGGAGATCCCGGCCCCGGTCCCCGACACCGTCCGGTCCCAGGTCCGCGAGCTGTCCCTGCGGGCCTTCCGGGCCCTTGACTGCGAGGGGTTCGCCCGGGTCGACTTCTTCTACGAGGAGGCGACCGGACAGGTCCTGGTCAACGAGGTCAACACCATTCCTGGCTTCACCCCCAAGAGCATGTTCCCCCTGCTGTGGGCGGCCTCCGGGCTGGCCTACCCGGACCTGGTGGCCCGGCTGGTCGACCTGGCCGTCGACCGCCACGCCGCCCGCAGGCGCTGAGCGCCGATGTTCGAGCGGTTCACCGACCGGGCCCGGCGGGTCGTCGTGCTCGCCCAGGAGGAGGCTCGGCTCCTCGATCACAACTACATCGGCACCGAGCACATCCTGCTGGGGCTGATCCACGAGGGCGAAGGGGTGGCGGCCCAGGCCCTGATCCAGCTCGGCGTGTCGCTGGAGGCCGTCCGGGCCCAGGTGGAGGAGATCATCGGCCGGGGGGCGGACGCGCCCACCGGGCACATCCCCTTCACCCCCCGGGCCAAGAAGGTCCTGGAGCTGTCGCTGCGCGAGGCGCTTGAGCTCGGCCACAACTACATCGGCACCGAGCACATCCTGCTCGGGCTGCTGCGCGAGGGTCAGGGCATTGGCGCCCAGGTCCTGGTCAAGCTGGGCGCCGACCTCTCCCGTGTCCGCCAGGCGGTCGTCCAGCTGCAGGCCGGCTACGCCGGCGGAGTGCCGCCCGAGCAAGTGACCGCCCGCTTCAGCCGGCCGCCGGTGGCCCCGGTCGCGGCCGGGCCGGGGTTCTACAGCGAGCGGGAACCGCCCGAGCTGGTCCGGGTGGTGCCGCTGGCCCGCGAGGTCGCCCACGAGTCTGGCCTGCGGGTCGCGCTCATCTCGCTGGAGGTCTGGTCGGGCTGGTTCGACCTGCGCTACGCTCTGCTCCCCGCGACGGGCAGGCCCCCGTTGGAGCTGGCCCTCGACTGGCGGGTCAGCGACGACGTCGGCACCGACTACACCCTCACCGGCATGGCCGCCGGCGGCGGCCCGCTCCTCCAGATCCACCAGCTCGACTTCCGCCCGGCCCCGCCCGCCGACGCGCGGACCCTGACCCTGACCGTCAGCGAGCGCTCCGAGCCGGCCCAGCCCCTGGCCGTGGTCGAGCTCGACCTGGCCGGCTGAGCGGCCACCGGCCCGGCGACGGCGCTACGGGCGGGACTCGGCGACGAGCTTGGCGATACGGGTGACCCCCTCGACCAGGTCGTCGTCGCCCAGGGCGTAGGACAGCCGGGCGTACCCGGGGGCGCCGAAGGCTTCGCCGGGCACGACCGCCACCTTGGCCTCCTCCAGGATCAGGTCGGCCAGCTCCATGCTGGTGGCCGGCCGCCGGCCGCGCAGCTCCCGGCCCAGCACCCCGGCCACCGACGGGAAGCAGTAGAAGGCGCCCTGGGGCTCGACGCAGGTGAACCCGCCGATGGCCCGCAGCAGCTCGACCATCTTGCGGCGGCGGCGGTCGAAGGCGGCCCGCATCTCGCCCACGTCGCGGAGGTCGCCCGAGACCGCGGCCAGGGCGGCCGCCTGGGAGACGTTGGCCACGTTCGAGGTGGCGTGGCTCTGGAGGTTGATGGCCGCCTTGACCACGTCCGGGGGGCCGATCAGCCAGCCGACCCGCCAGCCGGTCATGGCGTAGGTCTTGGCCACCCCGTTGACGACCACGCACCGGTCGGCCAGCTCGGGCGCCACCACCGGCATGGAGGTGAACTCGGCGTCTCCGTAGACCAGGTGCTCGTAGATCTCGTCGGTCAGCACCCACAGCCCGCGGCCGGCCGCCCAGCGGCCGATGGCCTCGACCTCCTCGCGGGGGTAGACGGCCCCGGTCGGGTTGGAGGGGGAGACGAACACCAGCAGCTTGGTCCGGTCGGTGACGGCCGCCTCCAGGCACTCGACCGTGACCCGGAAGCCGGTCGACTGGTCGGTCCCCACGACCACCGGGGTGGCGCCGGCGAGCGAGATCGCCTCGGGGTAGGTGACCCAGTAGGGGGCTGGCAGCAGGACCTCGTCGCCGGGGTCGAGCAGGGCGGTGAACGCCTGGTACAGCGCGTGCTTGCCGCCGTTGGTGACCAGCACCTGGCTGGGTTCGACCTGCAGGCCCGAGTCGCGGGCCGTCTTGGCGGCGATCGCCGCCCGCAGCTCGGGCAGCCCGGCCCCTGGGGTGTAGTGGTGATACCTGGGCTCGTGGCATGCGGCCACGGCGGCGTCGACGATCTGGGCCGGGGTGGGGAAGTCGGGCTCGCCGGCGCCGAAGCCGATCACGTCCTTCCCGGCCGCCTTGAGGGCCTTGGCCTTGGCGTCGATGGCCAGCGTGGCCGACTCGGCGATGGCGGCGACACGGCGGGAGATCCTGGATTCGGGTGGCACGAGGTTGCCTCCGTACGGCGGTGCGGTTGTGCAGCGAGGATAGAGTGGCCGCATGACCGACCAGAAATCCACCTCGATCCAGGCCCCCATCCTCCCGCCCGAGCTGCGACCCGCCGACGGCCGCTTCGGCAGCGGGCCGTCCAAGGTCCGCCAGGAGGCGGTCGACGCCCTGGCCGCGGCCGCTCCGACCTTCATCGGGACCAGCCATCGCCAGGCCCCGGTCCGCGCGGTGGTGGGCCGCATCCGGGCCGGTCTGGCCGAGCTGTTCGACCTCCCCGACGGCTACGAGGTCGCGCTCGGCAACGGCGGCTCGACCCTGTTCTGGGACCTGGCCACCTTCTCGCTGATCGAACGGCGCAGCCAGCACCTGGTGTTCGGGGAGTTCTCGGCCAAGTTCGCCGCCGCCGCCACCGCCGCCCCCCACCTGGACGAGCCCGAGGTGATCGCCGCCCCGTTCGGCCGCCATCCCGACCCGCGGCCCGACCCGGCGGTCGACCTGTACGCCCTCACCCACAACGAGACCTCGACCGGGGTGATGATGCCGGTCCGCCGGCCGGCCGGGGCCGACGGGCTGGTCTGCGTGGACGCCACCTCCGGGGCCGGCGGCCTGCCCGTCGACCCGCGCGCCTTCGACGTCTACTACTTCGCCCCCCAGAAGTCGTTCGCCGCCGACGGCGGCCTCTGGCTGGCGTGCCTGTCCCCGGCGGCCGTGGAGCGGACCGGGCGGATCGCGGCCTCCGGGCGGCCCATCCCGGCCATGCTCAGCCTGCCCATCGCCCTGGAGCGGTCGCGGGCCGACCAGACCCTCAACACCCCCGCCCTGGCCACCCTGTTCCTCCTCGCCGAGCAGGTGGACTGGCTCAACGGGCACGGGGGGCTGGCCTGGGCGGTCAAGCGCTGCGAGGAGTCGGCCGGGATCGTCTACGGCTGGGCCGACGAGCGCGGCTACGCGACCCCGTTCGTGACCGACCCGGCCATGCGCAGCCACACCGTGGCCACCATCGACCTCGACCCGGCGGTCGACGCCGGCGCGGTCACCCGGGCGCTGCGGGCGAACGGGATCGTGGACACCGAGCCCTACCGCAAGCTGGGCCGCAACCAGCTGCGCATCGCCATGTTCCCGGCGATCGAGCCGACGGACCTGGAGCGGCTGACCCGGGCGGTGGACTGGCTGGTGGACGCTCTTGGGGGGGCTCGGGGGGGAGGACTCCCCCCCGAATGAACCAGGGACTACGGCAGCTGGTCCTCAGCTACAGATGCACCACCGGGCATGTAAGGGTGCGGGTGATGCCATCTACGGCCTGCACCCTGGCCACGACCAGCTTGCCCAGGTCGTCGACGTTGCGGGCCTCGGCGCGGACGATCACGTCGTAGGGGCCGGTGACGTCCTCGGCCTGCTGGACGCCCTTGATCTCGGCGATCTCCTTGGCGACCTGGGCGGCCTTGCCGACCTCGGTCTGGATGAGGATGTATGCCGTCACCACAAGCAACGACCTCCTTGAGTCCTGCCGCCGCAACGGCGCCCACGGCTGCACCGGGGTCGAAAGGTCTGCGCATGGTACACGGGGGCCCTGGGTGTGCCAAGGGCAGTCAGCAAAGCGACCGGCCAGGCATTTCACGAGAGCGCATGGCTGGGTATGCTTGCCTCCCCAACCGGGAGCGACATGGCGGTTCGGCAGCGGCGGTTCCTCGACCGGGTGGAGGCTGGCGGGCTGCTCGCCGAGGTCGTGGCCAGCCTTGTCAGGCCCCCCGTGCTGGTCCTCGGCGTCCCCCGGGGCGGGGTGGTGGTGGCGGCCCGGGTGGCTGGCCGCCTGGGCGCCCCCCTGGACGTGGTCGTGCCCCGCAAGGTCGGCGCCCCTGGCAACCCCGAGCTGGCCGTTGGCGCGGTCGCCGACGGGGTGTCGGCCATCGACGAGCCGGCCATCCGCCGCCTCGGGCTCGACATGGCCGCCGTCCGGGCCGAGGTCCTCCGCCAGACGGTCGAGGTAGCCCGGCGCACGGCCGCCTACCGCCGGGGCCTGCCCCCGCTCGAGCTGGCCGGCCGGACGGCGGTGCTGGTCGACGACGGGGTGGCCACCGGCTGGACCTGCGCCGCGGCCGCCTCGTTCACCCGGCGGGCCGGAGCCGCCCGGGTGGTGGTGGCCGTGCCGGTTGGGCCGCCGGGCCTGGCCGAGCGGCTGGCCCCGGTCGTGGACGAGGTGGTGGTGCTGGTCACCCCGGACCCGTACCTCAACGTCGGCCAGGTCTACGAGCGGTTCCCCCAGGTGGATGACGACGAGGTCCTCCGCTGCCTGCAGGAGGGCCGGGCCCAGAGCCCACGCTAGACTGGACCATTCTCGTCTCCAACGATGGAGGGCCTTGATGCCGAGCTCGCCACCGTCCGACCTTGGTCTCGCGGCCAAGTCGATCGCCTTCCGCCCGACCGAGGCCGAGCTGCGCGAGTACTCCGACGCCATGCCCCAGGCCCGCCAGACCGAGTACGGCAACGTCAACGTCCAGACCCGGGTGGTGTCCCGCTCCAAGGCCTCGACCTATGTGGTCACCGACCGGCCGGAGGAGCACAGCGACCAGACGATCGACCGCGAGGAAGGGGCGCGGCTGGCCGCCTTCCAGGACGAGTACATCCGCGGCCGGGACATGGTGGTGGTCGACGGCTTCATCGGCCACACCGGCCCCTACCGCACCCCGGCCCGCCTGGTCATCGAGCGGTCCAACGCCAACATCGCCGGCATGCAGCGGTTCCTCTACTACGAGCCGGTGGGCGGCGACGCCGCCCATGACCCCGAGATCACCATCGTCTACACCCCCAACCTGGCCGCCCCGGGCTACCCGGACCACCGGGTGATCGCCGTCGACCTCGAGGCCGGCGTCACCCGGGTCCTCAACTCCGACTATTTCGGGGAGTCCAAGAAGGGCGGCCTGCGGATGTGGAACCGCAAGGTCTACGAGGGCGGCGGGCTGGCCATGCACGCCGGCTGCAAGGTCATCCCGACCCCGGACGGCGAGCGGACCATGCTGATCGTGGGGCTGTCGGGGACGGGCAAGACGACCACCACCTTCACCAAGCAGAACGGCTCCCGGGCCGTCCAGGACGACTTCATCGGCCTGTTCGCCGGAGGCCGGATCGTCTCCACCGAGGACGGCTGCTTCGCCAAGACCTTCGCCCTCTCGGCCACCGACGAGCCGGCCATCCACGGGGCCGTGACCAAGCCAGACGCCTACCTCGAGAACGTCTCCCAGCACGGCGACGAGATCGACTTCTTCGACACCTCCTACACCCAGAACGGCCGGGCGGTGTTCAACATGCGCTCGATCGACAACTACCCGGCCGACCAGGTCCCACCGGCGTCGTTCCTGCTGATCCTGAACCGCAACGAGCACATCATCCCGGGGGTGGCCCGGCTCAACATCGAGCAGGCGGCCGGCTACTTCATGCTCGGTGAGACCCAGGGGACCTCGGCCGGAGGCAAGGACGAGGAGGGCAAGTCGCTGCGGGTCCCGGGGACCAACCCGTTCTTCCCGCTCCGCCACGAACAGCAGGGCAACCGGCTGGCCGAGCTGCTGGAGACCCACCCGCTGGAGGTGTTCCTGCTCAACACGGGGCGGGTCGGCGGGCCCGACAGCGACGACCGCTCCAAGAAGGTCCGGATCCCGCACTCCTCGGCCATCGTCCGGGCCATCGCCGAGGGCACCATCACCTGGGACGAGGACCCCGACTTCGGCTACCAGGTGGCCGGCGAGGTCCCTGGAGTCGACGACATCGAGCTGCTCCAGCCACGGCGGCTGTACGAGCGCCAGGGCCGCGGCGACGAATACCGCCGCCACGTCGAGCGCCTCAAGGCCGAGCGGGCCGAGTACCTGGCCGAGTTCCCCGGCCTGGACGAGGCGATCGTCAAGGCGGTGTCCTGAGGGGATCCGGGGGGCTCATGGAGCAAAGCGGTAGCCCCCCGGTGAATCGGCTCTCCGACATCGGTGAGTTCGGGCTGATCGCCCGGCTCACCGGGGATCTCGAGCTCGGGCCCGGGGTCGAGCTCGGGGCCGGCGATGACGCCGCCGTGCTGGCACCGACACCGGGGCACAAGCTCGTCGTGACCACCGACGTGCTGGTCGAGGGGGAGGACTTCACGGCCGCCCTGTCCGAGCCCGAGGACTGGGGCTGGAAGGCGGTGGTGGCCAGCCTCTCGGACCTGGCCGCCATGGCCGCCGAGGCCCGCTGGCTGGTCCTGGCCCTGACCGTCCCCGAGGCGACCCCGGTGGCGACCCTCGAGCGGGTCTATTCCGGGGTGGGGGAGGCCTGCCGGGCGTTCGGGGCGGCCCTGGTCGGCGGGGACGTCTCCGCCGGGCCCGCCCTGTCCCTGGCCGTCACCGCCCTCGGCGAGGCCGAGCGGCCGGTGCCGCGGTCGGGAGCCCGCCCGGGCGACCGCCTCTGCGTGACCGGCCCCCTGGGCGCGGCCGCGGCCGGCCTGGCCCTGCTCCAGTCGGCCGACCCGGCCGCCGCCGGCCTGCTCGCCCGCTTCCCCGGCCTTGCCGCCGCCCACCGCCGGCCGGTGCCCGCGCTGGCCATGGGCATGGCCCTGGCCCGGGCCGGGGCAACGGCCATGATCGACGTCTCCGACGGCCTGGCCGGCGACGCCCTCCACCTGGCCGAGGCGTCCGGCACCGGCCTCGAGGTCCACGACAGCGCCGTCCCCCTCGCCCCCGGGGTCGCCGAGGCGGCCGCCCTCATCGGCCACGACCCCATGGACCTGGCCCTCGGCGGGGGAGAGGACTTCGTCCTCGCCGCCGCCCTCCCCCGCACCGCCGACCTCGGCGGCGTCCTCGACTGCGGCCGCTTCACCCCCGACCCAGCCCGCCGGGTCCGGGTGACCCGCACCGGCGACACCTCGCTGGAGGGCCTGGCCTGGGACCATTTCCGGGGACCGGCCGGGGGCTAGGACCCGGCCAGGATCTCCTCGGCGGCGCGTTCGCCGCTCTGGACCGCGCCCTCCATGTAGGAGGTCCAGACGGTGGCGGTCTCGGTGCCGGCCCAGTGGAGGCGGCCGATCGGCTCCCGCAGGGCCTGGCCGAACGACGTCCAGACCCCCGGGGGGAAGTAGCCGGCGTAGCAGCCGCCGCTGTACTCCTCGTCCGCCCAGGACCGCTCCAGCAGCTCGCGGGGCCGGCCGGCGCGCTCGCCGAAGTAGTCGGTGAGGCAGGCCAGGATCCCGGCCCGCCGGTCGGCCCGGTTGCGGCGGGCCCAGGTGCGGGCCTGCTCGCCCTCGATGAAGCCGACCAGCACCCCGGGCGATGCGTCCTCGGGGGAGTTGTCGTAGACGACCCTGACCGGCCCGCTGTCGCTGACCACGAATCCGGACAGGCCCTCCGAGCGCCAGAACGGCTCCTCGTAGAGGGCATGGACCTTGATGACGCTGCCCATCGGCACCCGCTGGGTGAGCTGGTTGCGCCAGCCGGGCATGGCCGGCCGGTAGCTGATCCGTCCGGCCACCGCCGGGGGCACGGCCACGATCGCCCGGCCGGCGGCCACCGCCCGCCCGTCGGCCTCGACCACCACCCCGGCCTCACCGTGGCGGACCACCTGGGCCGGGGCGCCGAGCACGACCCGGCCCCCCAGCGACTCGGCCAGCCGGATGGAAACGGTCTGGGCGCCCTGGTGGAAGCGGCGCTCCTGGGCGCCCCCGGCGGTGGCCAGAAGCCTGGCCAGCCCGCCGGCCGAGCGGATGACGAACAGGGTGTGCAGCAGCGACAGGTCGCGGGCCTCGGCGGCCAGCGTCCCCCGGATGGCCGCCCGCAGCCAGATCCGGGCCCGCTCCGATGACACCCTGGCCTGGAGCCAGGTCTCGACCGTCTGGGAATCCCAGGCCGGGGCGTCGGCGGCCGTCCAGGGGGCCTCCAGCGGGACCAGCCCGGCCATGGTGTCAAGCTCCCGGATGGCCTGGCCCATGGCCACGGCGCTGACCGGGTCGTTGCCGGCGGGCAGCTGGCCGTCGAAGCGGTGGGCCCGGCCGTCGCGGAACTCGGTGTTGAGGCCCTGCTCCCAGGTCGGGTAGGTGGTCACCCCCATCCGCTCGGCCAGGGCGGCCATGCGGTCCTGGGTCGGGCCGATCCACTGGCCGCCGTGGTCGATCGGGGTGCCGTCGGCCGCGGGCAGGGTGAGGGTCCGCCCGCCCACCCGGTCGCGTGCCTCCAGCACCACCACCTTGGCCCCGGCGTCCACCAGCCGGCGGGCGGCGGACAGGCCGGCCAGGCCGGCGCCGACCACGACCACGTCTGTTGCGGCGGTCACTGCTCTCTCCTCGCTCGGGTGGCGTCGTCGGCGACGCCAGGGGGAGCTTCGGCGGTCGGGCGAGTCACGGCGCCTCGCGCCCGCCGAGCGGGATGCGGGGCGAACTCTACGAATTGGCGGCGCCGAAACTCCAGCTCCATGACCGCTTCGAGACGATCGGCCGCGGGTGTTCGCCGAGTCGTTACAGTTCCCTGGATGGCAGGATCTCAGCCCACCGTGTCGTGGGCCGCCGCCAATGGGCGGCGGCTGGTGCGCCATGGGCTCCGCGCGCCGGCCCCGGCCCGCACGGCACCGGCGGAGATCGCCCGGGCGGTGTGCGGAGCCCATGCGCAGGTGCTGTCCGCGGCCGAGCTGTCGCTGGCGCTCCGCATCCACGGCGCCACCCGAACCGACGTGCGCCGCGCCCTCTGGGACGACCGCAGCCTGGTCAAGACGTACGGCCCACGGGGGACGGTCCACCTGCTGCCGACCCGGGACCTTTCCATGTGGACCGGCGCGCTGTCCGCCATCCCGACCCAGAGCCCGTTCCCGGAGGGTGTGCGGCTGACCCCCGACCAGACCGACCAGGTGGTCGGCGCCATCGCCACCGCCCTGGCCGACGCCGAGCTGACCGTCGACGAGCTGACCGGGGCTGTGGTGGACCTGGCCGGGCCGTGGGCCGGGGAGCGGGTCATGCCGGCTTTCCAGGACCTCTGGCCGCGGTGGCGGCAGGCGGTCAGCACCGCCGCGCACCGCGGCGTGCTGTGCTTCGGCCAGAACCGCGGCCGCCGGGTCACCTACACCAACCCCCGCCGCTGGCTGCCCGGCTTCGCGCCCGCCCCGGAGGACGATGCGGTGGCCGAGCTGCTCCACCGGTACCTCCGCGCCTATGGGCCGGCGACCTCCAGGCAGTTCGCCCAGTGGATCGGCGCGCCCCCGGCGTGGGCGGCCGGCCAGTTCCGCAAGCACCGGCGGGAGCTGACCGAGGTCGACTTCGAGGGGACGCCCGCCTGGCTGGCGTCCGCCGACGCCGAGGTCTCCGCCGGCGACGCGCCGACGCACGGCGTCCTGCTCCTGCCCTACTTCGACGCCTTTGTCGTCGGCAGCCAGCCCCGGGACCGGCTCTTCCCCGGCCGGGCCGCCGGCCGCGCCCTGGCCCCGTCCGGCCAGGCCGGGAACTTCCCCGTGCTGCTCGTCGACGGCGAGGTCGCCGGCGTCTGGCACCAGCGTCGCTCCGGCAGGAAGATCGAGATCACGGTCGAGCCCCTGACCCCGCTCACGGCCAGGCGACGCCGGGCCCTGGAGGTGCAGGCCGGCCGGATCGGCGAGATCCTCGAAGGCACGCCACGACTCGTCGTCGGGTCCGTCACCGCGGGAGCGCACGCATAGCCATGGACAAGGCCGAGATGCTCGACCGCGCCGCCCTCGACGCCGACGTCGCCGTGCTGCGGGCGGCGGCGGGGGAGTGGGCGACCACGCCGCTGGCCGAGAGGCGAAGGCTCCTGGAAGCCACGCGCGGCGCCACCGCGGCGGTGGCCGACGACTGGGTGCGGGTGTGCTGCCAGGGCAAGGGGATCGCCACCGGGTCCCCGGCGGCCGGCGAGGAGTGGATGAGCGGGCCCTACGCCGTGCTCGCGAGCGTGGCCGCCCTCATCCGCCTCCTCGATGGGCTCGAGGCCGGCGCCAACCCGCTGGACCGGCTGCGGGTCCGGACCCTGCCCGGCGGCCAGATGGCGCTGCGCGTCTTCCCTTCGGTCCCCGAGGACCGGCTGGTGCTGGGCTACACCGCCGAGGTGTGGCTGCGTCCCGGGGTCACCCTGGAGGAGGCCAGGACCGGGGTGGCCCGCCGCCTGCGCGACCCCGCCCCGCCGGGCCAGGTCGCGGTGGTGCTGGGGGCGGGCAACATCAGCTCGATCCCGCCCCTGGACGGCCTGGCCAAGCTGTACCAGGACAACGCCGTGGTGATGATCAAGCTGAACCCGGTCAACGCCTACCTCAAGCCGGTGCTCAACCGGGCCTTGGCGCCGTTCGTGGAGCGCGGGTTCGTGCGCGTGACCAGCGGCGGGGTCGAGGTCGGCTCCCACCTGGTCCACCACCCCGAGGTGGACTCGGTCCACATCACCGGCAACGCCGCCAGCCACGACACGCTCGTCTTCGGCGACGGCGAGGAGGGCGCCCGCCGCAAGCGGGCCCGCCAGCCGCTGCTCACCAAGGCGGTCACCAGCGAGCTGGGCGGGGTCGGCCCGGTGGTGGTGGTCGGTGGCCGCTGGAGCGACGCCGCCGTCGCGGCCCAGGCCGAGAACGTGGCCACCCAACGGCTCCACAACTCCGGCTTCAACTGCATCGCCACCCAGATCGTGGTCCTCCCCGGGGACTGGCCCCAGGCCGACCGGTTCCTCGAGCACCTGCGCCGGACGCTGCGGGCCGCCCCAGCCCGCCGCGCCTGGTATCCCGGCGCGGCCGACCGCCAGCGCGCGGCCGTGGCCGCCCATCGGGGGGCCGAGCTGCTCGGCGGCGACCCGGAGGTGCCGCGGACCCTGCTCGCCGACCTGGACCCCGGCGACCCCGACGAACCCGCCTTCCGGACCGAGTACTTCGGCCCGGTCCTCGGCGTCACCCGCCTCCCCGGCGACACCGCGGCCGAGTTCCTCGACAACGCCGCGGCCTTCTGCAACGAGCGGCTCCTCGGCGACCTGGGGGCCGCTCTGATCGCCGCCCCCCGGACCCTGCGGGAGCTCGGGCCCCGGTTCGAGGCCCGGATCGCCCGGCTGCGCTACGGCACGGTGGCCGTCAACTGCTGGGTCGGCCCGATCTTCGGCATGCCCCGCGCGACCTGGGGGGCGTTCCCCGGCCACGACATCCACGACGTGGGCAGCGGCGTCGGCATCGTCCACAACGCCCTGCTGCTCGACCCCGGCCACGTCGAGCGCACCGTCGGCCGCGGCCCGTTCCGCCCCTGGCCCAGGCCGCTGTGGTTCGTGACCAACCGCACCGCGCAGGTCACCGGCGAGCGGATGACCCGCTTCGCCGCCGAGGCCTCCTGGATCCGGGCGCTGCCGAGGGTGGTGGCCGCGATCGCCTCCTCCCTGCGGGGCTGATCGGGCTCAGCCGAGCCTCGGGACCCTGGTAGCCTGAACAACTCCCGGACGCACAAGGGAGGTGGACGGCGTGCCGGTGCCAGCTCGAGTGCTCACCATCGCCGGGTCCGACTCCGGCGGCGGGGCCGGGATCCAGGCGGACCTCAAGACGTTCCTTGCCCACGGGGTGCACGGCATGTCGGCCGTCACGGCCGTGACCGTGCAGAACTCGGTCGGTGTGCAGGGGTTCTACGAGCTCGAGCCCAGGGCCGTGTTCGAGCAGATCGAGTCGGTGGCCACCGACATCGGGGTGGACGCGACCAAGACCGGGATGCTGGCCTCGGCGCCGATCATCGAGGCCGTGGCCGGCGCGGTCGAGCGGTTCGCCCTGCCCAACCTGGTCGTCGACCCGGTGGCCGCATCCAAGCACGGTGACCCGCTGCTGCGGCCCGACGCCCTCGCGGCCCTGCGGGAGCGGCTCGCGCCCCTGGCCACGGTCATCACCCCCAACCTGGGTGAGGTCAAGCTCCTGTGCGGGGTCGAGGTCCGCGGACCCGGCGACCTGCTCGACGCGGCCAAGGCGATGCGAGAGCTGGGGTCACAGTGGGTGCTGGTCAAGGGCGGGCACCTGCCCGGCGGCGACGCCGTCGACCTGCTCTGGGACGGCCGCGAGGCGGTCCAGCTCACCGCCCCCCGCCTGGCCACTCCCCATACCCACGGGACCGGCTGCACCCTGGCCTCGGCGATCGCCGCCAACCTGGCCGACGGTCTCGACGTGGTCACCGCCGTCCAGGCGGCCAAGCGCTACCTGTCGGGAGCGATCGCCGGCGGGTTCCCGCTCGGCAAGGGCATCGGCCCCACCGACCATGCCTGGCGGTTCCGGGCCGCCGGCCTGCTCCGCCCCGGCGGCCCCAGCCACCCGTCGCCCGTGCCCTGGCCGTACGGGCCCAACCCGTACGAGGGCTGACGACATGACTTCGCGCAAGGCGACCCTGGTGGCCAGGGCCCTCGTCGTCCACGACGGCAAGGTGCTGGCCGCCCATCACCACCACGACGACGGCGACGACTTCTGGTGCCTGCCCGGCGGCAAGGCCAAGCCCGGCGAGCGGATCGAGGACGCCGCCCGCCGCGAGCTGCTGGAGGAGACCGGGCTGCCGATCGGCCTGGCCGGGGTGGTCTGGCTCCAGGACATCCTCGAGGAGGACGAGTTCGTGGTCGTGTTCGCCGGCTGGCTGGCCGCCGGCCACGACGGCGTCCTCGACATCGAGCCCAACCCCTCCGGGGACCGCAACCTGGCCGAGGTCGCCTGGCGCGACCCGGCCGAGCTCCTGGCCGGCGACTTCCGCCCGGCGGCCCTGCTGAAGCTGCTCGACCTCGGCAACCTCCCCGAGCTGCCCCGGCCCGAATCCTAATCCCTCTCCGGTCCGGCCACCGGGCGGGCCAGCAGCTCGGCCAGGGTGTCGTCGACCTCCTGGCGGGTCAGGCCGCCGGCCTCCAGCTCCCCGGGCTCCAGCGGCCGCAGGCGCTGGCAGAAGGCGATCGCCTCGTCGACCGGCCCGGGGTCGCCGGGCCGCTCGTCGATCAGCTCGAACAGGGCGTCCTCGGCGTCGGCGTAGCGGCCCAAGGCCTCCAGCACCCGGGCCACGGCGAGGCGCTGGGGGTCGGTCAGCTCCAGCTCCTCGGCCCGCTCCAGCAGCCCGGCGGCCAGGTCGCGGTCGAGCAGCCGCTCGGACCGGGCGGCCAGGCACCCGGCCAGGGCGACCGCCCGCCGGTAGCGGACCGCCGCCTCCCCGGCCTGCCCGGCTCCGCGGTACAGGTCGGCCTCGGTCTTGAGGAGCTGCAGGGCCAGGGCGACCCGCCGCATGTCCGGGTTCGACCCCGAGGTGAGCAGGTCGATCAGCTGCCCCTCGTCGAGCGCCACCACCACCCGGCTCCCGACCCCGGTCAGCGGCCTGTAGGCCTCGTCGAACATCCCCAGCGCCTCGTCCCCGCGCCCGCCCTTGGCCAGCCCCAGGATGTGGGCCAGCATCTGGCCGACCTGCTCGATCTGGCGCATGAGATAGTCGCGCTGGTACAGGGCGGCCTCCTCGGCGCGAAACGGTCGGGCGTCCGACAGTATGGCCGCCAGGGGGAGGTTTCGCCGTCGCGGCGACGGCTAGCCGAGTCGGCCAGCGAGCGCGAGAGGAACCAGCCGATGAGCGAGCAGGTGACCAGGGCGGCGCAGCCGGGCCCGTCCGACGGCCGGCGGCCGCCCGAGGAGCCGCCGGAGGGCGACGGGCGGCCGGACGTCCCGCCGTTCCTGCGCACGCTGGCCGCCTGGAGCTGGCGGCTGCTGGTCGTCCTGACCGCCGCCGGGCTCGTGGTCTACCTGCTCATCCAGCTGAAGGTCATCGTCGTCCCGGTGATCGTGGCCCTGTTCCTGGCCACCCTGTTGGTGCCGCTGGTCAAGGCGCTGGAGAGGCACGGCTGGCGCCACAGCTGGGCGGTGGCGACCGTGTTCGGCGGGGCCGTCCTGCTGATCGCGGCCATCATCGCCGGGTTCGTCCCGCTGATCGGCAACGAGCTGGAGACCCTGCGCCAGCGGGCCGACGAGGGCGTGGCCGAGGTCCAGCGCTACATCGCCTCGCGGCCGTTCGGGCTCAGCGAGGAAGACCTCAACCGCTTCCTGGACGAGGCCCGCCAGCGGTTCACCGAGAACTCGAGTGGCCTCACCCGGGGCGCCGTCCACGGGGTGACCGTGATCGGGGAGCTGATCACCGGGCTGATCCTCTGCCTGTTCCTGACCTTCTTCTTCGTCAAGGACTCCGAGCGGTTCACCCGCTGGATCATCGACTTTGCCGGCCGCCAGCGCGCCCCCCACCTGCGCGAGATCGGCCGCCGCTCGGCCACCGCCGTCAGCGGCTACCTGCGCGGGCAGGCCACGGTGGGCGCGGTCGACGCCGTCTTCATCGGGATCGGCCTGGCCATCCTTGGCGTGCCCCTGGTCATCCCGCTGGCCTTCCTGACGTTCGTGGCCGCCTTCCTGCCCCTGGTCGGGGCGGTGGTCGCCGGCGCCGTGGCGGCGCTGGTCGCCCTCGTCACCAAGGGGTTCACGACCGCCCTGATCGTGGTCGGCATCACCCTGCTGGTGCAGCAGCTGGAGGGCCACCTGCTGGCCCCGCTGCTGCTGGGGCGGGCGGTGGCCCTGCATCCGGTGGTGATCATCCTCGCCCTGGCCGCCGGGTCGATCCTCGGTGGCATCATCGGGGCGTTCCTGGCCGTGCCCATCGCCGCGGTGGCCACTGCGGTTGGCACCTACCTGCGCGGCGATCAGCCGATCGGGGAGCCGGCGGATGCGGGCGAGCCGGAGCCGGAGACCAGCGGCCGCGGCGAGTCAGAAGGAGCGGGGGGGCCGGGCCGCTAGACTGCCCGGCGGACCTTGTTGGCCTTGATGCAGGAGGTGCAGACGTTGCGGCGGACCGGCGTCCGTCCCTCAAGGATGCGGATGCGCTGGATGTTCGGGTTCCAGCGCCGCGGGCTGCGCTTGTGGGAGAAGCTCACCTTCATGCCGAAGCCCGGGTGCTTGCCGCAGATTTCGCAGACGGCAGCCATCGTCGGAAGACCTTCCTCGAGAGTGATTTCGCGCGAATTCGAGAGAGCCGGGAGAGGGTAGCACGGCCCCGTCCGAGGCCGCACCTATACTCGACCGCATGCCGGAGACGCCATCCCCCGACCCGCTCGCCACCCCGCTGGCCAAGGCCCCGGGGGTGTCGGCCCCCCTGGCCAGGGCGCTGGAGGAGGCCTTCGGCCACAGGAGCGTCCGCGATCTCCTGGAGCATTATCCGCGCCGCTACCTGACCAGGGGCGAGCTCACCGACCTGGCCCACGCCAAGAAGGGCGCCGAGGTCACCCTGGTCGGCACCGTCCGCAATCTGGCCAAGAAGCAGCCCCGCCGCAATCTGCGCATCCTCGAGGTCCGGGTCGCCGACGACAGCGGCGCCTGGGTCTGCACCTGGTTCAACCAGCCCTGGCACGCCCGGAACCTCACCGTCGGCACGGTGGCCGCCTTCTCAGGCAAGCTGGCCTGGAAGGCCGGCCGCCTCGGCATGGCCAACCCCGGCTACGAGGTCCTGCGCGAGGGCGACGACCCCGAGGGGTTCGCCAACGAGGTCATCCCCGTCTACCCGGCCAGCAAGGAGATCTCCTCGGGCCGGATCCGCCGGGCCGTCGGCGCCCTGCTCGACCGCTACGGCGACGTCCCCGACTTCGTCCCTGAACGGCTCCGCCGCGCCCACGCCCTGCCCGGCCGGGCCGCCGCCCTGGAGGCCATCCACCGGCCGGCCGACCGCTCCGAGGCCACCCGGGCCCGCGACCGCCTGGTCTACGACGAGCTGTTCGTCCTCCAGGTCGGCCTGGCCCTGCGCCGCCGCGCCCAGGAGGCCGGCCAGCACGGCCAGCCTCTCCAGACCGACGGCGACCTCACCAAGCGCCTCCTGGCCAGCCTCCCGTTCTCGCCCACCGCCGCCCAGTCCCGGGTCATGGCCGAGATCGGCGGCGACCTGGCCCGCGCCAAGCCCATGCACCGGCTCCTCCAGGGCGAGGTTGGATCTGGGAAGACGTTGGTAGCCCTCTGGGCCCTGCTCTGTGCCGTCCAGTCGGGGATGCAGGGGGCGATCATGGCTCCGACCGAGGTGCTGGCCGACCAGCACGGGATCAACCTCCGGGCGCTGCTGGAGCCGCTGGGGGAGGGCGGGGGGCTGTTCGGGGGGCCGCGGGTCGAGGGGCTGA
>Ga0081539_10003374_pt1 | contig 19774 bp, 17 predicted proteins | sample TabmetS4T2R2_FD_71023 | JGI IMG/M metagenome (GOLD analysis project Ga0081539, IMG submission 71023) | Tabebuia heterophylla rhizosphere microbial communities from the University of Puerto Rico - S4T2R2 | ecosystem: Host-associated > Plants > Roots > Rhizosphere ...
GTTCGTGCTGTGGGACGGCGTCAGCTATCCCGGCATCGTCATCGTCTGCCGGCCGATTGGCGTACTGCGCGTCGAACAGACGATCGACGCGTCAGGATCGCGACAGCGGAACGATCGGGTGGCGCTCCTGCCGGCGAAGGCGCCGCGATTGGACGCGGTGAAGAGCGTTTTCGACGTCAGCGAGCGCGTTCGACAGGAGCTCGAGCGATTCTTCACGGCGGCAGTGGCCTTCGAAGGCAAGACCCTCGAGCTCCTCGGATGGTCGGGACCGGAAGAAGCGCTCGACTTGATTCGACAGTCGATGTAGACGAAACAACACGCTGGCGCGGCCCCGCTGAGGGCTGCGATACTCATGCGAGCATGAGAACGCGTGCGCTGGCCGCTTTGGGCTGGCTCGCTCTGACGGCCGCTGTGCCGGCGGCGAGCCCCCACCAGCTCGCTGATTCGATTCGGCCGTTCACGATTCACGTGAGCGACGCGGCGATCAAGGATCTGAAGGAGCGGCTCAAATCGCCGCGGATCCTGGAGCCGCTGCAAGGCGACGGCTGGACATACGGGACCGACGTTCGCTATCTGAAGGAGCTCGTCGCCTACTGGCGCGACCGGTTCGACTGGCGCGCGCAGGAACGACGCCTCAATCGTCTCGAGCAATTCACCACCGACGTCGACGGCGTGACGCTCCATTTCGTGCACCGCCGCTCGACGCACGCCAACCCGCTGCCTCTGCTCATCACCCACGGCTGGCCCGGATCCTTCCTCGAGTTCGAAAAGATCATTCCGCTGCTGACCGATCCGCCGGCAGGGGCGCTCGCCTTCGACGTCGTCGCCCCGTCGATTCCCGGCTTCGCGTTCTCCGGCAAGCCGCGTGAGCCAGGATTCGGGCCACAGCGCGTCGGTGCTGTCGAGGCGAAGCTGATGGCCCGGCTCGGCTACGCGCGCTACGGCGTGCAAGGAGGCGACTGGGGCTCGATCATCAGCCAGCAAATCGCGCGCGACGACGCCGCGCACGTCGCCGGCCTGCACATGAATATGTGCCGCACGGCGCCGCCTGCCGGCGATCCATCGGCCGGCTTGTCGGACGCCGAGAAGGCGCGCTTGAAGGAGGCCGACGCCTGGCAGAGCGAGGGCCGCGGCTACTCCGACATTCAGAGCACGCGGCCCCAGACGATCGGCATCGCGTTGAACGCCTCCCCGGTCGCGCTCGCCGCCTGGATCGTCGAGAAATTCCAGGCGTGGTGCGACTGCGACGGTCATCCGGAGAAGGTCTTCACGAAGGACGAGCTGCTCACCAACATCAGCCTGTACTGGTTCACCGAGAGCGCCGCGTCATCGGCGCGCATCTACTACGAGACCAGGCATCCGACGGCGCCTGCCAACAATCGGCGCGTCGACGCGCCGACCGCTTGCGCCGACTTCCCGCGCGAGGTGATCTGGTCGCCGCGCAAGTGGTTCGAGCCGCGCTTCCACATCACGCGCTGGACGATGATGCCGCGCGGCGGGCATTTCGCGGCATGGGAGCAGCCGCAGCTGCTGGCCGACGACATCCGCGCGTTCTTCACGTCGGTGCAAGCCGCCAGGCCGTGAGCGGTTCGCTCAAGCAGGTCCTGCTTTTCTCTGACGGCGCGTGTCTCGGCAACCCCGGACCCGGCGGCTACGGCGTCATTCTCGGTTACGGCGCACACCGGCGCGAGCTGTCTGGCGGCTTCCGGCTCACGACGAACAACCGCATGGAGCTGACAGCCGCGATCAAGGGGCTGGACGCGCTGAAGGAGCGATGCGCCGTGCGCCTCGTCAGCGATTCGGAGTACCTGTTGAACAGCATCGAGAAGCGCTGGGTGTTCGGCTGGCGCACACGCGGCTGGCGCCGCCAGGGCAAACCGGTTCCCAACGCCGACCTGTGGCTGGAGATGCTGCGGCTGATCGAGTTTCACGAGCTGACGGTCGAATGGGTGCGCGGACACGCCGGCCATCCGGAGAACGAGCGCTGCGATGTGCTGGCGCGCACCGCGGCCTCGGGAACCGACCTGCCGGCGGACGTCGGGTACGAAAGCCTGTAGGCTGTTCTGATGCGTCGCGGTCGCGCCATTCTCATGTTGTGCGGTGCAGCGGCCGCTTCGATTGCCGCCGTAACGTACACCGTAGGCTGGGCGTTGTCGCATCCGGTTCCCGCGCACCTCGGTCCGCCGCCGCCAGAACTTGGCGGCGCGTCAATCGACATCCCGAGCAGGTCCGGTGCCACGATCCGCGGCTGGCTCACGCACGGTGAAGGCGATCGCGGCGCCATCCTGCTGCTGCCGGGCGTCCGTGCGAACAGGCGTTCGATGCTGGGGCGAGCCCGCTTCCTTCACGATGCGGGCTACACCGTGCTCTCGATCGACTTCCAGGCGAGCGGCGAGAGCGCGGGCGAGGCGATCACCTTTGGGTGGCGCGAACGATTCGACGTGCTCGCCGCCGTCGATCGCCTGCGCCGTGACGCGCCCGGACGACCAATCGGCATCATCGGCACGTCGTTGGGCGGCGCCGCCACGCTGCTCGCAGCGCCGCCACTCGAGGTTCAGGCCATCGTGCTCGAAGCGGTCTATCCGTCAATCGACGCGGCCGTCGAGAACAGGCTTCGCTTGCGAGCCGGCGCTGCCGGAACGCTGCTTGCCCCATTGCTTTTGGCGCAACTCGGCCCTCGGCTCGGTGTGCGGCCCAGCGACCTCAGACCGATCGATCACATCGCATCGGTGAGATGTCCCGTCTTCGTCGTGGCGGGCGAAAACGACCAGCACACAACGCTCGCCGACACTCAGCGGCTGTTTGCCGCGGCTCGCGAGCCGAAGACGCTCTGGCTGATCCCGGGGGCGGCGCACATCGACTACCTCCAAGCGACCGGCGATGACTACCGCCACCGAATTCTGGCCTTCATCGACGGCGCGTTCCGCGCGCGTCTAGGCTGAGCCGATGCGACGCGTGCTGTGCGGTTTTCTCTAGGCCATCCCCGGTTATCTGGTCGGCGCGTTCGGCGGCGGCTATGCCGTCGCGATGCTGTCGTCGAATCAGCACGATCTCGACACGGAGGCCGCAATGACCGGCGCCTTCGTACTCGGCCCGCTCGCGGCGATCGTCGCTCTTGTAATTGACGCCGTTCGGCATCCAGCACCGCCGCGAACGTAGCTGCCGTTACCTCGCCGCGTTACGATGGGGCGATGCCCACGGAGTTCGCGGGGCGATTGGCCGCGGCCCACGCCGGCGACGCCGCCGCCTTCTCGGAAGCCTACGCCGCGGCGTATCAGGAGCTGCGGCGGATCGCGCGGCGGCAGCTGCGCTCGATGGCACGCGGCGACGTGCTGGTCACCACCGCGCTCGTTCACGAGGCCTATCTCAAGCTGGTCGGCCACGCCGGCGGCGCGAAGGATCACGAGCACTTTCTCGCCCTCGCCGCGCGCGCGATGCGGCAGATTCTCGTCGACCACGCGCGCGCCCGCGCCTCGCAGAAGCGCGGCGGCGCCTGGCGGCAGACGACGCTCGACGAAGCGGCGATTCCGGTCGACGTCATCGCCGACGAGATGCTCGCCATCGACACGGCGCTCAGCCGTCTCGAGGCGGTGGACGAGCGGCTGGCGCGCCTCGTCGAATGGCGGTTCTTCGCCGGCATGACCGACGAGGAAATTGCGGCGGCCCGGCAGGTCACGACGCGCACCGTCCGCCGCGACTGGCAGAAGGCGCGCGCGTTCCTGTATCGTGAGCTGACAACAAGTCACAAGTAGCAAGGCGCAAGGCCCAAGGTTCAAGGCCCAAGGTTCAAGGTTCAAGTTGAGACTTGCAACTTGAAACTTGCCAGTTGGAGCGATGCACACTTCCGATCGCGAGCGGTGGCGCCGGATCGACCGCGTCCTCGACGCGGCGCTGGAGCTCGATCCGGCCGCGCGCGACCGCTACGTGCAGCATGCCTGCGCCGGCGATCCGTCGCTGCTGAAAGAGGTCGAAGAGCTCCTCGCCGCCAGCGCCGCCTCCGGCTTCCTGGACGAACCGGCGGCCGAGCGTGGCGCCCGCCTGATCTCGGTCGACGGCATGATCGGCCGGACGATCGGCGCCTACCGTCTGCTCCGCGAGCTCGGCGAAGGCGGCATGGGCATCGTCTACGAAGCCGAGCGCGTCACCGGTGATTTCAATCAGCAGGTGGCGGTGAAGATTGCCAAGCAGGGACTGCACAGCGAGCAGGCGCGGCGGCGCTTCCTGCAGGAGCGGCAGATCCTCGCGCACCTGCAGCACGACGGCATCGCCAAGCTGCTCGGCGGCGGCGTGACCGACGATTCGGTCGCCTACTTCGTGATGGAGCGCGTCGACGGCCTTCCCGTCACCGAGTACTGCCGCAGGCACGGGCTGCGCGTCGAGGACACGCTGCGAACGTTCCTGCAGATCTGCGAGGCCGTCCAGTACGCACATCGCAACCTGATCGTGCACCGCGACCTGAAGCCGTCGAACATCCTCGTCGACGCGGACGGGCGTGTGAAGCTGCTCGACTTCGGCATCGCGAAACTGCTCGACGACAACCAGGCGGCCACGTTGACGCAGGCGCGCGCGCTGACGCCCGAGTACGCCGCGCCGGAACAGCTGCGCGGCGCCGCCGTCAGCACCACCACCGACGTCTATGCCCTCGGCGTCGTCCTGTGCGAGCTGCTCGCCGGCGCACGCCCATACGCGCTGCGCACGGGAACGCCGTTCGAGCTGGAGCAGGCGATCCTCGAGAAGGACCCCGTGCCCCCGAGCGCGCTCGTGTCCTCGCGCGACGCCAGGCGCCGGCTGCAGGGCGATCTCGATCGGATCGTGCTGAAGGCGCTCCACAAGTCTCCGGACCGGCGCTACTCCTCGGCTGAAGCGCTCGCCGCCGACATCCGCCGGCATCTCGACGGCCGGCCGGTGCTCGCGCAGGGCGACGCGCTGTCGTATCGGGCGCGCAAGTTCCTGCGGCGCCACCATCTCGGCGTCACGGCGGCGCTGCTCATCGCGCTGTCGCTCGCCGGCGGCCTGGCCGCGACCGTCACGCAGATGCGCAAGGCGCAGCGCGAAGCCGAGCAGAGCCGCATCGTCCAGGAATTTCTCGTCAGCGTGTTCTCGGCGGCGCAGCCGGCGCAGGCCCAGGGGCATCCGCCGACGGCGCGGGAGCTGCTCGACCGCGGCGTCGAGCGCATCGACCGCGAGCTGAAGGATTTGCCCGACGTCCGGGCGCGGCTGTCCGTGATCCTCGCACGCGCCTACCGCGCGCTCGGCGAGTACGATCGGGCCATCGCGCTGCTGCGCGCGAGCCTCGACGTCGTTCACACCGGACGTGATAGTGCCGGAAACGTCGAAGAGGCGGACATTCTCGACCTGCTCGCCATGTCGCTGTATCAGAAGAGCGACTTCACGCAGGCGCTCGGTTATGCGACGCGCGGTCTCGACATCGCCCGCCGCACCGGCGAGCCCGACGGCGTGCAGGCGGCGCGGATCGCCAACGACGTCGCCTGGATCCGGCGGCGCCTCGGCGAGTTCGAGCAGGCGGAAACGCTGCGGAGGTTCGCGCTCGATATCTACCGCCGCCGAATCGGCGCCGACGCGCCGGAAACCATCGCGCTCGAGAACGACCTTGGCGTCCTGCTCGCGGATCGCGGTCAGTTCGCCGAGGCGGAGCGGCTCGAGCGTCACGCCCTCGACGCCAATCGCCGCCGGCTGGGCGGCGAGCACCCCGACACGCTCAACGCCGCCTACCAGCTCGCGCGCGTGCTGGTCGAGTACGGCAAGCCGGTCGAAGCGGTCGAGCACCTGCGCACGATCATGCCGATCGAGCGGCGCGTGCTCGGCGAACGCCACGATCGCGTGGCGATGCGGCTGCGCATGCTCGCGTGGGCGCTGGACGACATGGGCGAGTACGACGAAGCCACCGGCTACACCAACGACGCGCTGGCCATTCAGACGACGAGCCTCGGACCGCGCGACGCCCAGGTCGCGGTCACGCTGCGACGCCGCGCGGAGATCGAGGGACACCAGGGACGATTCGCCGACGCGGAGCGTGACGCGCTCGAATCGCTCGCCATCCTGACGGCGCGCTTCGGCGAGGACAACTTCGACATCGGCGCCACCCGTCATGTCCTCGCCTGGATCCTGCTCGGCCAGGGCCGCGTCGGCGAAGCCGCCGACCAGGCCGAGCGCGCGATGGCCAACCGCCTGCGGTATCTCGGCGACGGCCATCCACGTCTCGCGGAAACGCTCGACGTGCTCGGCGACGTCGAGCAGGCGCGCGGCAATCTCGTCCGAGCGAGAGCGCTCCACGAACAGGCGCTCGCGATCGACCGCGGCCGCCTCGGCGATCAACACCCCGCCACCCGCCGCGCCCAAAATCATCTCGCCCAGCTCAGATAACGCTCGGCTAAAGGCTTCGCGCTCCAGCGATTGACGACGAGCTGACGAGACGACGCGACGGAGCGCGACGGCTTTAGCCGAGCGTCCGCATTCCGCCGCCGTTTACGTGTCTCTCATTGGAGGGACTGTGATTGCTGCACTCGTGGTTGCCGTGGCTGTGGCCGATGCCGACCCCTGCACGTTGCTGACGGCCGCGGAAATCTCCGCGGCGATCGGCAAACCGGTGCCCGCAATGAAGCCCATGGGCGGCAGCATCTGCACGGCAGATGCGTCCGGAATACGGGTGCTCGTGAGGGTGGCGAAGCGGACTGGTCCACCCGATCGCGAGGCGAAGGGCCTCGAGATGATCAAGAAGATGGGCGCCCAGGTCGACTTCAAGAAATTCGGCGCGGCGACCTGCACCTCGATCGCGCCGCCGCCCGCCGGCGCGAAGTCCGCGGCGCTCAACACGTTCAACACGACGTGCAGTGTGCTGAAGGACGGCACGGTCGCGGCCGTGGAAATCACCGCCAAGGAGCAGAAGGATGCCGTGCCGATCGATCGGCTGGGCCCGCTCGGCGAAAAGCTGGCGGCGCGCTTCTGAGGCCGCGGCGATCGGCGCCGCGGTCCTCGCGTGGCGGATGCACGCGGCCGCGCAGGGCGCACCGATTCGCATCGAACCGGGCCTGACCGCCGTGAGCGCGATCTACGACAAGGTGCTCGCCAAGGACTACGAGGCCGTGTCGACGGTGCAACAGGTCGATGCGACCGGTACGGCCGCGACGACCGACTGGGCGATTCCCGATCGCCAGGCGCCGGATGGCGTGCGGCGCATGACCGCGCGCTCCGTCGAGCGCGCGCAGGATCTCGAGCACGGCCGGCGGCTGATCCTGTGGCACCTCTCCGGCGATCCCGAAACGATTCCCGGCTCGACCGGACCGTCGGCGTCGCTCGACGTCTTCAACGAAGTGCAGAAGGGCGAAGCCGCCGTGGTCGTCGGGGCGGTCAGCAAATCGGATACGCAAGGCCTGGGCATGCTCGGCAGCTTTCTCGCCGGCCGCAAGTATTTCCGCGGCAACATCCGGAAGCTCGGCACCGAGACGATTCGCGTCCTCGTCGACGGTGTCCCGACGCCGCTGCGCACCGTCCACGCCGGCGGCAAGGTCACGGTGGCCGACGATGAAGGCGACGTCGAGTTCTGGTGGCTGGACGACGCCGCCGCGCGCCTGGCGCTGAAGTTCACGTTTCAGGGATCGGCGTCGCAGGTCGTTCGCATCGATCGGCCGAAAACAGACCCGTTCGAAAAAGCGCTGGCCGCGCCTTCCTGTCGATCGGAGTTGCCCGGCATCTACTTCCTGACCGACAGCGCGGAGCTCCTGCCGGCGTCACAGCCGACAATCGCGAAGCTGGCCGCGGCGCTCGAGACACACGGAGATTGGACGCTGACGATCGAGGGGCACACCGACTCGACCGGCACCGATCAACACAACGCCGATCTGTCCAGACGTCGCGCCGAATCGCTGAAGGCCGATCTCGTGACCAGGCACGGCATCGCCGCCGTGCGGCTGAAGACGGCGGGCTTCGGGCGCATGCGTCCGGTCGACAGCAACGACACGATGGACGGCCGCGCCCACAACCGGCGCGTGGAAATCGTCAGGCAGTGCTGAGGAGATCACCATGAGGATCGCAACCGCGCTCGCGCTCACGCTCGCCCTCACGGCTTGCGGGCGCAATGCCTCGACGACGGACGGCGCCGCGAAGACCTCCGGCGGCGCCGCCGCCACCGCGGGCCGGCGCGGCGCGAACGATCCGTGCAGCCTGCTCGAGCGAAGCGAAGTCGAGGCGGTGATGGGACCGCTGGCGGCACCCCCCTATCGCGGCAGCGGCAGCAACAACGACGTCGAGCCGCTGCCTGATGGGAGCGCGTGCATCTACGAGACCGCCGATTTCCGTTCGATCCGGCTCGAGGTCGAGTGGAAGGACGGAGCGATGCTCATGAAAGCGGTCTCCCTCCCTGGCCGAATGCTCGCGACCGGCGCGAAGTCCAGCTCGGCGCCGCCGGAGGCGAACGCGGCGAAGACGCTGCTGCCGGGCGGGGTCCAGATCGACGGCGAGTGGGACGAAGCGAACAGCTTCGGCTGCTGCCGCATTTACGCGCTGCGCGGCGATCGGCTGATTACGTTCGACTTCAGCGGCTGGCGCGCCGACACCGAGCGCGCGGTCTCCATGCTGAACAAAGCACTCCTGCGGCTCGATCATCCGCTGACGACCGGAGCGACGACCGCCATCGATTCGATCCGCGCGTTTCACGAGTCCAGACCCAAGCGGCGGACGGTCTGCGCCCTCCTGACCCGCGCAGAGGCCGAATCGGTGGTCGGACCGCTGGCCGGCGAGCCGCAGACGACAAAGGACGACACCGAGGGCTGCACCTATCGCTACGCGCAGCCCGCGTCGAAGAACAGTCCGCTGGCGAGCGGGCCGAAGGAGCTCACGTCTCTCGTCGGCGCGTTGACCGGCGGGCGAACCGGGATGACCAGCGGCACCGTCGACGTCCAGATTCTCGTGCAGTGGCGCAACGGATTTCGCAGCCTCGCCGACGCCGGCCTCGTCGGTGGAGCGATCGCCAGCAACTACGCGGGGATCCCCGGCATGCCCAAGCGGACGCAGGAGCGGATCGCCGGCGGTCCGTGGGACGACGCGATGCAAACGAGCATCACCTTCACCGCCGTCAAGAAGGACGTCTCGCTCGCGATCAACGTCGAGCCGATGCTCTCCCAGGAGCAGATCGAGGTGCGGCGGCGGCTGGTCGCCAAGATGATCGAGAAGCTGTGATCACCAGGCGCCAGCTGCTGCAGGCGGCCGCGGCGGTGCCGCTCGCGGCGGCCGGCTGCTCACACGAGCGCGCCGGCTCCGCCTCGGGCGCGCGTGAGGTCGTCCGCGACGTCATCCATGTGGGGAGCCCGACGATTCCCCCGTCGATCACGCTGACGCCGCACACCATCATCGTCCCCGACGGTGCGCGTGCGATCGCCGGCCTGACGACGGACCGCAAAGCGCTCCGGCTCGCGGCCGGCACGCCGGCGGTCTCGCCGGGCAGCGTCGTGGTGCTGACCGACGTCGGCGTGTTTCGCGCGCAGGCCGTCGAGCGCTCGGGTGACCAGCAGGTCGTCACTCCGGCGCCGTGCGCGATCCACCAGCTGATCGCGGACGGCGGCCTTCGCTTCCAGAACGTCCGCATCACACCGCGGGCGGGCGCCACGACAGGAACGCGCCGGCCGACCGGCCGCTCGGCGGCAGCGGTCGTGTTCGACCGGCTCTCGCCCACGCTCCACGCCCAGGACTCCGGCGACACGAGCGGCAAGATCGGCGACTACGACTATCGGATCCAATACAACGCGACCGACGATGCGGTGACGTTCGACGCGTCGGCAAGCGGCGACGTTGCCGGATTCGAGACGAAGCTGACGGCGAACGGCCACCTCTCGGGATTCGACGTGTCAGGCGGCGTCAACGTGCGGCGCGGCGCACCAGAATCGCTGGCGCTGCTCGTCAAGTCGCTGGTCGGCGAAGTGAATCTCGAAGCGACGGCGTCGCGCCACGACAACGCCGCGCACCCCGGTCAGCAGATGCTGAAGATCCCCAAGGAGTACGTGTGGCCGCTCGTCATCGACGGCATTCCGTTCCTGCTGAAGCTCGGCGTCGCGCTGCTGCTCAACGAGGGGCTGACCAACACCAACGCCCAGGCGCGGTTCGGCGTCAAGCTGACGTTCAAGGGATCGTCCGGCTTCGACATGAAGCTGCCGGGCGAGCCGAAGGAAGCGGATCCGAAGATCGACACGGCGCTCGACACCGACTATTCGTTCACGCACGCCGAGAGCGTCGGGCTGGGCCCGCAGGCGCTGCTGGTCGCGATGCAGTGCCCGCGCCTCGCGTTCGGGCTCGGGCTCGATCTGCCGTTCGTCGACGTCTTCGCCGGTCCTTACATCGACGTGGTCACCGCGGCGAGCCACACGGCGTCCGGCGCGGCGGCGATTGTCGCGTGTCAGCGCAATCAGCTCGTCATCACCGGCGCCGTCGGCTGCGAGGGCAAGTTCCTCCTGTGGGAGGGCGACATGCGCAAAGAGGCCTACCGCAAGGAGATCGTCCGCGCGGTCCCGGACACCAAGGCCTGCCGGCTCGAATAGGAGCGTCGACGAGAACGGAGCCACATCGACAGGCCGGAGAGGCACAGCACGGCAGTCGCCGGCTCTGGTACTGCCTGCGCGCCGCCCTCGCCCGTCAATGTGGCGCCGGTCACGCCGGTCAGCGCGATCGCCTGACCGGCGGCATTGCCAAGAGCGTTCGCGCTGACGCCGACGAGCGTCGACTGGCCGCCCGTCAACGTCCCGACGGTGAAGGCGAACGTCGCAAGATTCAGCGGATCGCTCTGGAGCAGCGCGAGCTGCGCGGCCGACAGCGTGCTGACCACCGACACGTTCACGTGTCCTGGCGAGACGAGACCGCCGCTGAAGTCGAGCGCGTCGCCCGCGGCGAACGATCCGAGCACGCCGGTCAGAGTGAGCGTGTCGAACGTGAGCTTCGACGGATCGAAGGTGATGTCGACATCGTAGTCGCCGACGACCGCGCCGCCCAGACCCGACGCGATCAGATCGAACGAGATGTGCTCACCCGGCAGCACGGTCGCGCCGCCCGGCGTCAGTTGAATCGACGCCGCGCGAGCCGGCGCCGCGGCGAGCGCAAACACAGTGACCAGCACCAGGCTGATTCGAGTCATGGCTTTCTCCTACGATTTGCACTGAGCGCGTGTGCATTGTGTCGTGCACATACGCGCGTCGTCGGCGTTGATGACGCCGTCCTGGTTGACGTCGCGCGGATCGCCTGGCGATGCCACTCGATTGCGCACCGCCATCACGAGCGCGACGTCGTTGCGATCGACGTCGTGGTCGTTGTCGAGATCGCACGCCATCGACGGTCCGACCTCGTTCCGGAAGAAGCCGTACATCTTGTTGTTGCAGCCGGCGAGACCGCCCGGCAGGGTCACCGTCTCGAGAACCGGCGATCTCGGTACCGTGGTTTCGGGCACCGAGGCAAAACTCTCGACGCACGGCAGCATCGGCGGGTAGAACGTCTTGCCGTTCTGCACCACCTTAGCGGCCATGATGGCTTTGAAGGTCGTGGGCCCGGCGCCGGCGGGCGCGAGCTGCTGGAAGGTGAATTGATAATCGTAAGTCACGTTGTCGATCGGCGCCCCCGGCGGGAGGTCGGCAATCGCGAGCTGTGTGCCCGGCTCCGGCGTCAACGTCCGATGATCGTCGACCGGCACGTACGACAGCTGCGGATAGATGCTCAAGTTGCCGCTGTGACCGGCGCCATCGTCGTAGGTGCCGGCCAAGCCGGTGGCGCCGGCAGGCAGCTCGATGATCAACGGATCGACGAGCACGCCGAACAGACCCAGCTCACTCGTCAGCCTGGCGGTCGAGGCGATTGGCACACCATCGACGAAGTAGCTGCAGGTCACGGGCAGGTTCGGAAACGCCAGGTCCTCACAGATCGCGACGGTCGCGGCGACATGAACGGCGACGGCGTGCCGGTCGATCGCGTCGGAGATGGTTTCGACGACCTCGTTCGCCAGCACAAGCCGCAGAAAGCACGCTCCGCTCGCCAGCGACGCCGCGCAGACCATGACCAGACTCAAAACCCGTTTTCGCATATCACTTCCCCACACCTGTATAGGCGGATTGCGAAGGCGGACCGGACCGTGCGGGGGCTGGGGGCTGGGGGCTAAGAACCCAGGTCGCTAGAATGAGTCTCGTGCCCGGGGATGTGACACGGCTGCTCGAGCGCTGGGGCGAAGGGGATCGCGACGCGGTCGCCGAGCTGATCCCGGTCGTCTACCAGGAGCTCCACGAGATGGCGCGGCGCTACATGCGCGGCGAGCGGCCGGGCCACACGCTGCAGTGCACCGCCCTGGTCCACGAAGCGTACCTGCGGCTGCTCGATCTCGACGGCGTCCGCTGGCAGAACCGCGCGCAATTTTTCGCTATCTCGGCGCGCGTGATGCGGCATATTCTCGTCGACCACGCGCGGGCGCGCGCGGCGGACAAGCGCGGCGCGCAGTTCGAGATGGTGGCTCTCGACGAAGCGCTGACGGTGCCGGTGCCGGAGACCGTCGACATGCTGGCACTCGATCGCGCGCTCGACAAGCTCGCGGCGATCGACGAGCGCAAAGTGCGTGTCGTGGAGCTGCGCTACTTCGGCGGACTCTCGATCGAAGAGACGGCCGAAGCGACCGGCTGCTCGCCGATGACCGTCAAGCGCGACTGGACCATCGCAAAGGCGTGGCTGTTTCGCGATCTCTCGCGGTGAACGGAGCCGGACGATGGATCTCTCGGATGCGGCGCTCTGGCAACGGGTGCAAGACGTCTTCGCCGAGACCATCGAGCTGCCGCCGGAGGCCCGGCCGACGTATCTGGCCGCGGCCTGCGCCGGCAACGCCGAGCTCCTCGCCGAAGTCGAATCGCTCGTCGCCGCGCACGTGCGCGGCGCCGGCTTCATCGAGCCGGTGCCGGAGCGGATCGGCCCCTATCGACTGCTCGACGAGATCGCGCACGGCGGCATGGGCGCCGTCTACCGCGCCAGCCGCGACCGCGGCGAGTTCCAGCAGCACGTCGCCATCAAGATCCTGAGCATCGCCGCGTCGCCGTCGCTGCACCGCCGCTTCGTCGACGAGCAGCAGATTCTGGCAACCTTGTCGCATCCCAACGTCGCGCGGCTGCTCGACGGCGGCGTTACCCGCGCCGGCGTTCCCTACATCGTCATGGAGCTGATCGACGGCGTGCCGATCGATCGGTTCTGCCGCGAGCTCGCGATGGCGGAGCGGCTGCGGCTCTTTCGAAGCGTGTGCGCGGCCGTGCACTACGCGCACCAGCATCTGGTCGTGCACCGCGACCTCAAGCCGGCGAACATCCTCGTCACAGCGGACGGCACGCCGAAGCTGCTCGATTTCGGCGTCGCGAAGATGCTCGGCGCCGACCAGCACGGCGTCACGATCGTCCCGGCGATGACGCCGGAGTACGCGAGCCCCGAGCAGCGGCAAGGCGGACCGGTCTCGACCGCGGCCGACATCTACTCGCTCGGCGTCGTGCTGCACGAACTGCTGACCGGACGGCGGCCGGATCGGCCGCTTCGCCGCGGCACGCTCCCTTCTCCCGATCTGGATGCGATCGTCGCCAAAGCCACGCGCCAGGAGCCCGCGGATCGCTATCCGTCGGCGGAGGCGCTCGCCGCCGACCTCGAGCGCTTTCTGTCGAACCAGCCGGTCGAGGCCAGGCGCGGCGCCGCCTGGTACGTGCTGTCGAAATTCGCGGTCCGGCACCGGGCCGCGGTAACCGCCGCCGCCGTGGTCGCCGCCGTGCTCGCGGCCGCGGTCGCCCTCACGGTGCGGCAGTCACGTCTCGCGCAGCGCCGGTTCGAAGACGTTCGCCAGCTGGCCAGCTCCGTCGTGTTCGACATCCACGACGCGGTGGCGCGTCTTCCGGGATCGACGCCGGTGCGGAAGCTGATCGTCAGCGATGTCCTGACGCATCTCGATCGGCTCTCGCGCGACGCCGGCTCCGATCCGGACCTGCGTCTCGAGCTCGGCGCCGCGTACGTGCGGCTCGGCGACGTGCAGGGTCTCCAGTCACAGCCGAATCTCGGCGACGCCGACGGCGCGATTGCGAGCTATCACAAGGCGCGGCTGCTCCTTGGCGGCGTCGTCTCCAGGAGCGACCGCGCCACGCTCGCGTTCGCGGAAGCGTCACGGCACCTCGCGATGGTGCTGATGTTCGCGCGGCGCCGGCAGGAGGCGGTCCGTTTCAGCGCCGACGATGTCGCCGTGCTCGAAGCGCTGGTCGCGCGAACGGCGAGCGACGAGCACCGGCGCGCGCTGGTCGGCGCCTACAACACGTTGAGCGACGCCGACGGCGACTCGAGCCACCGGCTCAAAGCGGTGGCGATTGCCGAGGAGCTCCTTGCGAAGACACCGGCAGACGGCAGCCGCCAGCGCGACGTCGCGCTCATGCACAAGAATCTCGCGTCGCCGCTCGTCCAGCGGTGGGCCGGCGACCGCGGCCTGCCACACCTTCGGCGCGCCGAGGAGCTCGACGCGGCGCGTGTGGCCGCCAACCCGGCGAATCGCGAAGCCCAGCTCGATCTGTCCTTCGATCACAGCCAGAACGGGATGTACCACTTCAATCGGGAGAATTTCGGCGAAGCGCTGCGCGAGTTTCAGACAGCGCTCGAGATCCGCCTGCGTCTCGCCGAGTCCGATTCGACCGACATGCGGCTGCGCGATCGGCTCGTTTACGCGCACACGCAAGTCGGACGGACGCTGACCGCGATGGACCGCCGCGTCGACGCGCTCGCCGCGTTCGAGCAGGCGGCGCGCCTGAGTGAATCGCTCCTCGCCGCGGAGCCGCGGCATCCGCAGTACCGCTCCAACATGGCGCAGACGCAGGCGCGCATCGGATACGCCCACGACGCGCTCGGCCGCAAGCAGCCGGCGTGCGCGGCGTGGCGGACCGCGCTGCGCGGCTACGACGATCTGGATCGAGACCACGCGCTCCGCGACGACGAGCGCGAGTGGGCCGGCGAGCTGCGCACGAAGCTCGCTTCCTGTTCCTAGAATTTCCAGCCGGCGCCGACGGCGAGGCGGAAATCGTGGCGCGTGAAGTTGCCGGTCTCCACCTGGCGATCGCGAGCGAAGGCGGGACCGGGGTAGCGAAGCATGCGATCCCCGACGTCGACGCGCGCGAACGTCCGGCCCGGCGTGAACAGCTCGACGCCGCCGCCCAAATCGAGGGCCGGCAGCGTGTCGCCGCCGGCGAGCGTGCACGACAGCGGCGGCGGATAAATGAGGATGCAGGCCACGGGCTGCGGCGCGGCGCCCACGCGCAGAAAGCCGGGACGGACTCGCGCGAACGGACGCCACGGGCCAAGCCGCGGTCCCGCGGTCACGCCGAACAGCCCTTCGACGCGATTGGCGCTCAGCGCCGTCGCGTCCGGGATGTTGCGCGGATAAAAATTGAGCTCCCCCTCAATCCCGACGCCGCGCCACGGCCGCCACGCGGCGCGCGCGCCCACGCCAACGTCGGTCGTATCGAGCTCGCCCAACCGCGCCGCGGTCAGATGCGCGCCGACTTGAAGCGCCTCCTGGGCACGTGCGATGCCCGCCCCAACCAGCACCCCCAAAATCGAACCCAGAATCGCAGACGCGACCCTGCCCGCTTTTCCGCTCATCGTCAGACTCCCGTGTGCGCAGCGGTGTGCAAGCGTCCCGCCACGGCCGCGTCTCATGATCGACCCTCCTGAGCCCGATAAGTCGGTGAGCCGCTAGAGCTTGTGGGAATCCTTCCAGCTGACAGAATTGTCGTGGCAACAAGTGGTTGTATTGACGTATAAAGTCATATATAGTCATATGAGTAACGGATGGGGAACCTCGTGCTAGTCGCGCCACGAACCAGGGGAGAGAGTGCGGCAGCCGTGTCTCCAGCACCTGCGGCCGGAGCCGAGTCCTACCTCCGCGAGCTCATCGAAAAGCAGCCATCGTGTCTCCTGCGCATCGGCCGCGACGGAATCCTGCTCGCCTGCAACGATGCCGGCCTGGGGCTTCTCGGCAAGTCGGAGCTCGAAGAGGTTCTCAACGGCAACATCACGCAGTATCTGGTCGAGGATCAGTGGGCGGGCTGGCAGGAGTTCGCCGACCGCGTCTGGGGCGAAGGCGCCGGGTCGTTCGAGTGCCGGCTGGCCGGCGAAGCCGCGGCCGCGCGCACGGTGCAGTTCCAGGCGGTCGCGCTTCGCGACCATCCGGACGGGCTCGAATCGTTCCTGATCGCGGTCCGCGACACCTCGCCGATCCGGCGGCTTGAAGAATCGCTCCAAAGCGAGAGAGTGGTTCAGCAGAAGCTGACCGACGCCGAAACCAAGCTGCAGGAGGCGCTGCGCGATCGCGAACAGTTGACGGCGCAGCTGCAGGAGGGTCGCGCCGAGCAGCAGCGGCTGGCGGCGGCGTTCCAGGCGGGTGAAGCCCAGCGCGTGGACGCCGAAGAACAGCGGCGCCAGCTCGAAGCCGCGCTCCAGAGCGGTCAGGAAGCGGGCCAGCGTTTGAGCGAGACGGAGGCGCGGCTCGAGGCCGCGCTCGTCGAGCAGCGGCAGCTGGTCGCGCTCCTCGACGAGATTCGCGTCCAGCAGCACTCGCTCGCCACCGCGCTCCAGGACAAGGAAACCGAGAAGACCCAGAAGCTCAGCGCCGCCGAAGCGCAGCTGCGGTCCGCGCTCGCCGAGCAGCAGCGGGCGCTCGCCGCCGTCGAGGAAGAGCGGGCCGCGCAGCAGCGTCTGGTCGCCGAGCTCGAAGCGCGCGATCGCGAGCGCGAGCGGGCCGCGCAGGAGCGCAGTCAGCTCGAGGCGTCGCTGCGCGAGCAGAGCAGCGCCGCCCAGGCGGTGCTCGAAATCCAGACACGCCTCGACGCGGCGCTCGCCGAGCAGCAGCGGCTGCACGCGCAGATCGAGGAAGGCCGCGCGGAACAGCAGCGTCTGCAGACGCAGCTTCAGGACCGCACGCACCAGCACGAGCAGATCGAGGCCGAGCGCCGCCGGCTCGAATCGGCGCTGAGCGATCGGAGCGGCGTCGCCGACGAGCTGACCGAGGTCCAGCGCCGTCTCGACGGCGCGAACACCGAGCTGCAGCGGCTGCAGGCGCTCTTCGACGAAGGGCGCGCCGAGCGCGAACAGCTGGCGGCGACGCTCCAGGAACGTGAGCGCGAGCGCGACCATGCGCGTGACCGCAGCGCCGAAGAGCGCCGGACGCTCGAGGCCACGCTGACCGATCGCTTCGGCCTCGCGGCGAGCCTCGCCGAGACGCAGGCGAAGCTGGATGCGGCGCTCGCCGAGCAGCAGCGCCTGACCGCGGCGCTGGACGAGAGCCGCGCCGCCCATCAGCAGCTCGCCGCCGCGCTCGAACGACAGGAAGAAGCGCACCGCGCCGCGCAGGCGCGCTGGCAGGAGCACGCCGAGCAGCAGCAGCTCGCCGCCGTCGAAGCGGAGCGCGGCAGCCGCGCCAGAATTTCCGCGCTCGAGGAGCAGCTTGCCGCGGCCGTCGCCGAGCAGCAGCGCGTGGCGGCGGCGCTCGACGACCACCGCTCGACCGGCGCGCAGGCCAGCCAGACCGCCGAACAGCGGCGCGAGCAGATCGCGGACCTCGAATCGCGGCTCGCCCAGGCGTCGCTCGAATCGTCGCAGCTGACCGCGCGGATCGGCGACCTCGAGTCGGAGCGGCGCCGGCTGGCCGACGAACGCCAGGCGATCACCTCCGACCAGAGCACCCTCCGCCACGAATTCGAGGCGGCGAATACCCGGCTGGATGCGACCGCGCGCGAGCTCGAAGACGCCCGGCGCCAGCTCGAAGACGCGCACCGGCAACTCGAAGACGCGAAGCGGCAGCAGCAGGAAGACGCGGCGCGCTGGGCGCAAGAGGCAGAGCGCCTGGAAAACAACGCGAAGCGTCTCGAGGAAGAGGCGGCGCGCCTGGCGGACGACGCGAAGCGCTTCGAACACGACGCGAAGCATCGGGAAGAAGAAGCGAAGCGCCACGAAGAACACGCGCGGCATCTCGAAGAGCAGGCCAAGCGTGCCGAAGAGGCCGCCGCGCGTCAGCTGGACGACGCGAAGCGCTCCGACGAAGCGCAGCGGGCGCGCGATCAGCAGGCCATCGACGAAGCTCACGCCGCTCGCGCCGCCGCGCTCATGGAGCGCGACCGCGCCTCGCTGCGCATCGAAGAGCTCCACGAGCAGCTCCGCGTCGCCACCGAAGCGCACCGCTCGACGATGTCCGACTCCGAGCGGACGCTCGCCGACGCGCGCGCCGAAGCCGCGCGCCTCGAGCAGGAGCGCCTGCAGATCGAGCACGAGTTCCGCCAGACCCTCGACCAGGAGCGCCGGCGCTTCGAGCAGGAATATCTGCAGACGCTCGCGCAGGAACGCGCGCGGTTCGAGGCGGAGCGGCGGCAGTTCGAGCAGCGTGCCGAGGACGCGCGTCAGCGGGCCGACCAGCAGCGCGAGCAGTTCGACGAAGAGCGGCAGCGCGCGGATGAAGCCCGGCGCCGGCTGCAGGACGAGCATCAACAGCAGCTGGCGGCCGCCGCCGCCGACGGCGAGCGCGTCAGGCAGACGATCGAGGGCGAGCGCGCCGCGCTCCAGGCGGAGATCGCGCGGCTGACGCGCGACCACGAACACGCGATGGCCGAGCGCGATCGCGATCGCGGCGCCGAGCTGGCCAATCTCCAGGCGGAGCTGGTGCTCGTCACGGCCGATCAGAAGCGCCTGCAGGCGCTCGTCACGCGCGCAGAAGGAGCGCTGCACCTCGCGCTGTCGCGGCAGAAGGCGGCGGAGCAGTCGCTCAACATCGCGCTCGCCGAGCGCGACCACGCCGTGAAAGCCGCCGCCGATCAACTGGTCGAGCTCGCGCAGTGGGGCGAGACCGCGTGCGCACTCGAGCCGTTTGCGGCCGCCGGCCGGCTGGCGATTCAGCTGTCGCAGGAGCTGCTGGAGCTGGTCGCGCGGCTCGACGAGCGCGCCCACCTGCTCCTGAGCGTCTCGCTGCTCGACGCGCGCTACCGCCCGGAAGTGGAGCTGCTGCGCGCCGACGTCATGCGGACCGGATCGCTGGCGCGGCAGCTGACGAAATGGAAAGTCGAACCGCCGGCGCCGGCCGCCGGCGAGCCGCGCAAACGTCTGCCCCAGCACGCCGCCAGCGCGGACGCCCCGGAGGCGCTGTAAATCATGTTGTCGATCGCGCCGAATAGAAGCGCAGCCGCGGACCGGTCGTCCGGACCGGCGCTCAAGAAGGTCGCCGCCCCGGAACCGCCGCCGGCCGACACGAACGATCCGCCGCCGCCGGGCGGCAAGGAGAACCGCGCCGCACCGCGCCGGCCGGCCGCCGCGTTCCCGGAAATCACCGGCCTGCGCTTCACGCCGCTCGGCATCGAGGCGCGGCTGATCAACATGTCGGCGAGCGGGCTGCTGACCGAGTGCGAGCAGGCGCTCAAGCCCGGCGCGCCGGTCACCGTCGCCTTCGCCGGCACATTCGAAAGCAAGAGCGCGGAAGGCCGCGTCGCTCGCTGCGTCGTATCGTCCGTGGCGCGCGGCGGCCGCCTGCGCTATCACGTCGCGGTGGCCTTCAAGGCGATGTTGCCGATGACGGCGCATCCCGAGCTCACGGCGAGGCCGCAGGCGGAAGAAGTCGAAGCCAAAGCCGCGGCGCCAGTGGCAGCCGAGCCCGTGGCGACGGCAGCACCCGAACCGGCCACGCCGAAGAAAGTCCGCAATCGCTGGTAGGCGGGAGCGGGCAGGACGGGCGGGACGGGCGGGACGGGCA
>Ga0081539_10003375_pt1 | contig 19774 bp, 13 predicted proteins | sample TabmetS4T2R2_FD_71023 | JGI IMG/M metagenome (GOLD analysis project Ga0081539, IMG submission 71023) | Tabebuia heterophylla rhizosphere microbial communities from the University of Puerto Rico - S4T2R2 | ecosystem: Host-associated > Plants > Roots > Rhizosphere ...
GCGAAGGTGGGAAGGAGAGCAGGGGCCGGTCGGGGCGAAGGCAGGCGAAGGCAGGCGAAGGCAGGCGAAGGCAGGGAATACGGGCGGGGACGGGTAAGAGGGTAGGCGGGAGCGAGGGGCCCGATGGATGGTGGGCAGATGGGGCCGGGGCGGCGGATGACGGCGGGCAGCGCTTGCCGTCCGCTTGCCGCCGCCCCCGTTGCCCTCTTGCCGCCGCCCCGTTGCCCTCTTGCCGCCTCCTGCCTCCCTGACTCCCCTCTCCCTCCTGCTCCCCCTTCGCTCCTGCTCCCCTTCCCGCCTGCTCCCCTTCCCGCCTGCTTCCCCCTCCCGCGCCTGCTCCCCCTCCCGCCTGCTCCCTCTCCCACCTGCTCCCCTCCCCCGCTGTTTCCTCCTGCCCGCCGCTTCGCCTTCGGCGGCAGGCGCGGACGGCGGCAGGCAACGGTGACGCGAGGCCGCGGCAGGCGGCGGGGTGGCCGCGGCCGTGTCCCCACCGGCTTGGCTGGGATCGGAGGTGGTGCGGCTACTGTCCAGGTGTGGACGGGCTCGATGCGGTGTTGGTTAAACAGGACCTGCTTGATACGGCGGACTTTGTGTTTCGGCGGCTTAGGGATCGGCTTGGTGGGCTTACCGACGACGAATACTTTTGGGAGCCTGTCAGCGGGTGTTGGTCGGTTCGGGCGATCGGTGACGGGACGTTTCGGGCCGATGGGGCGGCCTTGCCGCCTGTGCCAGCGCCGTTGACCAACATTGCCTGGCGGGTGTGCCACCTCATTGATTTGCTCGCCGGGGAGCGGAACGCTACCTGGCTCGGGGTTGAGCCATCCGGGCGTATGGACCGGGGTAGGGAGCCTGGGACGGCCGACCAGGCGATTCGGGAGCTTGATCAGGCCTTTGGGTTGTTTCGGACGCATATCGAGAGGACGGACGCTGGCGAGTTGACCTTAGCCATGGGGGCTGTTGCTGGGCCTTATGCCGCCGGTACTCGGGTTGCTTTTGTGCTTCATGAACTGGACGAGCTCATCCATCATGGCGCCGAGGTTGGGACGTTGCGGGACCTGTATCGGGCAACTCAGCCCGTTGAGCCGTTTCTTCAGGCCTGTCTTGACGCCGATCGGGAGGCCGTCCAGGCCATGCTGCCCAACGATCGGTATCCCTCGCTCGTGGCGGATATGGCGGGGCGGCAGAACTGGGCGGCGGTTCGGTTGCTCGTCGACCTTGGGTTTGATGTCAACGCGGCTACCGGGCCCAGTGCTTTGCATTACGCCGCTGGGGCGGGAGAGGTGGAGGTCGTTCAGCTGCTCGTCGCTCATGGCGCTGATCGTCGGGCTCGGGATCCCGAGTTTGGCTTGACGCCTGATGGGTGGGCTCGGTACTTCGATCAGCGGCGGGCGGAGGGGGCGGCTGTTAATCGGCCGCGTTGATCGGCTGGGGTGTGGCATCCAGACGGGGTCGACAGCGGGGAGTTACGGTGGCGCTGCGCCCACCGGGTGCGGGTGGCAGTTGGAAGTCGTCGGCGGGGGTTGGGCTGCGGGCGGGGAGAGTAATCACGCTGCCTTGCTTGGGCCTCGCTCCTTCTGTGCTGGGGGCTCGGTGGACAGTTCGTCGGTCAGGATTTGGTTGATGTGATGGGTTGCTTGCCGCATCGTGCTGTGGGTGGCGGTGGCCAGGCAGGCCAGGAGAACTCCGCAGGCGATTCCGGCTACCAGGGGGTGTGGCTGGAGGACCAGGGTCGCGGTGGAACCCGGGAGTCCGACGACTAGCGCCATCTTTCGGAGGGATATCGGGGGGTGAGTCATTGTGCGGGCCTTTGGCATGGGCTCCTAACAGTGGTTACTGTCAGTCATCAAGGTCTTCGTCCTGATATGTGCGATTGTTACCCAGGGCGATGGTTGCTTGGGATTGTCACCCGTTCGGGTGTTGGGACGTCGGGGCGGCCCGTTTGGGTAGGTGAGATGGGCTCTGTTGCCGGGTGTGCTAGCGGCTTTCGCTGCTTAGCGTCGAGGAACTGGGAGGAATCATCATGGGAATTCTTTCCGGCTTGCAGCGGTGGTCGTGGCTCTGGGGCTTCTTGTGATTGGTGGGGGTACCGCGGCGGCCGCACCCGCGGCTCTTTGAGGGGCCTGACCATCCCTCTTGGCGTCGTGACCGCGAAGACGCGGGCTGACCAGGACCACCATCTGCGCGGGTCCTGGCGACCTCGGGGCGCCGGTGTACGCGGGTGGCCAGGCACAGGGGTACGTCATCGGTGGGTCGGGGTGTCAGACCTACCTCCGGCCGATCAAGCCGGTGCTCGCCGCTTACCAGCTTCAGCTCTTTTCGATAGACAAGTCAGCTTGAACAAGTTGACTTGACGATCTACCGTATGGGTCATGGCGGGTCAGGAGGTCTCGGCTTCGGCGGCACGCGCAGCGCAGGAGCTGCGGGTCGCGTTCGGGCGGCTGTACCGGCGGTTCAAGGAGCTGGCGGACAACAGCGAGCTCACCCCCTCGCAGGCGTCCGTGCTCAGTCGGCTCGGGAAGGACGGGGACGCTTCGGCCAGTGATCTCGCCGCTGCCGAGCGGGTTCGGCCGCAGGCGGTGGCGCCGACGCTCGCGGTGCTGGCCGAGCGTGGGCTGATCGTGCGTCGGCCCGATCCGGCGGACGGGCGGCGGCAGGTGATCTCGCTCAGCCGGACCGGCCGGGCGATGTTCGACGACGCCCGGCGCGTCGGCGACGAGTGGCTCACGCGCGCCATGCAGGACAACTACACCGAGGCCGAGCGGCAGACCCTCCTCAGGGCGATCGTCCTGCTCGAACGGCTCACCCAGCCGTAGGAAAGGAACCACATGCTCACCACCCTCGACGAGCGGACCGCGCTCGTCGTCGTCGATCTGCAGAACGGGGTGCTCGCTCGGCCGGCCGCGCCGCACGCCGTCCCGGACGTCGTTGCCAGGACCGTCGAGTTGGCCGCCGCCTTCCGGGCGCGTGGGCTGCCGGTCGTGCTGGTGCGGTTCACCGGCGGCGCCGAGCCGCGGCGCACCGACATGTCCGGGCGCGGCGGCGGCACACCGCCCGACGGGTGGGACTCGATCATCGACGAGCTTGCCGGGCATCCGGGCGACATCGTCGTCACCAAGCGCGTCTGGGGGTCCTTTCACGGCACGGACCTCGACAAGCGGTTGCGCGACCTCGGTGTCACCCAGGTCGTGCTCGCCGGTGTCGCCACGAGCATCGGTGTCGAGTCCACCGCTCGGGCCGCCAACGAGCACGGCTACCACGTCACGCTGGCCACCGACGCCATGACCGACCTCGACCCCGCGGCCCACGCCCACACGATCGGGCGGATCTTTCCGCTGCTCGGCGAGACCGGCACGGCCGCGGACGTCATCGCGCTGCTCGCAAAGGGGTGACACTTCCGGCGGCGAAATGGTTGCAGTGAAATAGAGATCGTTATCTAATTGCCCGGCGGCCAGTCGGAGTATTGTCACCTCATTTTCCTGGGGATATCTTCTTCCGCGTTGACGCATAAACCAGGAACTGGGGGTTCCACGTGCGTATCGGCGGAAAACTAGGGGCGGGCGTCGCCGTGCTGGGGCTGGTGCTCGGTGCCGCCCAGGCGGCGACGGCCGCGCCACCACCTGCGGAAAGACCGGGTGGCAACACCATCACGTTGATCACCGGCGACCAGGTCGCCCTGGTCGGCAAAGCCATCTCGGTGCGGCCGGGCAAGGGCCGGGAGAAGGTGACGTTCTCCCGCTTCTCCGCCGGCGGACACACCTATGTCATCCCCAGCGACGCCGAGAGGCTCGTCGCGGCCGGTCGGCTGGACCGGAGGGTTTTCGACCTCACGACGCTCACCGAGTTCGGTTACGACGACGCGCACCGTGACTCGGTGCCGCTGATCGTCACGCACCCCGCCGGCCAGCCCTCACCGCGGACGGCCGGCGTGTCCCGTGCGCTGCCCAGCGTCAACGGCGTGGCCATGGCCGCGGACAAGTCGGGGGCCACCTGGGAGGCGCTGACCGACGGCGCCGCCACCCGCACCGCGGCCGCCGGTGTGTCCACGATCTGGCTGGACGGCAAGCACAAGGCCACCCTCGACCACAGCGCGCCGCAGATCGGCGCCCCCACCGCCTGGGCGGCCGGCTACACCGGCGCGGGCGTCACGGTCGCCGTGCTCGACACCGGCGTCGACCAGACCCACCCGGACCTCGCCGACCGGGAGATCGCCGAGGCCAACTTCTCCGGCATGCCGGACAACGTCGACCACTCCGGGCACGGCACGCACGTCGCCTCCATCCTCGCCGGGACGGGCGCCACGTCCGGCGGCAGATACCGGGGCATCGCCGACGGGGTGTCCATTCTGGACGGCAAGGTGCTCGACGACTTCGGCTTCGGCAGCGACTCCGGGATCATCGCCGGCATGGAGTGGGCCGCGCAGCAGGGCGCGGATATCGCCAACGTCAGCCTGGACGGCACCGACACCGCGGACGTCGACCCGCTGGAGCAGGCGGTCGAGTCGCTGACCGCCCAGTACGGGATCCTCTTCGTGATCGCCGCCGGCAACTCGGGCCCGAGCGCCGGCACGATCGGCTCGCCGGGCAGCGCCCCGTCGGCGCTCACGGTCGGCGCGGTGGACCGCGACGACCAGCTCGCCGCCCGCTCGAGCCGTGGCCCCGTGGTCGGCAGCGGCGCGGTCAAGCCGGACATCACCGCGCCCGGCGTGGAGATCGTCGCCGCCAAGGCGGCGGACGGCTTCGTCGGCACCCCCGTCGAGGACGGCTACGTGTCGCTGTCCGGCACCTCGATGGCGACCCCGCACGTGGCGGGTGCGGCGGCGCTGCTCCTCCAGCAGCACCCGGACTGGACGGGCCAGCAGCTCAAGGCGGTACTGTCCGCCTCGGCGAAGCCCACCGCCGGGCCCAGCGCGTTCGAGCAGGGCGCGGGCCGGGTGGACGTGCCGCGGGCGATGGCCCAGACCGTGGTCAGCGAGCCGACGAACGTCAGCCTCGGCGTCATGGCCTGGCCGCACGACGACGACCAGCCGGTGACGAAGACCCTCACCTACCGCAACCTCGGCACCGCCGACGTGACGCTCGACCTCGCCGTGGACAGCGGCGTGTTCTCGCTGAGCACCGACCAGGTCACCGTGCCGGCCGGCGGCACCGCGTCCGTCGACGTCACCGGTGACACGGCCGGGGTGGCCGACGGCACCCACTCGGGGACGGTCGTGGCCACGGCGGGTGACGTGGTGGCCCGCACGCCGGTCGGGATCACCCGCGAGGACGAACGGTACGACCTCACGCTGAACGTCGTCGACGAGCACGGCGCGCCGACGGGCGCCTACCGCACGACGATCATCGGCATCGACACCGGTGAGCTCCAGTACGCCTACGACCCCGACGGCTCGGTCACCGTCCGCCTGCCGAAGGGCCGGTACGTGATCGACAACCTGGTGGACACCGAGCAGGGCACGCACACGAGCGAGATCGTGCAGCCGGGCGTGCTGCTCGACCGGGACCGGACGTTCGACATCGACCCCGCCATCGCGAAGCCGATCAAGGTGACGCCGCCGGTCGCGGCGACGCTGAGCTGGGCGGAGCTGGCCTTCGAGCTGACCCTGCCGGACGGCGGCTTCATCAACGGCGGCATCGTGTCCAACGTCGGCATCGACCGCTTCTCGACCGCGCAGCTCGGCGACGCCCTGCCGGACACGACGATGACCGGCTGGGTGAACACCCACTGGCACACCGACAACGCGCACTACGGCCTGACCTGGTTCGACGACCGGTTCCCGACCGGGCTCACCAAGGCGGTGCGCCAGCGCGAACTCGCGACGATCCAGCAGGAGTTCGGCCCCAGCCCGGTGGGCAACGCGCGGAACGCGTTCCTGTTCCCGCAGCCGGCGACCGGCTTCGTGGGCGCGATGGGGGTCGGGCCGGACGTCACGCTGCCCGGCGCCCGCACGGCGTACGTGACGACCGGGAACATCCGGTGGCGCACCACCCTGGACATCCGTGCGGACTTCTTCCCGATCGCCAGGTTCGAGTCACCGCTGCGGTCCTACCAGGCGGGCCGGACGTACCACGAGTCGTTCAACAAGCCGGTGTTCGGGCCGGGGCTGCCCCCGCGCGACGACCCGTGGGTGTACCGGTCGGGTGACACGATCGCCGGGCAGATCCCGCTGTTCACCGACGGTGGCGGCAACGCGGGCACCACGGACGACACGGGCGTGACGCGGCTGTACCGGAACGGCCAGCTGGTGGGCGAGGTCCCGGCGGCCGGGTACGGCTACTTCCCCGGCCTGCCGGCGGCGGCCGGTGACTACCGGCTCACCACGGAGGCGACCCGGCCCGCGCCGTACGACCTGTCGACCGCGGTCAGCGCCGAGTGGACGTTCTCCTCGTCCCATGTGGACAGTGTGACCGCGCTCCCGGTGAACGTGGTGCGGTTCCTGCCCGAGCTGGACGCCGACGGCGCCGCCCCGGCGGGGTGCGCGTTCGACGTGCCGCTGAAGTTCCAGGACGAGACGGGGGCGTTCGGGCGGCCGAGGAACCTCACGGTCGAGGTGTCCTACGACGAGGGCGCGTCGTGGCAGCGGGTCCGGGTGACGCCGGGCCTGGTGGCGAAGCTGCGGCACCCGGCGGGCGCGACGTCGGTGTCGTTGCGTGCGTCGGCCGGCGACCGGGACGGCAACACGGTGAAGCAGACCGTGATCCGCGCCTACCGGTTGAAGTAAGGGGGTGGCAGAGCCGGCGGCCACCCGGCCGCCGGCTCTGCCGTGTCCCCCATCCGTGAAACGTTACAAGCATGGCCTTGACTCCACCATGGGAGCGCTCCTACGCTGCGGAAAGCGCTTTCCCTGCCAGTGCTGGTCATCCTACGGAAGTCAACGTTGATCTCCCGGGAGCAAAGCCATGCAGCGCACGTCCTTGCCGGCCCTCCTACTCGCCTTCCTCGCCCCGCTACCCGCCGTCCACTCCCCCACCCCGGCCGCCGCGACCACGTACTACGTCGACGCCGCCACCGGCGACGATGCCGACGCCGGGCGCTCCCCCGCCACGGCCTGGCGCACCCTCGACCGGGTCAACGCGACCACTTTCGCACCCGGTGACCGGATCCTGCTCCGCGCCGGCGCCAGCTGGCACGGCCAGCTCTGGCCCAAGGGGTCCGGCGCCCCCGGCCGCTCCATCACGGTCGACCGGTACGGCCGAGGTCCCAAGCCCGCGGTGCACGGCGACGGAGCGGTCGCCGACGCGGTGCGGCTGTTCAACCAGCACCACTGGGAGCTCCGCCACCTCGAGGTCACCAACGCCGCCCCGCTCACCGGCGACCCCGGCACCAACCTCCGCGACCTGCGCGGCATCCACGTCAGCGGCGACATCGGCGGCCGCCTCGACCACTTCCTGATCAGCGACGTCGACGTGCACGACGTGACCGGTGAGGTCAACTGGATCGGCGGCAACACCGCCGGCAACGCGCCCGGCATCACCTTCCGCACCGGCTGGGACCGCTCCAAGAACACCGGCGGCATCGTCTTCCACGGCACGGTCGCCGACGAGACCGCGCCGGGCGAGCCGACCACGCTGAACGACATCGTCGTGCGGAATTCCACGATCAGGCGAACATCCTTCGGCGGGATCATCGTCAAGCAGCACACGGGGTCCAACCCCGGCGCGGTGCACACCGGCTGGGGTGAGCGGGCCGCCCGGGACGACCCGGCCTTCACACCGCACACCAACGTGCGGATCACCGGCAACTTCATCACCCAGGACGGCACCCCCTACGGCTGCAACGGGATCTACCTCACCGACGTCCGCGGCGGGCTCGTCGAGCACAACGTCGTGTACCGGACCGGCACGTCCGGCATCGAGGCGTACTACGCCGACGACATCACCGTGCAGCACAACGAGGTCTTCCAGACCCAGCAGAAGGCCGGCGGCGCCGACTCCAACGGCATCGACCCGGACATCGCGACCACGAACATCCTCGTGCAGTACAACTTCGTGCACCACAACGGGGACGGCATCCTGCTCTGCCAGTGCGGGCGCGGCTTCGGCGACACCCGCGTGCGCTACAACGTGATCGCGAGTAACTCGCGGTACCAGATCTACCTGCACTCCGTCCGCGGCACGACCGCGTACGTCTACCACAACACGGTCTACAACGACAGCAGCGACCACCTCGTCTACGGCTACGGCGAGTTCCTCCTCGCCGAGTACCACCTCTGGAACAACATCCTGTACTCGACGCGGGACAACGCCTCGCTGACCACGAGCCCGACGGTCGACTACGACTCGAACCTCTACGGCGGCGCCGTGCTCGACGCGCCGGGCACCAACGCCCACGTCGGCGACCCGTTGTTCCGCGGCACGATCACCGGCCCGTACGGCACCGAGCACACCGGCCCGCGTCTCGACCGGGCGTTCGCGCTGCGCCCCGCGGCGGACTCGCCCGCGGTGGACGCCGGGAGAACGGTGCCCGACAACGGCGGCGTCGACTACCGCGGCCGGCCGGTCCCCCTCGGACCACCCGACATCGGCGCCTTCGAGCGCCGACACTGACAGAGAGGACGGTCCACATGCGACACGTAGTTTCCCGCCGGTCAGTACTGTTCGGCGTGCCGGCCGCGCTGGCCCTGTCCGCCTGCTCCGGCAGCGGCGGCGGCAGCACGGAGCTGTCGAACGAGCCGGTCACGCTCCGCTTCACCTGGTGGGGCTCGGACGCCCGCCACCAGCGCACGCAGCAGGTCATCACGCTGTTCCAGGAAAAACACCCCAACATCACCGTGAAGGGCGAGTTCAAGGACTGGAACGGTTACTGGGACAGCCTCGCGACCACCGCCGCCGCGCAGGAGGCGCCGGACGTCATCCAGATGGACGAGCTGTACCTCGCGTCCTACGCCGAGCGCGGCGCGTTGCTCGACCTGAGCAGGGTCTCCGACCACCTCGACACCGGCGGCATCGCCGAGGACGTGCTCGCGACGGGCAAGGTCGAGGACAAGCAGTACGGCGTGCCGACGGGTCTCGCGGCCTACTCGATGGTCGTCAACACGGACCTGCTGGACCAGTACGGGATCGAGGTGCCCGACGACGACACCTGGTCCTGGGACGACCTCAAGGAGATCGGCGCGAAGGTGTCGGCGGCCGGCGGCGGCAAGGTGACGGGCGTCCAGTCGTGGGGCTTCGACATGGGCGGGCTCAACATCTGGACCCGGCAGTCGGGCGGCAGGCTGTTCGGCGACGACGGCAACGTGGCGGTCAAGCCGGCCGTGGTCGCCGACTACTGGCGTTACCTGGTCGAACTGGCCGACAAGGGCATCGCGCCACCGCCGTCGGTGACCGTGGAGCGGGCGACCGCGACCCTGGACCAGTCCGGCACGGCGACCAACGCCTCGGCCTTCGGCACATGGTGGAACACCCAGCTGACGTCGCTCTCCGCGGCCAGCGGCCAGCACCTCACGCTGCTGAAGCTGCCCGGCGAGGCGGACGCGAAGCAGCGCGGCGTGTACCACAAGCCGTCGATGTACTGGTCGATCTTCTCCCGCAGCAAGCACCCCGGCGAGGCGGCGCTGCTGGTCGACTTCCTGGCGAACAGCCAGGACGCCGCCGAGGTGATGCTGACCGACCGCGGCGTGCCGGTCAACGAGAAGATCCGCACGGCCATCGAGCCGAAGCTCGACCCGGCGGACCAGGCGGCGGTGCGGTACCTGAACGACATCAAGGTGTCCCCGCCGCCGCGGGTGACGCCCAACGGCGCCAGTGACATCGAGAAGATCCTGCAGCGCCACACCGAGCAGGTCCTCTTCGGACAGGCGAAGCCGGAGGACGCCGCCACCTCGTTCATCAACGAGCTGCAGGCCGAGATCGACGCCGCCGCATGACGGTCTTCCACGAGCTGCGGCGCCGCACGGCGGCCCCTGCCGAGCCGCGCGGTCGCGTTCCCGGTGAGCCGCGGCGGAAACGGCCCGCGAACAAGAAGGACAACCTGGCGGCGCTGGTGTTCCTGGCGCCGTGGCTCGCCGGCCTGCTGGTGATCACGATCGGCCCGATGATCGCGTCGCTGGTGCTCAGCTTCACCAACTACGACCTGCTGCAGCCGCCGGAATGGGCCGGGTTCGACAACTTCGTCCGGATGCTGGGCGACGAGCGGCTGCACAGCTCGCTGCAGGTCACGTTCGTCTACGTGTTCGTGTCGGTGCCGGTGCAGCTCACGATCGCCCTGCTGCTCGCGGTGGTGCTCGACCGGGGTGTGCGCGGGATGGCGTTCTACCGCTCGATCTTCTACCTGCCGTCGCTGCTGGGTTCGAGCGTCGCGATCGCCATCCTGTGGCAGCAGGTCTTCGGCACCGAGGGCCTGGTGAACCACTTCCTCGGGTTGTTCGGCGTGCCGGGGCGGGGGTGGATCTCGGAGCCGGGGACGGCGCTGTCGTCGCTGATCGTGCTGAACGTGTGGACGTTCGGGGCCCCGATGGTGATCTTCCTCGCCGGCCTGCGGCAGATCCCGTCGATGTACTACGAGGCGGCCGCGGTGGACGGCGCCGGGCCGCTGCGCCGGTTCCGCGGCATCACGCTGCCGCTGCTGACGCCGATCATCTTCTTCAACCTGGTGCTGCAGATCATCCACGCGTTCCAGGCGTTCACGCAGGCGTTCGTGGTGTCCAACGGGACCGGCGGGCCGTCGGACTCGACGCTGTTCTTCACGCTGTACGCGTACCAGCGCGCGTTCCGGAACTTCGACATGGGTTACGCGTCGGCCATGGCGTGGTTCCTGCTGGTCGTCATCGCCGCGTTCACCGCGATCAACTTCTACGCCGCGAGGTTCTGGGTGTTCTATGACGACTAGGGCGCGCGTCCGATCGGTGGTGAAGCACCTGGCCCTGATCGCCACCGCGACGCTGATGCTGTACCCGGTGCTGTGGATGGTGGTCAGCTCGCTGCGGCCGCAGGACAAGATCTTCCAGGAGCCGGGCCTGCTGCTGACCGAGGCGCAGGTGCGGAACTACTCCGACGGCTGGAGCGCGCTGGCGGACACGTTCGACGTCTACCTGGTGAACTCGGCGATCGTCGTGCTGGGCGCGATCATCGGCAACCTGGTGTCGTGCTCGATGGCGGCGTACGCGTTCGCGCGCCTGGACTTCGTCGGGCGCCGGCCGCTGTTCGCCGTGATGCTGATGACGATCATGCTGCCGGTGCACGTGGTGATCGTGCCGCAGTACATCCTGTTCTCGGAGCTGGGTTGGCTGAACACGTTCCTGCCGCTCATCGTGCCGAAGCTGCTGGCGACGGACGCGTTCTTCGTGTTCCTGATGGTCCAGTTCATCCGCGGCATCCCTCGCGAACTGGACGACGCGGCGCGGATCGACGGGTGCGGGCACGGGGGGATCTTCCTGCGGGTCATCCTGCCGCTGATGACACCTGCCCTCGCGACGACGGCGATCTTCACGTTCATCTGGACGTGGAACGACTTCTTCAGCCAGCTGATCTATTTGACGGACCCGGACAAGTACACCGTGCCGGTGGCGCTACGGTCCTTCATGGACGCGACGACGGGTACGTCGTGGGGTTCGATGTTCGCCATGTCGGTCGTGTCCCTGGTGCCGGTGTTCCTGGCGTTCCTAATAGGACAGCGCTACCTGGTGAGAGGCATCGCGACGACGGGCATCAAGTGAGCACGGTCAGCGGCGCGGCGCGGCGGACCTGTTCGTGCCGCCTTGGGGGCCGTAGGCGTCCAGGAACTTGTCGCGGAAGGAGTCCATCGGCCAGACCGGGGCGTCGGGGCGCGGGTTGACGCCCTCTGTCCAGCCCCAGGTGGACGCGCGGTCGAGGACCGCCGGGTCGCGGGCGACGATCGAGATCGGGACGTCGCGGGTGTTCTCCTGGCTGGCGATGATCGGTTGGGGTTGGTGGTCGCCCAGGAAGACGACCACCAGGTTGTCGTCGCCGTAGTTCTCTATGTAGGAGAACAGGGTTTTCAGGGAGTAGGCGATCGACGACGTGTACGCGTCGCGGACCTTCGTCGGGTCGGGCCAGACCTCGCCGGGTTGGGTGCCGGCGGCCGGCATGGGGTCGTAGATCGAGCCGTCGCCGACGTCCTTCCAGTCGACCATGTCTGGCAGGGGTGCGTACGGGGTGTGGCTCGAGACCAGGTCGATCTCCGCCATCAGCGGGCCCTGCGTGGCCGCGCGCTCGGTCTTCTCGAAGTGCTGCAACGTGTACTGGTCGGGCACCCGGGCGTAGGAGAACCGCGGGCCCCGGTAGCCGACGTTGCGTGAGTCGTACACCTTGTCGTAGTGGTACATCTGGCCTTCCGGCCAGTCCTCGGAGTTCGCCGGCACCACGCCGACGGTCCGCCAGCCCGCCCGGTTGAACGCGATGCTCAACGTCATCCGGTCCAATGTGGGCAGTGCGGAGTACCGCTGCGGGTTGTCGACCCACAACCCGCTCTGCAGCGTCGAGTGCGCGAACCAGCTGCCGCCGCCGTAGGTCGGGGACGTCAGGAAACCGCTGCGGGCGTCGAAACCCGCCGCGTGCAGCTGCTTCGTGCCGGCGTCCAGGATCGGGTCGATCGTCGACGTGCTCGACGAGTCCTCGATGGCCACCCGGCCGTAGCTCTCGACGAACACGAACAGGACGTCCTTGCCGCGCAACGCGGTCAGCAGCTGGTTTCCCGGCGTGTAGCGGTAGCGGTCGACCCGGGCCTGCGCGGCGAACGTCTCCCCGTCGAACAGGCCCTGGCGCACCCGCAGCACGTCGTCGTACACGTGGTCCGCCGCGCTGCGGGACGCGACCGGCTCCTGCGGGCTCAGCTGCGCACCGGACAGCGCGCACACCAGCCACGCGACGCCGAGCACCGCCACCGTGTTGGTCGCGGCCGTGCGGTGGCCGACCGCGAGCGTGGTCAGGCGGCGGATCGCGAGCGTCATCAGGACCAGGATCGCCAGCACGAGCAGGATCACGCCGATCACCGCGAGGACCGCGCCGACCTGACCGAACGACGACGACAGGAAGTCCACGGCGGGACCGAGGAAGGTCCAGTCGAACACCGGGTGGAACGGCCGGTCGAACACCTCGTAGAAGCCCATGTCCAGGAACTTCACGATCATCAGCAGCCCCAGGCCGGCGCCGATCACCACGACCGCCACCCGCCGTGCCCGCACGCCGAGCGCGAGCACGAGCGCGGCGGCCATCACCCCCTCGACGGGGATCCGGGCGAACGCCTCGACCGTCAGCTGGCTCAGCCGGTTCGGGCCGACGAGCGCCACCAGCACGAGCAGGAACGCCAGTCCGGTGAGCACCCGTGCGGCGATCCGGCGATTCCCGTTGTCCGCGACGGAATCGAGCACCGGCACGGGCAGCCGGTGCCGGTGGAGCCACTGGACGTCCTGGACGAACGCCCCGGCGAGCGCCACCAGCGACAGCGCCGTGAGGACGATGGCGACCGTGCGCGGCAACACGTCCACGCCCAGCCCTGCCGCGACCACGGTGAGGACGATCCCCTGCGCCGCCCCGACAACCGCGCGAACGCGACTGGGCGGCAACGCGGCACGCAGCCACGGCAACACCCGACCCGCGGCGACGAACGCGTACCGCAGCACGCCGATCGCGAGCACCCACACACCGAGCCGCGTCGCGACGAACGCGCTCAGGACGAGCACCGCGAACGCGTCGACCTCCATACCGAACCTCGTGTCGAACACGGCGGCCGGACGAGCGAACCGCGTGCCGGCGAGCGACAGGACCACCGCGACCACGGCGAAACCCACGATCGCCTTACCCGGATCCGGCCTGGGGTCGGTGGTCTCCACGACGAGCGCCGTCAACCCGCCGACCACCACGGCCCTGGCCAGGACCACCCGCCCGGCCGGCCCGAACGACCGGACGTCGAACCGGCGCAGCGCGTCGGCCAGCACGGCCCACCCGATCACGGCGAACGCGATCCCGGCGAGCCAGCCCGCGGGCCCGAGCTTGACGGTCACGGTCAGCAGGACCAGCAGGATCACCAGCGCGTCCACTGCTGTGACCATCGCTCGTACGGGTCGTCCGGCCACGCGTCCTCCCTCGACATCGGGTCAGGTACCCGATCTCGATACGAGCCGAGAGGTGGCCTGGTTCTATGCTGTCCGCATTGCGGCGTTCAGCGCATGGCGTAGCGTCGGGGTCATGGGCGATCCGGTGTGCTGGCTCGCACGTGTCTGCCCGGAGTGCGGGCTGCTGGTCGAGGGTGAGCCACCCGCGACGTGTGCGCGTTGCGGGGCGCCGCTCCCCCAGGAGGATGACGACGACTGACCGTGTCGGTGAGCTCGATCGTCGGTGGCTGCCTCTACCATTCGGCGGGTGACCGCCTACCTTCCTGACGTGTTCGACGACGCCTCGACGCTGCCCGAGCGCCAGCAGCGCATCCTGGCCACCATCCGGGACTGGGTGGTGCGGCACGGGTACTCGCCGAGCACGCGGGAGATCGGCGAGGCGGTCGGGCTGCGGTCGGCGTCGTCGGTGTCGAAGCACCTGGCCTCGCTCGAGGAGAAGGGGTACCTGCGGCGCAGCAGCTCGGTGTCCCGGCCGATCGACGTGCGGGCGTTCCTCGGGACGGCGCCGAAGGAGACCGACGAGAGCTCGGTGCCGGTGCCGGTGGTCGGCGACATCGCGGCGGGTGTGCCGATCGCGGCCGAGGAGCACATGGACGACGTCCTGACACTCCCCCGTGAGCTCACCGGCCGCGGCAACGTCTTCGGCCTGCGGGTCCGCGGCGACTCGATGATCGACGCCGCCATCTGTGACGGTGACATCGTCGTGGTGCGCCAGCAACAGGAGGCCCACTCCGGTCAGATCGTCGCCGCGATGATCGACGGTGAGGCGACGGTGAAGGTGTACCGGCGCCGCAACGGGCACGTGTACCTCGAGCCCCGCAACCCGGCGTACGACGTCATCGACGGCGACCGGGCGGTGGTGCTGGGCGTCGTGGCTTCGGTGCTGCGCAGCGTCTGACCGGGGGGAGGATGGAGCCATGCGGATCGCGGTAGCCGGGGCCACCGGCAACATCGGGGCACTGACCGTCTCGGCGCTCGAGGATGCCGGGCACGACGTCGTGGGGATCAGCCGTGCACTCGGGGTCGACCTCATGTCCGGCGCCGGGCTCGACGACGCGCTGGCCGGGGTCGAGGCCGTCGTCGACGCGACCAACGGGCCGGCGGGTGCGCGGGACGAGGCCGTGCGGTTCTTCGGCACCACCACGCGGAACCTGCTCGCCGCCGAGCAGCGGGCCGGCGTCCGCCACCACGTGCTGCTGTCGATCGTCGGCATCCACGAGATCGTGGGGAACGCGCACTACGCCGGCAAGCGGGAGCAGGAGCGGCTCGTCGCCGATGGCCCGGTGCCCTGGACGATCGTGCCGGCCACCCAGTTCCACGACTTCGCCGCGATGGTCGCGAGCTGGACCGAGCAGGACGGCGTCGCCCCGATCGCGCCGCTGCTCGTGCAGCCGATCGCGCCCGCCGACGTGGCCGCGGTGCTCGCTGAGGTCGCGACCGGCGCACCGCGGGGGCGGTACGCGGACGTCGCCGGGCCGCAGACGCAGGACCTGGTCGACATGGCGCGGCGCACCCACGCCGCCCGCGGCCACGAGGTCAGGCTCGTGCCCACCTGGGACGGCCTGTTCGGCACCACGATGGCCGGCAACGTCCTGCTCCCCGGCGACGGCGCCCGCATCGCGCCGACCACGTTCGAGGAATGGCTCACCACCCAGCGACCGGGTCAGTAACTCTCCGACGAATTGTCCGGAATACTCTCGCGCTGCCATTCGACGGTAATCTTTATGTGTGCCTCGGCCGAACATTTCGCGACGGCCACACCGGACGTACCGGTGACCTTCAGCCCGAGTTCGACGGCCACCTTGTCCGGGCGCGGCGGTGGCATGGACCGCATCCGCGCGACCACCGTCCGCGCCACGGCCTTGGCCCGCTCGACGCCCTGTTCCAGTGTCTCGTCCACCTTCTCGACCGCGCTGTCCCACCGCCGCCCGGCCGGCACGGCACCGCCGTAGTCGTCGTCCAGCTCGAACGGGACCACGTCACCGTTTTCGGTCCGTACGGTCACATATTCCGGCATATCGAAACCATATCCCGCGCCGAGCGTTAAAGTTGTGCCCCGGAAAAACAGATCGGAGGGGGCATGGCGCGGTTGACCGGCTCCGTCATCACCGTGCACGGCCCCGGGACCGGACCGTTCGGCGTCGGCTTCCTCCACACCGGCGACACCGTGGTCACCTGCGCCCACGTCGTCTGCCAGGCACTCGGCCTGCCGCCGGACCACCCCGACCCGCCGGACGAGCCGGTCACCCTCGAGTTCCTCCTGCTGGACGGTGGCCCGCGGGTCACCGCGCGGGTCAGCACGTGGCGAAAGCCCGACGACACAGCGGTTCTCCGGCTCGACGGCCAGCCGCCCGCCGGCGCCGAGCCGGTCCGCCTGGTGGCCGTCGACGACCTGTGGGACCACCGGGTGGCGGCGTTCGGCGTCCCCACCGACAACGAGAAGGACGGCGCCTGGGCCACCGGCGAACTACGCGGCCACCGCGCGGGCGGGCTGATCCAGGTCGACGACGACCGCCCCGACGCGGGCTTCACGATCCAGCAGGGGTTCAGCGGAAGTCCCGTCTGGGACGAGGAAGCCGGCGGCGTGGTCGGCATGGTGATCTCGGCGAACCGGCGGCGCAAGTTCGCCTGCATCGTGCCGGCCGCGGCGCTGCTCGACGTACTGCCGCCGGCCGGGCTGCCACCCAACCCGTACCGCGGGCTGCTCAGCTTCCGCGAGGAGGACGCCGAGCTGTACTTCGGCCGCGACGCGCTGGCCGACGCCCTCGCCGAGGACGTGCGCACGCGGCGGGTGACGGTCGTCGTGGGGCCGTCCGGGTACGGCAAGTCGTCGCTGGTCGCCGCCGGTGTGCTGCCGCGGCTGCGCAAGCGGCCCGAACTGGCCGTCGCCGGCCCGATCCGCCCGCGCGGCAACCCGGCGAACGAGATCGCCGGGGCCGTGATCGAGCTGCTGCAGCCGTCGGCCACCCCGACCCAGCAGCTGGCGGACCGGCCGGCGATGGCCAGGATGATCGCCGAGAGCCGGCTCGACGAGGTGGTCGGCACGCTGCTCGACCGGGGCGGCGCCGACGAGCTGCTGCTGATCATCGACCAGCTGGAGGAGGCCCTCGACCACGGCTCGGTGGCCGCCCTCGCCCCGGTGATCCGCAGCGCGTTCACCCCGTCGTCCCGGCTGCGGCTGCTGCTGGTGATCCGCGCGGACTTCCTCGACCGCGCCCTCGCCCGCTCCGAGCTCGCCGAGGGCTTCCAGGAGGTGTCCACGGTCGGCGCGATGACCCGCGAGCAGCTGCACGCGGCGGTCACCGGTCCCCTACCCGAGGGGGTCACCTTCGAGACGGGGCTGGACCAGCAGATCGTCACCGAGGTCGCCACCGCACCCGGGCAGCTGCCGCTGCTGCAGTCGGTGCTGGAGCAGCTGTGGCGACGCCAGGAGGGCGGCCGGCTCACCCACCGCGCCTACACCGATCTCGGCGGGGTGTCCGGCGCACTGGCCGGGTACGCCGACGAGAAGGGCTGGGCGGAGCTGTCCCCGGACGACCGTGACATCGCCAAGCGGCTGTTCCTGCGGTTGGTGCGGATCACCCCCGACCTGCCGACCACCCGCCGTCCCGTCCGCCGCACCCAGGTGAGCGAGCAGGAATGGCGGCTCGCGCAACGGCTCGTGAACGCCCGGCTGCTGGTCAGCGGCCGCCGGGAGACCGTGGAGCTGGCCCACGAGGCGCTGATCTCCCACTGGGACCGCCTCCGCGAGTGGATCGACCAGGAGATCGAGCAGAACCGCGAGTTCCGGGCATGGCAGGACGGCGTGCGTGAGCTGGCCGCGAGGGCGGAGGCGTACACCATCAAGCCGAAGGAGCTGCTGAAGCAGAACGACCTGGCCAGGGCCGTGCGGTGGCGGGAGTCCCGGCCGGAGGACCTGACTCCGGCGGAACACCTGCTGGTCCAGTGGTCGCTGAACGCCCGGCGCGCCAGGTGGTACCGGGCCGCGCGGTGGGCGGCGGTCGTCCTCTTCGTCGGGGCGCTGGTCTCCTCCTTCTTCGGCAGGTGGCCCGACCTGTTCGACCTCGGCCGCGACCGGCCCGCGGACCTGGCCAGGGAACTCTCGGACGACCCCATCACCGAGACGACGCTGCTGCAGACCGTCGCCGCCTACGCCACCGACCCGGGCAACGAGTACACGCGGCGCGAGCTGTTCAACCGCTACAACGAAACACGGCAGGTCACCGCCGTGTACACCGACCCGCGCCCGGGCGTCGAGGTCGACGCGGTCGCCGCCAGTGCCGACGGGCACGTGGTGGTCACCCGGTACGCGACCGGGGCGACGCTGTGGCGCGAGTCCGGCAAGGACATGATCCCCACCGCACTGAGGGTTTCCGCACCCGACGACGTCGCGGTCACGGCCGACGGCGAGCTGATCGCGGTGACCGGCGGCCGGTCGGTGCGGCTCTTCGACGGCCACGGCCGCCCGACCGGCGGTTTCACCGTTCCCCAACCCCAGGGGGGCACGTCCTCCGCGCGGCTGACCGTGGCCCTCGCCGACGGGATCGTCGCGACGCGACGCAGCGACGGTTCGGTCGTCCAGTTGTGGACCCGGTCCGGGCGGGAGCTGCCCGACCTGGCCGTCGGTGCGGGTCAGGGTCTGCGCATGTGGTTCGCCCGCGACGGCCGGACGCTGGTGACCCGGACGGCGGAGCACGGCGAGGTCCAGGCCTGGGACGTGGCGACGAGGACCGCCCAGAGCATCGTCGACACCTCGGAGGGCGCGGTGGTGAACGCCACCGGCGACACCCTTGTGACGTGCCGGTACGACGGGGACGACGCGCGGGTGCGGGTCCACCCGCTGACCAGGCCCGGCCTGGCCACCGACCTGCCGTGGGACGGCGACCGGTACTGCGGGCGCATGGTGATCGATCCGTCGGGGCGCTACCTGGGCATCCAGGCGGACTACCCCGTGACGGTGTACGGGATGGCCGAGCAACGGTTCGTCACCGCGTTCCAGCCGTCGACCATCGCACCGAAGGAACCGGCCGGCGGGTCCGCGCTCGTCGCCGGCCCCGACGGGATGCTGGCCGTGCAGCCCGCCGGCAGGTCCGTCCTGGTCTACGACCTGCCGTTCGACCGTCTCGAGACGTGTCCGTTCCAGTCCTCACCCGGTGCGCTCAGCCGCGACGGCAGATACGTCGCGACCCTGACCTACTCCGGCGACGGCAACTCCGTCACGCTGTGGGACGGCCGGACACACCAACGGGTGCGGGAGGAGCCGGTACCCGGCTACCTGGTCTCCCTCGAGTTCGACGCCAGCGGCCGGTACCTCGTGCTCACCTTCTCGGGATCCTACGACGTGGAGGTCCGCGCGGTGCCGTCGCTGGCGCGGGTGGCCTCGGTGCCGCTTCGGGGCAGCGAGAAGCTCGCGCCGCCGAAGGTCCACCTCGATGAGCGAGGGCATCTGCTGGCCAGCCACGCGGGCACGATCAGCAGGTGGGAGCTGGCCACCGGCCGACGCCTCGGCCAGCCCATGCCGGCCGAGGCGCCGGAGAGCTGGCAGGGGGCGACCGCGTTCACCGTCGCACCGGATGGCGGCCAGGTGGTCGCGGTGAGCCAGAACCGGCACGCACTGGACGTGTGGGACCTGGCCGCGAACCGGTCCCGACGCGTGCCGGTGGAGGGCGTCGCGGTCGCCGGTGTGGTGGCCACGCCGTGGCCGGG
>Ga0081539_10003376_pt1 | contig 19771 bp, 13 predicted proteins | sample TabmetS4T2R2_FD_71023 | JGI IMG/M metagenome (GOLD analysis project Ga0081539, IMG submission 71023) | Tabebuia heterophylla rhizosphere microbial communities from the University of Puerto Rico - S4T2R2 | ecosystem: Host-associated > Plants > Roots > Rhizosphere ...
CGAACATTGGGACGTCGAACCCGACATCATGACCTTTGCCAAGGGGATGGCGAACGGCACACCGATCGGCGCGACGATCGCGCGTCCGGAGGTCGCCAACGCCGTGCCGACGCTCTCGTTCTCGACTTTCGGCGGTAACCCGGTGTCGATGCGCGCGGCGCTGGCGACGATCGAAGTGATCGAACGCGAAAATCTGGCAGCCAATGCGAAAATCGTCGGCGATTACCTGCGCGAAAAATTGATGGGATTGCAAGAACGGTACGATGTGATCGGCGATGTCCGTGGCATGGGCCTCATGCAAGGGCTGGAGTTGGTCAAAGACCGCAAGACCAAAGAACCTCATCCGCAAGCCGTCATGAAAGTCTTTGAAGAGACGAAAAAACACGGCGTGTTGATCGGAAAGGGTGGATTGTACGGCAATGTCATCCGGCTCGGACCGCCATTGATTGCAACGAAGGACCACATCGATGAACTGGTGACGGCGTTGGATGGAGCGTTCGCGACAGTCTGACAGTCGGGTCCACAGAATTCGCGGAAGAGAACGGGAGCCAGGCAAGACAAGCGAAACAAACGAAAGTTTCTGATCTTTTCGTTTGTTTCGCTTATTTCGCTTGTCCCCCTCTTCTCTCTCCTTCTTTCATCTTCCATTGGAGAAAATCGATGAGAACTTTGATCAAAAACGGCCAGATCGTCACCGCAGTCGATTCATATCCGGCCGATCTTCTGGTAGACGGCGAAACCATCGCCCTGATCGGAAAGGACCTATCGAGTGTGATCGGAGAGGTTGATCGAACGATTGACGCGACCGGCAAGCTGATTATTCCCGGCGGCATCGATCCCCATACGCACATGGATCTGCCTTTCGGCGGCACTGCTTCATCAGACGATTTCGAGACGGGAACCCGCGCGGCAACGTTCGGCGGGACGACGACAATCATCGATTTCGCCGTGCAATACCACGGCCAGGCTTTGAACGAGGCGCTCGACGTCTGGTTCGGCAAAGCGGAAGGCAAGGCGACGACCGATTACGGTTTTCATCTGATCGTCACCGACATGCCCGACGAACGGTTGCCTGAATTGAAGGCGATGATCGATCAGGGCGTAACGAGCTTCAAGCTGTTTATGGCCTATCCGGGCGTGTTTCTGGTCGATGATGGAACCATCTTTAAAGTCATGACGACGGCGGGCGAAGCGGGCGGACTCATCTGCATGCACGCCGAGAACGGCGTGGTGATCGACGTGCTCGTCAAACGTGCGCTGGCGGAAGGCAGGACCGCGCCGAAATACCACGCCCTGACACGTCCGACCAAGGCCGAAGCTGAAGGCGTGCATCGCGCAATAGCGATCGCCGAAATGGCCAATTCGCCGGTCTACATCGTCCATCTGAGCTGCTACGACGCCTTGAAAGAGGTGCAGGCCGCTCGTGACCTGGGACTGCCGGCTTTTGCCGAGACCTGCCCTCAATATCTGCTGCTCGATTATAGCTATTACGACAAGGAAGGCTTTGAAGGTGCCAAGTATGTCATGACGCCGCCGCTGCGTGATCGAGAGAATCAGGAGTTGTTATGGCGTGGATTGCGCGGCAATGACCTTCAGGTGATCTCGACCGACCACTGCCCGTTCTGCTTCAAAGAGCAGAAAGAGCTGGGCCGCGATGATTTCAGTAAAATTCCAAATGGCGGGCCGGGAGTGGAGAATCGAATGAGCCTGATCTACCATCACGGCGTAGCTCAGGGACGGATCAGCCTCAATCGGTTCGTGGAACTGACATCGACCGCGGCAGCCAAGATTTTCGGCCTCTTCCCGAAGAAAGGAACGATCGCCGTCGGCTCGGACGCCGACCTCGTGATCTTCGACCCCAATCGAGAACAGACGATCAGCGCGGCGACTCATCAGATGCGTGTCGATTACAGCGCATATGAAGGATGGAGAGTGAAAGGCGTCACCGAGGTCGTGCTGTCGCGGGGAAGAGTGATCGTCGAGCACGGAGAATGGAAGGGGAAGAAAGGCGATGGCAGGTTCATCAAACGCGGATTATTTGGTTAGCCAGGCTAGACCGGAGCATTCGCACTCAACACTCCGATTGCGAAGCCGATCTCTCCCCGGAGGGTTCTCTCAATGAAATCGAACTCAGAAACTATTGATCATCCTGACGGGCGTGTTGAACTGCGAGATCCCAAAACTATCAGTTCCAGTCCGCTCTACAATGAGGACCTGGCGCCGGTGCCCGTTGCCGAACGCAACTGGACGACATACAACTATGCGGCGCTCTGGATCAGCATGGCGCATTGCATCCCGACCTATATGCTCTCGTCGAGCCTGATTGCGGATGGGATGAATTGGTGGCAAGCATTAATCACGATTCTATTGGGTAATACGATCGTGCTCATTCCAATTCTGCTCAACTCGCACCCGGGCACGAAATACGGCATTCCTTTTCCGGTCTTTGCGCGAGCGAGTTATGGAACGTTCGGCTCGAACCTGCCGGCGATTATGCGCGCGATTGTGGCTTGCGGATGGTTCGGCATCCAGGCCTGGATTGGCGGCGAGGCTCTCAACGTCTTCTTCAGGGCGATCATCCCAGGGTGGCACACGATGCTGGGAGGACCGGTGAATGGCCATCCCCCGACCGAATGGATTTCGTTTCTGTTGTTCTGGTCATTGAATATCTACATCATCTATCGCGGAATGGATCTGCTGCGCTGGGTCGAGAACTGGGCCGCACCATTTGTGCTGGTCATGACCGCGATCTTACTGGGATGGGCGGTATGGCGAGCTAACGGGTTGGGGTATTTGATGAAAGATTCCGGACGTTTTCAAAGTTTCGGCGAGTTCATGCCCGTCTTTATTCCATCCCTGACCGCAATGATCGGTTATTGGGCAACGTTGTCATTGAACATGCCCGACTTCACGCGTTTCGGACGCAGCCAGCGCGAGCAATCGATCGGGCAAGTTATCGCCTTGCCCTCGACCATGACGGTCTTTGCGGCGATGGGGGTAGTGATCACTTCGGCCGCCGTCGTCATCTACCCGCAAATGAAAGCCGGCGATCTGTGGGATCCGATGAAGCTCGTCGGGCAGTTCAGTCAGATCTGGGTGGTGGCTATTTCAATGTTCACGGTCGTTGTGGCGACTCTGGCGGTCAATATCGCGGCCAATGTCGTCTCGCCCGCGAATGATTTTGCGAATGCCTTTCCCAAATGGATCTCTTTCCGGACAGGTGGGCTGATCACCGGAATCATCGGAATCTTGATGCAGCCATGGAAGCTACTGGCCGATCCCAATGGCTATATTTTTAAGTGGTTGCTTGGGTATTCGGGCGGGTTGGGTTCAATCGCCGGAGTATTGATTGCCGATTACTGGCTGGTGCGTAACAAGCAACTCGCGCTCGGCGACCTTTATCGCACTCAAGGAAACTACACGTATCTGAGCGGTTGGAATTGGCGCGCAGTGGCGGCGACGATTGTCGGATGCGCCCTGGCATGGGGAGGTTTAATAGTTCCGGCGATGAAGCCTCTCTACAATTATGCGTGGTTCGTCGGGTTCGGCGCATCAGCAGTAGTCCATTACGTATTGATGAAGACGTTTCCGCCACAGACCGCAACCGCGATGGAAGCGGGAATAGTGGAAGCGAAATGAGAGTCAGAAAAAATCAGAGGAAAGACTAAGGAAAGACTATGGCACGTATCGTCAAATGTGGTCTGATTCAAGCTAAAAACGCAGCGCCGACCGATGCGCCGATTGAAGAAATCAAACGCATCAATATTGAAAAGCATTTAAAGTTGATCGAATCGGCGGCGCAGCACGGCGTCAAGATTTTGTGCATGCAGGAAGTTTTTACTACGCCTTACTTCTGCGCCGAACAGCAGACGCGCTGGTACGATGCCGTCGAAAAAATCCCCGACGGCCCCACGGTCAAGCTCATGCAGGAGATCGCCGGAAAATACGGCATGGTCTTGATCGTGCCGATCTACGAAGAGGAGATCACCGGCATCTATTACAACACGGCGGCAATCATTGACGCCGATGGAAAGTATCTGGGCAAATACCGTAAGAACCACATTCCGCACGTCGCCCCGGGTTTTTGGGAGAAGTTCTATTTCAAACCCGGCAATCTGGGCTATCCGACGTTCGAGACGGCGTATGCGCGCATCGGCGTCTACATTTGCTATGACCGGCACTTTCCCGAAGGCGCGCGGGCGCTGGGGTTGAACGGCGCGGAGATCGTTTTCAATCCGTCGGCGACGGTCGCCGGTCTCTCCGAATACCTGTGGAAGCTCGAACAACCCGCGCACGCTGTCGCCAACGGTTACTTTATCGGGGCGATCAATCGTGTAGGTCATGAAGCCCCCTGGAACATTGGCGAGTTTTATGGACAGAGTTATTTCTGCGATCCGCGCGGCCAATTAATTGCAACTGCGCCGCGTGATGAGGATGCGCTGGTGGTTGCCGACTTAGACCTTGATCTCATCCGCGAAGTACGCAACACCTGGCAATTCTTTCGTGACCGCAGACCGGAAACATACGAAGCATTGGTTACAGAGTGAAAGGAGAGGATGAGCCGTGGGCAGTGGAGGGCAAACAGTGATGACAGCAGTTGTCCACGGTTTGATGTTGATATGGAATTTGCTATTACTTTCAAACCTGATATGACGCCCGGGCAGATCGTCGATCTTGCTCGACAAGCGGAATCCGCCGGATTCGATTACGGCTGGATTTTTGATTCGCACGTTTTGTGGCAGGAGCCTTATCCCCTCTTGACGTTGATCGCCGCCAATACGCAGAAGATGCGACTGGGCACGTGCGTCACCAATCCAGCGGTGCGCGATGCGACCGTGACCGCCAGCTTGCTGGCCACGCTCAATCGCATTTCGGGTGGGAGGATGGATTTGGGTATCGGGCGCGGCGACAGTTCGCGGCGCGTGATGGGCAAAAAGCCGACAACGCTCGCCGACCTCGAAGCGACGGTCCAGGTGGTGCGCGACCTGACTGCCGGCAAACAGATCGTCTATGAAGACCAGTCAATTCAGATGACCTGGGCCGATGCCGGCGTGCCTCCGGCCTGGATTGCGGGATACGGCCCGAAAGCGCTGCGTTGCGCCGGCCGCGTCGGCGATGGAGTGATCCTGCAATTCGCGGATCCGCATTTGATCAAATGGTGTCTCAATTTTGTGCGCGAAGGCGCGGAAGAGATGGGACGCGATTTCTCACAGATCAAAGTGATGGCGGCGGCGCCGGTCTGGGTTTCGGATAATCTGGCGACAGCGCGTGATCGTGTGCGGTGGTTCCCTGCCCTCGTCTCCAATCACGTGGTCGATCTGGTCTCTCGCTACAAACCCGAAGAACTGCCGCCGGAATTGACGGCCTACGTCCAGGATCGCAAAGGCTACAATTATCTGCATCACGCCGAAGTCGGCAGCAGCAACGCGGAATTTGTGACGGATGAGGTTGTCGATCGGTTCTGCATCGTCGGACCAGTGAAGGAGCACTTGCGGCGACTGAAGGAACTCCAAGAGGTCGGCGTGACGCAATTCAATATTTACTTGATGTGCGGCGAGGAAGAACAGACGGTCGAAATATATGGCCGCGAAGTGATCACGGCGATTCGATGATAAATAGCAGCAGGTACAAAAATGCGAAGGAGACCGCAGATGCTGAAACATTCCCGGCGTCTGCAGTCTCCTTCGATTTTCGCATCTACTGGACTTTGAATTTGACTGCCACACCATTCCCGCGTTCGATCTGGGTCTCGCCTTGAACAGTCAGCCGGCCTTCGACTACCACATATTCGATTCCTAAAGGATATTGTTTTGAATTATCGAATGTCGCCCGATCGATCACGCGCTGTGGATCGAAGATGACCAGATTGGCGCGGGCGCCGGGTTCGATTCGCCCATAGCCCTGGAGTTGAAAAGTCTCGGCAGCCAGACCAGACATCTTCCGGACAGCCTCTTCGAGTGCGAGGAGACCTTGTTCGCGCACATAGCGGCCGAGGATGCGCGGGTATGTTCCATAGGCTCGCGGGTGCGGTTTGCCGCCGAGCAGCCCGTCGGTGCAGACGTTGACGTAAGGCTCGCGCATAATCTTGCAGACGACATCTTCGGACTGGCTGAATGAGATCATCCCGACGCCCATTCGCTCCGCGAGCAAGAGATCGAAAGCGAATTCAACCGCTTCCTCTTCACTTGTTCGATCGGCCTGCCGGCTTAAACTCGCCGCCTGCGCGAGATTTTTGCCGAGATATTCGGGAGAGTTGCCGGAAGGAAGATCCGAGATGACGATGCCTTCCGGTCCCGACCATTTCCAGAAATTGTCCCAACTTGACCGCGAGCGATCGAGCATCCAAGCCCGCATCTTTCCCCGCTCTTCGGCGCTCGCCAGGCGTTTCAACGTCTCTTCAATACCACCGGAGTGCGCCCACGGCGGGAGGATCGCCCCGAGCATCGTCGATCCGGCAATGTATGGATATTGATCCGCCGTCAATCGGATGCCGTCATTTTGTGCGCGCCGGATCGCTGCTAAGACGCCGTCAATGGCCGCCCAATTCTCGCGGCCTGCCGCCTTGAAATGCGAGATGTGAACGCGCACGCCCGACTGTTTGCCGATCTCGATCATCTCGGCGACGGCGTCGGCCAGGTAATCACTCTCGCTCCGCATATGCGAGACAAAGATGCCGTCGAACTCCGCCACCACACGGCAGAGTTCGATCAATTCGCCGGTATCGGCAAAACAACACGGCGGATAGATCAATCCGGTCGAAAGGCCCAATGCGCCCTCGCGCATCGATTGACGGATGAGCTCTTGCATTGCTTTGATCTCATCCGTGGATGCGCGACGATCTTCCATTCCCATGGCGTTCAACCGTACCGCGCCATGTGGAATGAGATATGCGCAATCGATTGCCGGGGCGGCGCGTTCAATCGCGGTCAAGTATTCAGCCACCGATTGCCAATCCCACGCGCGGTCCAGTTTTCCATTGAGTCCAGCCAATGAACGGGCGACCTGCGGCTGATCGCCGGCGCTGATCGGGGCAACTGAAATTCCATCCTGGCCGAAGACCTCAAGCGTGATGCCTTGCCGCACCTTCATCGGCAGTTGCGGTTCCGCCAGCACGCGCAGGTCCGAATGGCTGTGTGTGTCGATGAATCCGGGCGCGATGATGAGATCAGAGCAATCAATCTCATGCAGGCCTTGCAATGATCTTTCAGTGTCGATCGCGGCAATCCGGTTCTGGCTGATCGCCACGTCAGCGCCAACCCCGAGGCGACCTGTTCCATCGATGATCGTGCCGTTCTTCAATACCAGAGACGCTGTCTCCATCTTCAACCTTTCATCTCAATCAGTGCGCAGCCAGCTGGCCATACATCTCAGGCCGCCGGTCACGATAAAATTGCCAGTGCGTACGGACTTCGCGAATCTCATCGAGATCCAGGTCCGCCACTACCAGCTCATCCCGATCCTCACTGCCTTTGGCGAGAACGCGACCGTCAGGGTTGCAGAAATATGACGAACCGAAGAACTGCCCGACATTCCACGGCGCTTCAGTGCCGACGCGGTTGATGGTGCCGACGAAGTAACCATTGGCGACGGCGAGCGCGCGCTGTTCCAAATCCCACAAATAATCGGCATGTCCTTTGGTCGTCGCCGAAGGAATGAAAACGATCTCTGCGCCGTTGAGTCCTAACGCCCGTGCGCCTTCAGGAAAGTGGCGGTCATAACAGATGTAAACGCCGATGCGCGCATACCTGGTCTCGAATGTCGGAAAACCCAGATTGCCGGGCGTGAAGTAAAACTTCTCCCAAAAACCCGGCAGGCAATGGGGGATATGGGTCTTACGATATTTGCCCAGATATTTTCCGTCAGCATCGATCACCGCGGCGGTGTTGTAATAGACGCCGGTCATCTCCTCTTCATAGATCGGCGCAATAATCACCATCTGGTGTTGCTTGGCCACTTCACACATCAATTGCGTCGTCGGCCCATCGGGAATACGTTCAACCAGGCCATACCAGTGCGGATTCTGCTCGGCCGGAAAGTAAGGGCCAGAGAAGAGTTCTTGAAGACAAATGATCTGGACGCCTTGTTTGGCCGCGTCGCCAATCATTGCCAGGTGCTTTTCGATCATTGCGCTTTTGATCTTCTCGATCGAACTTTCGGCAGGTTCGGCATTGGCAGCCTGGATCAGACCACATTTCACAATTCGTGACATTAAATCATCCTCCAATCAAAGTGATAGCGGAACACCGATTTGACGACTGACTCGCCTTCCTCCATTAAATTAAATGTCCCATCACTGTGCAAACGTATCGATCATCAGATACGGGTCGCTCATCGGGTACAGGATCGGACAGGTGCACCCACGTTTCCGGTACTCTTCGACTTTGGCTCGTGCCTCTTCCGGCGTGCCGGTGGCCGAAATTTTAAGGACGAACTCGTCGGGCACATACTGCATGGCTTCGTGAATCTGTTCTTTGGTAGCGGGCCAGCCGAGGATGGTCTGCACTTTCCGGACAATTTCATCGCTCACCCCTGACGCCTTGGCGATGTGCGGCTGTTGGGCCAGATATTGAGTGAGCAACTCTTTCGCCGCATCAATCGCCTTCTTACGGTCGTGATCAACCGAACAGACCACCAGCTGGGGACGATCGATTTCATCGAGCGTGCGCCCTGCTCTCTTCGCCCCCTGCTCCAACAGCTCCATCGCCCGATCGTTATATTCAGGCGGCACACAATAATTGAGCACTACTCCGTCGGCAATCTCACCGGTCAGTTCCATCATCTTGTCGCCGGTTGCTCCGATGTAGATCGGTACGTGACGCGGCTCGCGGCGGCCATGCACCACATCAAGTTCAATGCCGGTGACATGATGAAATTCTCCGTGAAATGTCACGTTCTCCATCCGCAACAATCGTCGGAGCACCTCGACCGTCTCGCGCATGGCGAGCAGTGATTTGCGCCGCTCGATGCCGACGTTCTTTGCCAATGGGTCCCACCAAGCGCCGATCCCGCAGATCATGCGGTCAGGCGCCAGGTCATCCAGCGTCAGCCACGTTGCCGCCAGCAATCCGATGTTGCGCGTCCAGTTGTTGATGACTCCAGCGCCAATCTTGATCCGCGAGGTCGTCGCCGCAAATGCCGCCATCGGCACAATTGCGTCACGCACCAGACGGCTCTCCGCTTGCCACACGGCCTCAAACCCTTTGCTTTCGGCATACTGAACGTACTTGATTCCGTCCTGCAATGAGTGCGCGTCTTGCAGATAGAGTGCGACTCGTTCGGTCGGCATACTTGTTTCGATCTCCTTAAAATGTTTCGTTGTCCATTCAGGTCAAATGCGCGCCCACATGCTCTTTGCCAACTCACGGCTTCGAGCGCTGATCTCCGCCTCATCAAGAAACAGCAGTTGCCGGTCTTTCATGAGCACTCTGCCCCCGCAGATGGTCGTCGTCACCATCGAATTTTCAAACCCGAACAGGATCTGCCAGGGTAAGTTATCCGCAGTAAGCGGCGTGGCCGGGTGATAATCCACGAAGATGAGATCGGCAAATGCTCCGGGAGTCAGGACGCCCAATGGAGCTTGTGGGAAGAAGAGACCGGCAATCGCGGCATTATTGACGATCGCCATTTCGGCGACGATCTGACCGCCCATCCGGCGCGGATCGCGCCGTGCCGCTTTGTGATAGAGATAAGCAGCCTTCCACTCGTCCCACATGGCATTTGAAAATCCATCATTGCCCAGACCAACTTTGACGCCCATCCGCAGCAAGCCTTCGACATCTGCGGCACCGACAGCATTGTTCATGTTCGAACGCGGTTGATGCGTCACCCATGCCCCGCTCTCACGCAATAATTCGGCCTCGTGATGATCGATGTGGACGCAGTGCGCAACGATGGAACGCGAGTTGAGAATTCCGAACTGGTGCAGGCGATCGACGACGCGCACGCCGCTCCTCTTCAAACTGTCGTACTGGTCGGCCTCATGCTCGGCTGCATGGATGTGAAACCCGCCATCGTGAGCGGTTCGGCACGCTTCGAGCGTCGCATCCGAAAGTGTGAGCGATGCGTGCAGGCCAAAGGTCGCCGCGATTCCGGGTCGCGGATTGCGAATCGCGGATTGAACGAAGCGTAAATTCTCGGCAATGCCGGCATTCGCCCTTTCGGAGCCGTCGCGGTCGGTAACTTCATAACACAGACAGGCGCGCATTCCCGCTTGTTCGACCGCCTCTGCGACCACGTCGAGCGAGCCATCAAGAGCGTTGGGCGAGGCATGATGGTCGATGAGTGTGGTTGTCCCATGTTTAATCGCATCGATCAGACAGACCAGCGCCGAATAACGCACGTCTTCGAGCGTCAGCGCCTTGTCCAACCGCCACCATAATCGCTCCAGGATTTCAGGAAAGTCTTTGAGCGGATCGCCCGGAATCGCCATCCCACGCGCAAACGCGCCGTAAAAATGCGTATGCGCGCAGATATTGCCCGGCATGACATATTGACCCCGCGCATCGCACTCTTCGGCCGTCGAATACTTGGCCCGCAATTCGGCCGAAGGCCCAATTGCGATGATCCGGTCGCCTTCGATGTATAAGGCCTGGTTCTCAAGGATCTGGTTGATCGGACCCCAGGTGATGAGCGTGGCATTAGTGATCAGCATAAGGATCGATCATCTTAACCATTTAGGTGTTAGCATCCAGAATTGCAACGATGAACGGGCAGCGATTGTCTTCTTTGTTCTGAATCACCCTCAATTCTTTCCATTTTTTCTCATTGAAGTCGCCAGACCAGATCACATCTCGATCGCCGAGCGATCGTACACCTCTTGCGGAAGGCTCCATTTTCATAAATGGGCGTTCCGAAGAATTCTCGAGAATTTGCGCGGGTTTGGTATCACGCACATCAATTCCCAGCCGTGATAGGGCCTCTTCCGGTTTGGTAGATATTTTTCTCAGATTCCCGAAGACATAGAAAAAAGCTACGGCACGCCCTCGCCGGGAACAGATATTTAGAATATCTAGGCCGATCCGATATTGGCAAGCATCATCAAAAGGTGGCGTTCCTGGAGGAAGCTTTGACATTACTTCACTGACGTTGATCTCCATGCAATATTTCGGCTTCCCAAGCGTTTGAATGACCTCTCCCATGCTTTTTCCCGCAAGCGAAGCGAGGTTAACAGTTGGTGAGACTCGTTCTTGACCTCGAACTACAGTTCCAATCTCAGGTAGACAGAGAATGAGCACAATAAATGAATAAACCTTGAGCTGACCTTTGAACATAAAGAGATTCTCCCTTCTCAGAGTGATCGTTCTAATTTAAGTCGATGTTATATTTAGAACGAAGGCCGCTTTTGAGTTTGCATGGTGCGAGGATGAAACATCCAAACGCTTCCAACTCGCTCCCTTGCTATTGATCAAGCGTCTCCTCTCTGAATGTCTCTTCGTCTCTTTTCTTTTATCTTGTCATCTTCTACCGAGTCAGCAGTGACAAAATTCACTTCAGACGGTCTTGATTAACTCTCCGGCGTCAGGCTTGATCCGCAACGGCTCTGCCGTCGCGCGGAGCGCCGCCCCGACATCCTTCAACCCATTGCCTGTCAGCATCAGCAACACACGTTCGTCAGGGTTGAGCGTGCCGCTCTCATACTGTTTCACCAATCCGGCGAAAGCCGCCGCAGCCGCTGGTTCGACAAAAACACCCGTTGAACGAGCGAGTTGCCCAATAGCTGCGATGATCCGTTCGTCGCTGACCTTGATGGCGGATCCGCCCGACTCGCGCATCGCGCGAATGGCTTTGGTCGCATCGCGCGGATGACCGGCATTGATGCTATCGGCAATCGTATCGGCCGGTCCGGGACGCACGACGCCATCGCCATTGAATGCGTCTACAATCGCCGCAGCGCCTTCCGCCTGGATTCCAATCAGCTGCGGCAACCGATCGATGAATCCAAGTTGCCGCAGATCATTGAAACCTTTCCACAGCCCACCGATAATGCAGCCATCGCCCATGCCGACAAATACTTTATCCGGGACTTCCCAATTCAACTGCTCGCCGATCTCCAATGCCGCCGTCTTCTTTCCTTCAGTCATAAATGGGTTGTACCCCGTGCTACGCTGATACCAGCCGTAGCGCTGCCCCGCAATTAAACAGAGGTCGAACGCTTGATCATAACTGCCCTCAACCAATATCACCTTTGCGCCGTAAATTTGCAGTTGCGCAATCTTTGCCTGCGGAGCGCCGGCGGGAGCGAAGATCACGGATGGCATCCCCATGCTCGCGCACATTCCGGCGAGGGCGCTTCCCGCATTACCTGTTGAGGCTGTAGTTATCACGCGCGCACCTGCCTCTCGAGCCTTGACGACTGCCAGGGCGCTCGGACGGTCCTTGAAGGATGCCGTCGGATTGCGCCCATCATCTTTGATCAGCAGTTGCTTGATGCCCAATTGTTCGGCCAATCGCGGACAATCATAGATTGGCGTCCATCCCACAGCGAGCGACGGGACAGGCGACGAATCTTCAATCGGCAGTAATGCCCGATAGCGCCAGATCGTAAGATTACGGTCTGCGGCAAGAGTGGATTTACTCAACTGCTTGCCAATCCGTTCGTAATCATAGAGGACGTCGAGATTGCCGCCGCATTCGGGACAGACGTATTCAATCTCACTCACGCCGAACTGGCGCGCACACTCAACACATTTGAAACCAGTGACCTTACTCATTAACAAAAGTTGATTAGATATCTGATGCCGCGAAAGTTTCGTGGTCTTCGTCTACTTCAATCTACGATGCGCCCTCGGCGCGTGCGGCCTTAATGCGCGCGTCCATCTCGGGGATCAACTGCTGGTGTCTGATCCACCATTCCGGGTCCTTTTGCGCATCAAGCTCTTCCACCGTTTTGCCCTGTTGCTCGACCCAGGTGAAATATTTCAGATTGTGCCATTGGCGACGGAGATCGGGTGTACCGTCCTTGATCCAATCCGTCTTCGCGCCGTGAAAGATCGCTTCCACAGAGGCGATTGCACGCGCACTATCGATCTCGCCATAGACTTTCGCCATTTCCGCCATGACCGAATGATAACGATCAATCGCATCCGTGCAGATCGTGACGATCAAATCCCGCTTACCGAATCCATAATGTTTCGCCGTCTTGATTGCTCCAAGCACATTGCAGACGCCGGAGATGCCGAAGATAGTGGAGAGCTGCCGCACTTTCGCTTCGGGAATTCCGTAGCGCCGGGTGAGAACTTCTTGCCCGGCCTCGCTGGCCAGCAACTGCAGGCCTTTCTTGCATTCGATATCGTCCAAACACATGATCGCATCCATGTTCAGCACATTATGAATCCAGGTCACGTGCTTATCGCCGATCCCTTGAATATCGTGCCCGCCATAACCATTGTTATAGAGCGTCGGACATTGGACCGGCTCCAAACCGACGATGCGCAGATCGGGCCAGGCCTGTTTCAGACGATCGCCGGCCCCGATCGTTCCCCCGCTGCCGACCGCTGAACAAAAAGCTGCAACTGTGCCATGGCCAATGCCGCGCTCCATGAGCTCGGCGGCGAGTTCCACGATCGTGTTGCCGGTCACGTAGTAGTGGAATCGATAATTGCCCATCACTTCAAACTGGTTCAGAATGCGAATGTTCGAATCGCGGCGCAGTTCCCAGGTCTTGTCGTAGATCTCTTTGACATTTGATTCAACGCCGTGAGTTTTGATCACCTGCGCGCCGTAGCTCTCGATGCGCTCGAACCGCTCGCGGCTCATCCCTTCCGGCAAAATAACAAGGGATTTGGCGCCGATGCGCCCGGCCACCCAGGCGCCTCCGATGCCGTAGTTGCCCGTGCTCGGCCAGACGATCGTATGACGTTCAAGCTCTACCTGATTGAAAAGCAGAGCCTCGGTCAAGACTGAATAGGCCGCGCCGACCTTGTGCGAACCGGTGGGAAAATCACGGCCATACAAAACCACGATCGTTGCATCCACTCCGGTCAGTTCCCTGGGCAAAACCTCGTATTTGATCGCATCACCAGGACCACGCCAGGTGATGTTATACAGGTTGATTGGATCAAGCGGTGACTGTGTTAACGCTTTCTCTGCTCGCTCTCTAACGCCCGGTTCGACCGTGCGCAAATGCAACATCTCTTCGAAGGTTGGACCGAAAATGGCTCCAATCATCTTTACTCCTCAAAAGACAGTCTCAGTTATCAGTGACAGAGCTGAGAGCTAAACCGAATGATAAAACTAGCCCGACGTTAACATCGCCTTCAGCCATTTCTTATCCGCAGGCAAGTTATAACAACGAACACCCGTGGCATGATAGATAGCGTTGATAATGGCCGGCGTCGTGGGAATAGAGGCCAGCTCGCCCACACCTTTTGCTCCATACGGGCCGTCTTTAGTTTCATGTTCGACGAAAAAGGAGATAACCTCAGGCGTTTGATTGATCGTCGGCAACCGGCATTTATTGAGCGTATCGGTCTGCACATAACCGTCCTTGACGATGAAGTCTTCCTGAAGGGCCATTCCCAATCCCATTGAAATGCTTCCTTCGACCTGTCCCTGCAACGCCAGTGGATTGATCACTCGTCCAACATCATTCGCGGCGATGACTTTCAGGACTTTCGTTTCGCCCGTCTTAACATCAACCTCGACCAGGACAGCTTGCGCACCGAACCCGAAAGCGAAGTGATGATATTGCTCGCACATCGGCGCGACGTATTGATAACTCACCTTGGGCAGGCGTCCTTCGCGACGAACCATTTTGACAATCTCGCTCAGATCCATGCTATAGCCGTTGCTCCGGACTTTCCCGTCGGCAAAGATCAGGGTGTCGGGCGGAGCGCCCAACATCTCCGCCGCTGTTTGACTGAGCACCTTGCGGACTTCCCTGCTGGCGTAACGCGCGGCGTTGCCGGTCACATAGGTCTGACGCGAAGCTGTCGTCGCCGCGCAATCGAGCGTCAGATCGGTGTCGGCCACGAGCACCTCGACATTTTCGTAGGGCACTCCCAACTCTTCGCTGACGACTTGCGCCAGGACGCCGACCAAACCCTGTCCGATCTCGGCGGCGCCTGCCCGCACCGCGGCGCGGCCGTCGGCAAAGACTTCGACTTCGGCTCCGGCAGCGTCATAAGCGCCGCTCCCAAATCCAGTGTTCTTGTATGCGCAGGCGATGCCCCACGCGCGGCGTTTATCGCCGTCCACTTCAACGGCCGGCGCGACGAAATGATGTTTCTCCATCTCCGCGACCACGGTTTCCAATGCCTCAGAGAGGCCGCAGCTCTCGGTCATGACCTGGCCGGCCAGTGTCTGCTTGCCGTAATTGAGCAGGTTTTTCCGCCGGATCTCCACGGGCGAAAGGCCCAGCGCCTCGGCCAGTTGATCTATCTGGCTCTCCATCGCAAAGGCGCTCTGCGTCACGCCGAATCCGCGGAACGCGCCGGACGGTACGTTGTTGGTATACATCGCATACGTGTCAACCTTCACATTGGGCACTTCATAGACGCCGGCCGCATGAGTAGTGGCGCGCAACATGACGTGGCTGCTCAAGCTGGCATAAGCTCCGCCATCACCCCAAATCTCTGCTTCGTGAGCGACCAGAGTCCCATCGTTCCTGGCTCCGGTCTTCATCCTGATGATGGTGGCGTGCCGCTTGGGATGGACCATCAACGACTCTTTGCGGCTCAGAACCATCTTTGCCGGTCGTTTTGTAGCCCATGCCGCCAACGCCACATGAATCTGGACGGAGACGTCCTCTTTACCGCCGAACGCTCCGCCAATCAGACAGTTGATGACCCGGATGCGATCTTCCGGCAAATTCAGCGTTGCCGCAATCTGGCTGCGGTCTCCGAATGGAATTTGGCCGCCGCAATAAACGGTGATGCGCCCCGTCGGATCAGGCACGGCAAGCCCTGCTTCCGGCTCGATGAAAGCATGTTCGACGGTCTGCGTACGATATTCATGCTCGATGACGACGTCTGCTTCGCCAAAGCCCTTTGTGATGTCGCCGTTCTCAAGGTGGTAATGTTTCAGACAATTGCCGTGCTCTCCGGGCGAATGGTGCGCGATTTGATTGTGCAGAATCGGCGCGTCGGCAGCCCCGGCCTCTTTCGGCCCATTGACGACAGGCAGCGGTTCATAATCGACTTCGATCAATTTCAATGCTTGCGCCGCAATCTCTTCCGTCTCCGCAACCACCAGAGCAATCGCGTCACCCACGTAACGGACCTTGTCATAGCATAAGACCGGCCAGTCAACCTCGTGCACGCCGCAATCTTTGCGGCCCGGAATGTCATCGGCGGTGAGGACGGTGATGACGCCGGGAAACGCCCGGGCCTTGCTCACGTCCACTTTTAATAAGCGGGCGTGAGGATATTTGCTGCGCAACGCCCTGACATACAACATTCCCTCGACGTACAAATCGTCGGCATAAATGCCCTTACCCGTGACCTTCTCGACCGCGTCCGGACGTGGGAACGGTTGGCTAATGGCCTTGAGCCCTCCCTTGACTGATGGAAGCGGCGGCACCTCCTGGCCGGCGGCCTGTTGAACGGCCCGGATAATCGCGTTATGCCCGGTACAACGACAGATGTTCCACTTGTGTCCGTCATAAATCTCTTCGAGCGTCGGATGAGGATTCTTTTCGAGCAGTGCGATGGTGGCCATAATGAAGCCTGGAGTACAAAAACCGCACTGCGCAGCCCCCTGGTCAAGGTAAGCTTGTTGCACCGAGTGCAACGTGCCGTCGGCATTAGTCATCCCCTCGATTGTGATGATCTTGGCGCCATCGGCGCGTTTCATCGGTACCAGACAAGAGCGCACGGCCTCACCGTCCTTGATCACCATGCAGCTGCCACAATGGCCTGTGGCACATCCATCCTTGGTGCCCGTCAGCCGCAGTTCGTCGCGGATCACATCCATCAACTGGGTTTGCGGAGATACTCTCACCTGGTAATGCTTATCATTTACGATCAGGGTATAAGTCTCTTTCTCACTCATCTCAATCCACCTCATCAAAAAGCTATCCGACAGATCGGCGTATCGATAGAATCAACTGGAATTAGCGCGGCGCCGCCCGCACACACTATCACACCCTAAATTGATCCCCCAAAAGAAATGTGAAAGATTCCTTCCTTCTCTTCCGAGTTCTCGCCTTTTCCAAGATCTGGAAAAACTCGCCGGACGTCCCTCGGAATCGTTCGAAGATCCCAGCCAAGATCCCGGCCAAGATCCGGGCAAAGATCATGGGCAAAGAATCGGCATGGCCATTGCTGTTCATTGACGGTCGCGGTAATGTACAGCCCGCATGGATAGGAGTACCGAGATGCAGCAACGAGTCATTGGAAAAACCGTTCAGCGCAAAGAAGGCTATGACAAAGTCGCCGGCCGGGCGACCTATGTCGATGATCTCAATTTTACCGGAATGATCTACGGCCTCACGGTGCGCTCGCCAATCGCCCGCGGCCGGATTCGCGCCGTCGCGTTCGAAGGCGACATCCCGTGGGATGAATTGACGATCGTCACCTCAAAAGATATTCCGGGTAAAAACTGTGTCGCCTTGATCTTAGAAGATCAGCCTTATCTCGCCCAGGAGTTTGTCAATCATCCCGAAGAACCGATCCTGTTGCTTGCGCATCACGATAAATATCTTCTCGAAAGGGCTCGCTCCGCCGTCAAGTTAGAGTTGGAGCCGCTCAAACCGATCTTCACCATCGAAGATTCATTGAATAACATCGAGACCATCTGGGGTGACGATAATCTCTTCAAAACTTTCCTGGTTGAGAAAGGTTGTGTTGATGAAGCCTGGCCGCAGGCCGACGTCATCGTGGAGGGCGAATATGTGACCGGCGCGCAGGAGCAGCTTTATATCGAGACCAACGGGATGATCGCCGTCGCCAATCCCGATGATGGAGTGACCGTTTGGGGTTCGATGCAATGCCCATATTATGTGCACAAGGCATTGATGAAACTGTTCGATCTGCCGGCGGAAAAGATTCGTGTGATTCAAACGACGACGGGTGGCGGTTTCGGCGGCAAGGAAGAATATCCGTCAATGATTGCAGGCCATGCCGCATTGCTCGCCTGGAAATCGGGCAAACCGGTCAAGCTCATCTACGATCGCGCCGAAGACATGGCCGCGACAACCAAACGGCATCCATCGCGCACGAGGCATCGCACGGCGGTGACTAAAGACGGCCGGTTGCTGGGGATGGAGATCGATTTTGTGGTTGACGGCGGAGCTTATATGACCTTGTCGCCGGTTGTGCTGTCACGCGGAACGATTCACGCCGCCGGGCCTTACAACTGCCCTCACGTCCGGATTCGCAGCCGCGCGGTCGCGACCAATCATCCGCCACATGGGGCTTTTCGCGGTTTCGGCGCGCCGCAAAGCATCTTCGCGCTCGAGCGCCATCTGAACAAGGTCGCGCGCGCCGTCGGACTTTCGCCCGAAGAGTTCCGTCGCCGGAACTTCATCCGCGAAGGTCAAACAACGGCCACCGGTCAGGTCATTCGCGAAAAGATCGAGATGAACCAATTGCTGAGTCGCGCGCTTGAGCTCAGCGATTACCACGCCAAGAAAGAACGCTTCGCGCATCACAATTCTCTCCAGACGACCACTAAAAAAGGGATCGGCTTCGCCACTTTTATGCACGGCGCGGGTTTCACCGGGTCCGGTGAAGTCGCTCTGGCCTCCGTCGCCGGTCTTGAAGCAACGCCGGATGGCCGTGTGCGCATCCTGGTTGCCAGCACCGAGATCGGTCAAGGCACGAATACCATCCTTTCGCAGATCGCGGCCGAAGCTCTCGGCCTCGATTACGAGGTGATCGAGATCGCACAACCGGATACGGCCAACGTGCCCAACAGCGGTCCGACCGTCGCTTCGCGGACTTGCATGATCGTCGGCAAACTCGTCGAATCTGCCGCGCTCGGAATGAAACAGACTTTGATCAATCACGGATCGTTGCGCGAGGGTTATAATATCCAGGAGTTCGCCAATGCTTGCCGCGGCTACATCGATCAATACGGCACGCTCAAATCATGGAGCAAGTACGAACCGCCTCCCGGCATTCGCTGGGATGATCAAAAATATCAGGGCGATGCTTACGGCGCTTATGCCTGGGCGGTCTATGTCGCAGAGGTGACAGTCGATACTGTGACCGGTGAAGTAAGCGTCGATGATTTTGTCGCGTTACAGGAGGTCGGCAAGGTGATCCATCCGCTCTTGGCGGCCGGTCAGATCGAGGGCGGCGTCGCACAGGCCATCGGCTATGCCCTTTATGAAAATGTGGTTTGGCGAGAGGGACGGATGATCAATAATCAAATGACCAATTATATTATGCCGACTTCAGCGGACATCCCTCCCATCCGCGTCTTCTTTGAAGAATTGCCTTACGCTTATGGTCCGGCCGGGGCGAAAGGGATCGGCGAGCTGCCGATGGACGGTCCGGCTCCGGCGATTATCAACGCCGTCGAAGATGCCCTGAAGATCAGCATCGACGGCATACCGTTGATGCCCGAATCGTTAATGCAGGCAATTCGCTTAAACTCGAATGGAGGCAGCGATGGTTGAAGGCGTCGGAAGAGATCATGGAAAAATTCCGCGGTTGCAGCTCACCTTCACTGTCAACGGTGAGGCGCGCGCCATCGAGATCTGGCCGATGGCGCGATTACTCGACGTCCTGCGCGAAGAGTTACGTTTGACCGGAACGAAAGAGGGCTCTGGCGAGGGCGAATGCGGCGCATGCTCGGTCTTGATCGACGGCGAGCTGGTCAACAGCTG
>Ga0081539_10003377_pt1 | contig 19771 bp, 17 predicted proteins | sample TabmetS4T2R2_FD_71023 | JGI IMG/M metagenome (GOLD analysis project Ga0081539, IMG submission 71023) | Tabebuia heterophylla rhizosphere microbial communities from the University of Puerto Rico - S4T2R2 | ecosystem: Host-associated > Plants > Roots > Rhizosphere ...
TCGCGCGCTCGATCCAGCACGGCCCGCAGCCCGTCGACGACGACCGATTCCTCGACGGCGCGCAGCCGGCCGAAGCCACTGGCCGTGGGCAGGCTGCCGGTGAGGACGGCGATCAGGCTGGGCTCGTCGAGCTGGACGACGACGCGGGCGCCGGGCACCAGCCTGCGCACCTCGGTCACGTGGGCGACCACACCTTCGCCGAGCGAATCGATCAGGTCGCGGCAGGCGCCGGAGTCGACCACTGCACGTTCCAGGCGGGGCAGCCACACCCCGGCCGCCAGCGTCCACGGGCCGACGACCTGGACCTTGAGGTCACCCTCGTATCCGTCGGCGACTTCGGCGAGTACGTCCAGGTCCTGCCGCATCCAGGCCCGGGTGCGGCTCAGGTCGCGCCCCGGCCGCTCGACCAGCCGCCATCCCGACGGCTGGAGATCCACGGGCAGGTCCACCAGCAGGCCGGCGGTGCGTCCCAGCGCGTCGGCCCCGGGGCCGCGGGCGGGAAGTTCGGGCAGGTAGGGCAGGTGCGGGGGCTCGCCGAGCTCGCCGAAGGTCGTGCGCATGGTGTCGACGACGTCGGTTCCCGGCCAGGACCCGATCCCGGTTGCGCGCGTCACGCCGCCGAGCCTACGTGGTGCCCCCCTCCCAGCCCCCTCGCGCCCTCCATGGCCCCGATTAGCAGCCGTTTTGACCCACTTCCTGGGTCAAAACGCCTGCTAATTCGAGGCTCCGCGAGTTCTCCACAGCGCCCAAGATCGTCACATCGTCCACAGATTTCGTCGCAGCCCTCCACACGAGCCGCTCGGGCAGCACCGTGTGCCCGTGTCGAACAGCGCTCCGGTCCCCGAAGCAGCCCGCCGTCAGGGTGGCGTGTTCACCAGGGAACAGGCCCTCCATGAGGGGTGGACTTCGCGCCAGATACGGCGCCGGCTCACCGGAGGTTCTTGGGTCAGAGTGGTCGGCGACGGCATCGCGGCTCCTCAGCCCGCCTGGACAGGCTTTCAGCTCGCGATGGCGGCCAGGCTGACCTGGCCCGAGGCGGTAGCCAGCCACCTCACGGCCGCCGGGCTTCATCACTTCCCGCTCGAAGATGAGCGAGCGGCGCACGTCATCGCAGGCCGGGGACAGAAATCCCGGCGAGGGCTGAAGCTTCACGTCCTCCAGCTCGACACGGCGGACACGATCTGCCTGCCATCCGGCATCACGGTGACGACGCCTCGAAGAACCGCATTCGACTGCCTGTCCGCCTTGCCGTTCGAGCGTGGACTCGACCTATGGGCGTGGCTGTCGTCCCGGCGTGTGTTGGATCATGACGACCTGCTCCAAGCGGTGGGCGATCGGCGAGGGTGGACCGGCACGCCTCGCCTCGCACGACTCGCCCGGGTGACCAAAGACGGCGCGGTGAGCGAAGCGGAGTACCGGCTGCACAAGCTGCTGCGCCGGGCCGGTCTGCGGGGATGGCAGGCTGGCGTTGCAGTGCGGGACGACAACGGGGTGATCGGCGTCGTGGATGTGCTCTTCGCCGGGCAGCGGGTGATCGTCGAGGTGGACGGGTGGCGCGCGCACTCCTCGCCGTCGGCGTTCGTAGCCGATCGACGACGTCAGAACCGCCTGGTCGCGGCCGGCTACATCGTCCTGCGGGTGACGTGGGACGACTTGTGCACGCGCCCGGACGCCGTGATCCGGGAGATCCGGGCGACCCTCAGCCGCGGCTGGAATTAGCAGGCGTTTTGACCCACTTCCTGGGTCAAAACGCCTGCTAATCGGGGCTGAGCGGCCCAGCCGGGCCTAGGCGTTGCCCACGTAGAAGCGGGTCCCCTGGTCATCGGTGCACGTCGCGATCACGCCGTACGGCTTGACCTCGGGGTCGGTGGCGGTGCCGCCTGCCGCGCGGATCCGCTGCACGGTCTGCGCGACGTCCGCCACCCGCCACATCGGGACGGCGCTCGCCTGGACGTGACCGCCGCTGATGCCCGCCATCGGCGCGGGACCCTCCACCTGCCAGCCGTCCTCCGTCGAGCCGGGCAGCATCCGCCACCCCAGCACGCGGCCGTAGAACTCCCGCGCCCGCGCGGCGTCGACCACCTCCAGCGTGAGGTACGACAACGCGCCCACCTGCGCTTCGGGGACGTCGGTCCCGGGCTCGGCCAGCTCGCCGGACGGCGGCTGCCACAGCGCGAACTCCGTTCCCTGGTCGTCCACGCAGTCCGCCAGCACGCCGAACGGGCGCGTCTGCAACTCGCCCACCGTCCCGCCCGCGCCCCGTACGCGTTCCCCGGTCTCCAGGACGTCGGCAGCGACGTAACAGCAGAACAGGTCCGGCCTGCCGGCATCACCCCGGACCGCGCAGTTCGGAACCACGCCCTGGACCTCGTACCGCTCGCCCCCGCCCTCGTGGTATGCCCAGTCCAGGACGGCGGCGTAGAAGGCCGCCGCGCGGGCGCCGTCCGGCACCTGCACCGACACGTAGCCGATGTCGCCGGGCCGGTAGCGATGCGTCGGATTCGAATCGGTCATGACGTCAACTCCCCTCGCTGCTCCGGCGGGCCGGCTGCGGCTCAGGCGACGCGCCGAGTACCGCCAATCGTGGCCGAGCCGACGACGCGCGTGCCGTCGTACAGCGCCAGGGTCTGGCCGCGCGCGACGCCGGTGAGCGGACGGTCGAGGCGCACCCCGACTCCCCGATCCGGCCCCACGACGTCCACTGTGCCGGGAACCTCCTCGCCGTGCGCCCTGACCTGGACGCCGACTCGGTCACCCACCGACGCCGCCGGCCCGCACCAGGTGGCCGCCTCGCCGTCAACGCCGGTGACCGTCAGCGCGTCCCGGGCGCCGACCACGACGGTGTTGGACACCGGCTGGATCTCCAGCACGTATCGCGGCCGTCCGTCCGGAGCGGGACGCTCCAATCGCAGACCGTGCCGCTGCCCGACGGTGAACCCGTGGGCGCCGCCGTGCTCCCCGAGCACGGCGCCATCGGTGTCCACGATCGGGCCCGGTCTGCTCCCGAGCCGGGCTCCCAGCCAGCGCCGGGTGTCGCCGTCGGCGATGAAGCAGATGTCGTGGCTGTCCGGCTTGGCCGCGACCTGGATCCCGCGCGCCGCGGCCTCCGCGCGCACCGCGGCCTTCGGTGTGTCCCCGAGCGGAAACAGCGCGTGGGCCAGCCGCTCGGGAGGCAGGACGGCGAGCACGTAGGACTGATCCTTGCCGGGGTCGACGGCGCGGTGCAGGGAGCGCGCGCCGGTCCCGGCGTCGTCCACCAGCCGGGCGTAGTGACCCGTGCAGACGGCGTCGAACCCCAGCGCCAGGGCCTTGTCGAGCAGCGCAGAGAACTTGATCCGCTCGTTGCACCGCACGCACGGATTAGGCGTACGGCCCGCCGCGTACTCGGCGACGAAGTCCTCGACGACGTCTCGCTCGAACCGCTCCGCCAGATCCCAGACGTAGAACGGGATCCCGAGAACGTCCGCGGCCCGCCGCGCGTCGCGCGCGTCCTCGATGGTGCAGCAACCGCGCGCCCCGGTGCGGGTGGAGGCGGGGTCCCGGGCCAACGCCAGGTGCACGCCGACGACGTCGTGCCCGGCATCGACCGCACGCGCGGCCGCGACAGCGGAATCCACGCCGCCACTCATGGCGGCCAGCACCCTCACACCGTCACCTCAGCTCGTTCCCGCGGCGAGCCCGGCCCGCCGGGCCCGTTCGACGGCGGGGCCGATGGCGGTCACCGCCGCCCGGACGTCGTCGACCGTCGACGTGCGGCCCAACGAGAACCGCAGCGCCCCGCGCACCCGCGACGCGGGCACCCCCATGGCCAGCAGCACGTGGCTCGGCTGCGGCACACCAGCCTGGCACGCGGAGCCGGTCGAGCATTCCACACCCTGGGCATCGAGCAGGTACAACAGGGAGTCGCCCTCGCAGCCGGGGAAGGTGAAGTGCGCGATGCCGGGCAGGCGGGACCCTCCGTCGGCGCCACCGTCCGGCGACCCGCCGTTCAGCACCGGACCGCTCAGCTGCGCATCGGTGACGGCCTCCAGCGTGCCGGCCACCAGGTCATCGCGGAGCTCGGTGAGCCGCGCAGTGACGGCCTCCCGTTCGGCGACGGCGATCTCCACCGCCACCGCGAAAGCCCACGCCGCCGGGGCGTCCAGCGTTCCGGAACGGATTCCCCGCTCTTGCCCGCCGCCGTGCAGCACCGGCGTCAGTTCCAGGCCGCGCCGCACCAGCAGTGCACCCACGCCGACCGGTCCTCCCAGCTTGTGGCCGGTCACCGTCAGGCAGTCCAGGCCGGACGCGGCGAAGTCCACCGGAAGGTGCCCGACCGCCTGCACGGCGTCGCTGTGCACCGGGACGCCGTGGCGGCGCGCGATGTCCGCGATCTCGCCGATCGGCTGCACCGTGCCGACCTCATTGTTCGCCCACATCACGCTGACCAGGGCCACGCCGTCCGGCTCCGCCTCCAGCTCGGCCTGCAATGCCGACGTCCGGACCCGTCCCGCGCCGTCCACCGGCAGCAGGACGACCTGGGCGCCCTCGTGCTCGGCCAGCCACTCGACGGCGTCCAGCACCGCGTGATGCTCCACGGCCGACGTGATGATGCGGCGGCGCCGCCGGTCCTGGGCACGCCGGGACCAGTACAGCCCCTTGACCGCCAGGTTGTCCGCCTCGGTGCCCCCGGCCGTGAACACCACCTCGCTGGGAGCGGCGCCCAGCGCGGCACCCAGCCGTTCCCGCGCCTCCTCGACAACCCGGCGTACCCGCCGTCCGCTGCTGTGCAGCGACGAGGCGTTGCCGACCTGGGCCAGCTGCTCCGCCATCGCCGCGACGGCTTCGGGCAGCATCGGCGTCGTCGCCGCGTGATCGAGGTAGGCCGTCATGCTCTGGAGTCTAGGCAGACGTGGTTTGGGCGCAGTGCCCGAGAGACGGAGACCTCGGGGGCACGGCGCCGGAGATCTCCGGCGTCAGCCCTTGCGCTTGAGAATCTCCTCGGTGGCCTGCGGCAGCACCTTGAACAGGTCGCCCACGACCCCGTAGTCGGCCAGCTCGAAGATCGGCGCCTCGCCGTCCTTGTTCACCGCGACGATCGTCTTCGACGTCTGCATGCCCGCCCGGTGCTGGATGGCGCCGGAGATGCCGGCTGCGATGTACAGCTGCGGCGAGACCTGCTTACCGGTCTGCCCCACCTGGTTGCTGTGTGGGTACCAGCCGGCATCCACGGCGGCCCGCGAGGCGCCGACCGCGGCTCCCAGTGCGTCCGCGAGTGCCTCCACGGCGGTGAAGTCGCCGTTGGTGCCGCGGCCGCCCGAGACGACGATGGCGGCCTCGGACAAGTCCGGGCGGCCCGTCTTCTCCTTCGGCCTACGCTCCACGATCCGGGCGGCCTTGGCGGCCTCGGACGGCGTCGCCGCCACCGTCACGGCCTCCGGCTGCGCGCCCCCCACCGGCTCGGGCGTCGCGGCGTTGGGCTTCACGGTGATGATCGGAATCCCCTTCGTGACCTTGCCGGTCACGGTGTAGGCGCTGGCGAACGCCGACTGCGTGGCCACCGGTCCGCCGTCGCCCGGCTGCACGTCCACCGCGTCCGTGATCACCCCGGAGCTGAGCTTCACGGCGAGCCGGGCCGCGATCTCCTTACCCTCCGGCGAGCTGGGAATCAAGATCGCCCCGGGCGTCCCGGCCTGTTCCACCACGGCGGCGAGGGCCTCGGCCTTGGGGGCGACGAGATAGTCCTCCAGCCCCTCCCCCTCGACCTTGTACGCGACGCCGGCGCCGAACTCGCCCAGTGTGCTCGCGGCATTGTCGAAGCCCTTGCCGATGAAGACCGCGGCCGGCTCACCGAGCCTGCGGGCAATGGTGAGCAACTCGGCGGTGGTCTTGCGTACGGCGCCGTCGACGTGGTCGACCAACACGAGAATCTGCGACATCGAAGTACCTTCCGGGTGCTGTGGGTCAGCTCGTGGGCGGTGGCGGGTCAGACGAGCTTGGCGCCTGCGAGGAACTCGACGAGCTTGACGCCACCGTCGCCCTCGTCGGTGATGACCTGACCGGCCTGGCGCGCGGGACGGGCCGTCACCGTCTCGACCGCGGTCGACGCGGCGGCCAGCCCGACCTCGTCGGGGGAGACGCCCAAGTCCGCGAGCGACCAGGTCTGCACGGGCTTCTTCTTGGCCGCCATGATGCCCTTGAAGGACGGGTAGCGGGCCTCGCCGGTCTGGTCGGTGACGCTGACCAGCGCCGGCAGCGGGGCCTCGATGATCTCGCTGCTGGCGTCCCCGTCGCGCCGGACCCGCACCGTGCCGTTCTCCACGGTGAGCTCGCTGGCGAGAGTCGCCTGAGGCAGGCCGAGCCGCTCGGACAGCATCGCCGGAACCACGCTCATGACGGCATCGGTGGACGCCATCCCGGTGATGACCAGGTCGTACTCGAGTTTCTCCAGAGCCTTCGCGAGAACCAACGACGTCGCCAGCGCGTCTGAGCCGTGGATGGCGTCGTCGACAACGTGCACCCCTTCGTCGGCGCCCATCTGGAGGGCCTTGCGAATGGCGTCCGTCGCGGCTTCCGGGCCCACCGTCAACACGGTGATCTTGCCGTCGCCGGCCTTGTCCACGACCTGCAGCGCCTGTTCGACGGCGTACTCGTCGAGCTCCGAGAGCAACCCGTCGACGGCCTCGCGGTCCAAGGTGTTGTCGGCGCGGAACCCGCGGTCCGCCTGGGCGTCGGGCACGTACTTCACCAGCGCAACGATGTTCATCAGTGAAATCTCGACTTCCTCTGCAGACTCAGATCTGCCGTACCGCGAGGTCGGCCAGTGTCACGACACAGCCTCTCATCCCGCCAACGGCGTTCCCGGTGTCGGGAGGGCCGCGACGTACGTTACCGAGCGGTAGCATGCGGTGGGCGAGCCTTGATGTGACGTCACTCACCGGCGGCGGGAAACCCGGGCGACCGGCACCGTGGCGGCGTCGAGCCAGGGCCGTGGGGCGGGATGCCGTCCGTTCGGCAACGGGCGCCTGCCCCGGTAGGTTGCCCGAATCATCCCGGCCAGGTCCGGCGTCCCGGGTAGGGAAGGTGGCACGGAGAACGTGCAGGTCAACGACCTTGTCGGCGAGCGAACGGTGCCCGATCTCTGGCATGAGAACTACTGGTTCCGGCGGCACGAGCGGGCGTACCGGGAGCTGGGCCCGATCGTCACCGCGGCGGCCGGGTCGGAGGGGATCGTGGCGGAGGCCGGGTGCGGCGAGGGGTACGGCGTCCTCTCGTTGCGCGAGGCCGGAGCCCGCCGACTCCTGGCCTTCGACTACGACGCCGCGACTGTGGCGCACGCCACTCAGCGCTACGCCGCCGCCCTCCCCGGCACGGCAACCGCACGCGCGAATCTGACCGCCCTGCCGCTCGCCGACGACTCGGTCGCCGTCGTCGTTTGCCTGCAGGTGATCGAGCATCTGTGGACGCCGTGGGAGTTCCTCGCGGAGTGCGCGCGCGTGCTGCGGCCGGGCGGCCTGCTGGCCGTGAGCACGCCGAATCGAGTGACCTTCTCCCCCGGCCTGCGCCGCAACGGGCGCCCGCCGAATCCCTTCCACGCCAAGGAGTACGACGTGGACGAGCTGACCGCGACGGTCGCGGCGCACCTCGACATCGACAGTGTGCTGGGCGTCGTCGCCGGACCGCGGCTGCGCGCCTGGGAGGCGGCCCACGGCAACCTGATGGCGGCTCAACTCGCCGCGCCGCCGCAGCAGTGGGATCAAGACCTGGTCGACGCCGTCCGCTCGGTGACCGCAGCCGACTTCGCGCTGCTCTCCCTCGGCGACGCCGAGTCGGCCAACGTCCCGGTGCTGGATCTGCTCGTCCTGGCCCGGCGGCAGAAGCCGTGAACGAGGGAAGTCGCCGCCACCCCGCGCCGCCAGTAGCGAGCGGACCCGGGAACGTCGGGACCTTCGCCTTGGTCCTGCACAGCCACCTCCCATGGCTGGCTCACCACGGGCGCTGGCCCGTGGGCGAGGAGTGGCTCTATCAGGCGTGGGCGGCCAGCTACCTGCCAGTGGTCCGGGTGCTGGAGGGGCTCGCGGCCGAGGGGTACCGGGACCTGGCGACGGTCGGCGTCACACCCGTCCTTGCGGACCAGCTGGACGACCCGTACTGCCTCGCCGGGTTCGGTGCGTGGCTCGCCGACTGGCGGCTGCGCGCCGAGTATCTGGCGCAGCGCGATGACGAGCACGGGCGTGGCATCGCATCGGTCGAGTTCCGGGCGGCATCCGCTGCACTGGAGGAGGCCGCCACCGGCTGGCGGCACGGCGGGACGCCGCGCTGGCGCGGGCTCGCGGACTCCGGCGTGATCGAGCTGCTCGGCGGACCGGCCACGCATCCGGTGCTGCCACTGCTGGATCCTCGAGTGGCCCGGATGGCGCTGGAGGTCGGCCTGGACGAGACCCAGGCACGCTTCGGCCGCGAGCCTGCCGGAATCTGGGCCCCGGAGTGCGGATGGTCTCCCGGCATGGAAGAGCTGTATGCCTCGACCGGCGTGACCCACCTGGTGATGGAGCAGGACACGATCGAGCGGGCGGGCCGCCAGACGTCGTCGGCCCATCGGCTGGAGGGCACGGACGTCGTCGCCTTCGGTCGGGATCTGCCGATCACGAACCGCATCTGGTCGTCCCGCACCGGGTATCCCGCGGGTCTCGACTACCGCGATTTCCATGCGGTCGATCCGGAGACCGGCCTGCGATTGTGGCGCGTCACCGGGGAGTGCGTGCTGAAGGCGCCCTACGACCCCATCGCCGCACAGGCGGCGGTGCAGCGGGACGCCATCGATTTCGCCGACGCCGTCCGGCGCCGCCTGCTGGACCTCGCCGAGCGGGACGGCAGGCCGGGGCTGGTGGTGGCCGCCTACGACACGGAGCTGTTCGGGCACTGGTGGCACGAGGGACCGGCGTTCCTGGATCGCCTGTTCCGGCTGCTTCCGTTGGCCGGCGTGCAGGTGACCACCTTGCGCGGCGCCATCGAGCGCGGCGCCGTGGCCGGGCCGACGGTGCTGCCGCCGGCGGGTACATGGGGCGCGGGAAAGGACTTCCGGCTCTGGGGCGGCGATCGCGTCGCGGCGTTGGTAGCAGATGGGACCGCCGTCCAGAAGCGGCTGCTCGCCGTGCTGGACGGGGAACATTCGGCGGGGCGGCTCACCCGGCGGCGGCCGGATCTTGACCAGCTCGTCCGCGAGAGCCTGCTGCACCTGTCCGGAGACTGGGCCTTCATGATCAGCCGGGACCAGGCGTCCGACTACGCCTGGCGGCGTGCGATCGGCCACCGCGATTCGGTGCACTGGATCGCGGATGCCCTCGGACACGGCGGGCCTGCCGCCGCGAGCGCGGCCGCTCGGGAGGTGGCCCGAGGCGGTGCGCCTTTCGCTCGGCTCGACGCCCGTGCCCTGCCGGTCTCGGCGGAGCTCGGATGGCGGCCATGACGGCTGTCCTCCATCTCGTGTGGGAGTACCCGCCGATCATTTACGGCGGCTTGGCCCGGCATGCCGAGGAGTTGGCGCAGGCGCAGTACCGGGCCGGCCACAACGTCAGCGTTGTCACGGCCGCCGAAGACGTCCTTCGTGCTCAGCGCCGCGTGCCCGCCGCCTTTTCCGTGCGTGACGGCGTGCGGATCCGCCGGGCTCGTCGCCCGGCGCCTCGGCGGCCGTGGTCCGACCTGCTCGGCGCCGCCGCCGAACTGGACCGGGCGATGACGGCGGCGGCCCTGGACGAGGTGGCTGTGCAGCCGCCCGACATCGTTCACGCGCATGACTGGACGGCGTTCCGCGCAGGCCGTGCCGTGGCCACGGTCCGCGGGTTGCCGTTCGTCGTCACCGTGCATGCCACCGAGTACGGCCGCCGGCTCGGGCGTCTGGAGGCGGCTGACGGCATACCGTCCGCCGTGCACGCTGTCGAGCGCGCCGGGGTGGCGGAGGCCGACGCCGTCGTCGTCTGTTCTGCCGCGATGCGTGCGGAGGTATGCGATGTGCTGGGCGCGGATCCGGCCAAGGTCGTCGTGGTGCCGAACGCTGTCGACCCGGCGGCGTGGCGGTGCGCGCCGGCGGTGGTCCGCGCGGCTCGTCGGCGGTGGATCGAGCAGGTGGATGTTCCCGGGCCGGTCACCGCCCCACCGCCGGACGCCGTGCTGATCGCGGCGGCGGGGCGGCTGGAGTGGGACAAGGGTTTCTCCACGCTGGTGCGCGCCCTGCCCGCCCTGCGGGTAGCCTGCGGCACCGTGTGCGCTGTGCTCGCGGGTCGCGGCTCGGACGCGCCCCGGCTACGGGATCTCGCCCAGGAGCTGGAGGTCACCGACATCCTGCGCATTCCCGGCTGGCTCGAGCGACGCGAGCTCGCCGCCCTCTACGCGGCCGCCGACGTGGTCGTCGTCCCCAGCCGATACGAACCGTCCGGGCTGGTTGCCCGGGAGGCCCAGGCGGCGGGCACGGTCGTGATCGCCACCGATTCCGGCGGGCTGCCGGACGCCGTGACGCCGGGGGTGACCGGGCTCCGGATCGGCGTCGGAGATGTCGACGGCCTGCGGGATGCCGTGCTCCGGCTCGTCCGTGCGCCGCAGGAGGCCCGGCGTATGGCGGACGCCGGCTCACGTGCTGTGAGCGGTTGGACCTGGCGGGACGCCGCAGGCGCGGTCGACCGCGTGTACCAGGATGCGCTTCACCGACCCACGCGACGGGAGCCTGCACGTGTCTGACACCACTTCTGACACCACTCGCGATCGCCCGGACGCCGGGACCGCGGCGCCGCTCTCCGATGCCGCTTCGGCGCGGATCGAGGCGGTCTGCGACCTGATGCTGGCCGAGGCCCGGGAAGCCGCCGGGCTGCATCGCTACGACGGGCTCGTCCAGGACCTGTCCGGCAGCGCCGTCGCCGCCGGACTTGCCCGGCTGGGCGGCGCGCCACTGGACGACCCGCATGACGAGGCGCATCTGCAGGCCTTCGAGAACGGCATGCGCTGGCACTACGGCGAGTACGCGGCGCACCGGCGCGACCCGCTGCAGCACATCGCCGGGCTCGATCTCGCCTGCTACGACCGGGAGTACGCGCCGGAGGAAGAGCGGGCCGCCGCCCGGGCCACGCATCTGGCGGCCTGGCCCGACGCCGTCGACGTCGCCGTCGGGACGCTGGACCTGGTGTCCGCACCCGTCGCCACGGCGGTGCTCCCGTCGGCACGCGGTCTGGCGGAGGCACTCGACGCCGTCCCGCCACCGGCCGCGCCGGACGTCGTCGCGGCAGCCCGTGCGGCGCACGGCCGGCTCGTTGAGCATTTGGAGGCGATCTCCGCCACTGGCGACCCGGACTGCGCCGTCGGCGGTACGACTTTGGCGCGCGCCTTGGGCAGTTTCGAGGCGGTGGACGTCGACCTGGGCGAGCTGGCGCGAACGGCGGAGGCGGAGCGGGCGCGGCTGACGGACCTGTTGTCGGCGAACCTGGATCGGCTCGTACCCGGACGACCGGCCGGGGACGTCATCGCAGAGCTGCTGAGCGATCATCCGGACGCCAACGGCGTGATCGAGGAGGCCAGCGCCCTGACTGCCGAGGTGCTGGCGTTCACGCGCGACCATGACCTGGCTCCGTGGACGGACGGCGAGTGCTTGGTGGGGCCGGCGCCGGAGTCCCGGAAGTGGGCAATGGCGATGATGGCGTGGGCCGCGCCGGAGGAGCCGGATGCACCGAGCTGGTATCACGTGACGCCGCCGGAGCCGGACTGGCCCGCTCAGGAGATCGAGGACTGGCTGGCGGTGTTCAGCAGGACGTCGTTGCCGGCTATCACCGTTCACGAGGTCTCGCCTGGTCACTACGCGCACGGCCGGGCGCTGCGTCGGCTACCGTCCCCCGTGCGGCGGCAATTGATCGGCGTCACGTTCGCCGAGGGTTGGGCGCACTACGTCGAGGAGTCCGTCATCGACGCCGGATTCCGTTCCGGCGATCCGCGGTACGTCATCGGCATGTGCCTGGAAGCACTGGTGCGGGTGACCCGGCTGTCCTGCTCGATCGGCCTGCACACCGGCGAACTGACTGTGGACGACGCGGCGGCTCGCTTCGCGCGCGACGCCTACCTGGCCGGGTCGGCGGCGCACAGCGAGGCCCGGCGCGGCACGTTCGACATCGCGTACGGGCGGTACACGATGGGCAAGATCGCCATTCGGTCGCTGCGGGATCGGGCTCGGGAGCGGTGGGGAGCGCAGTACTCGGAGCCCCGGCTGAACCGGGCGCTGCTGGACCTCGGCTCACCACCGATCGGCCTGCTCGACACCGCCCTGGACCGCGGCTGACCACCGCTGACCGCGGCTGACCGCGGCTGACCGCGGCTGACCGCCGCTGACCGCGGCTGACCACCGTCCCGCCTCGCTCTCCCCTTCTGCGCCGATCAAGCAAACCGGGGTCGATCAAGCAAACCAGGATCGTCTGGGAGCTCACGCCGAACCGGTGGCGGCGCGCGCGTGCTTGCGGGCCATGTCGGCCAGCGCCTGCCGGCGTGCGGCGTCCGCCTGATACCGCTCCATCCGATCGCGGACGGCACGCCCCGGCACGCCAGCGATGATCGACATGTCGGGATACTCCCCGCGCGCAACCGAATGCGCCGCCAGCACGCTACCCCGGCCGATGACCGTCCCGCGCAGGACGGTTGACTTCACGCCGAGCCAGCAGTCAGGGCCGATTCGCACCGGCGTCTTCGCGATGCCCTGATCCTTGATCGGGACGGCGACGTCGTCGGTGACATGGTCGAAATCGCTGACGTAGACCCAGTCGGCGATCAGGCTAGCCGCTCCGATCTCCACGTCCAGGTAACAGTTGACGGTGCTGTCGCTACCGAAGACCACCTTGTCGCCGATCCGCAAGGTGCCCTCGTGCGCACGCAGCCGGGTGAGGTCTCCGACGTGCACCCACCGGCCGACGATGAGCCGGCCGTAGCCCGGCCGGGCGGCGAGCGTGGTGCGACGTCCGAGGAACACCATGCCTTCCAGCACGACGTCGGGACGGCGCAGCCGGAGCAGGAAGATCCGCCAGTACCGCACCAGATACCACGGCGAGTAGGCCCGGTGCCGCAGAACCCAGCGCAGGCTGGCGAGGGTGAGGAAACGCGCCTGGCGTGGGTCCCGTCCCAACTGCCAGCGGTGCCGCCACGCCTGCCACATGCCGTGCAGCGTAGTGCGGCATGCGGCTCGGATCGCTGGCCTGCATACCCAAAGGTACGGTTCGGGCATCCGTGACGCGGCGGAGGTGATGGCCTTGCACACCACTCCCACGAGCACGATCACTGTGATCTTCATGGGAGTCAGTGGGAGCGGCAAGACCACCATCAGCCGGATCGTGGCCGGGGAGCGCGGCTGGATCTTCGCCGAGGGCGACGAGTTCCACCCGCCGGCGAACGTGGCGAAGATGCGCCAGGGCATTCCGCTGAACGACGACGACCGCTGGCCGTGGCTGCGGGCAATCGCCGACTGGATCGGCGAGCGGGAGGCGGCCGGCGAGGACGCCGTCGTCACGTGCTCGGCGCTCAGGCGGTCATACCGGGACCTGTTGCGGCAAGGGCATCCGAGCGTGTGGTTCGCCCACATCACCGCCGAAGCGACAGTGCTCCAGGACCGGATGGAACACCGCACCGACCACTACATGCCGCCGTCACTGTTGCCCAGTCAGCTGGCAACGCTGGAACCCCTGCACGGCGAGCCGGCCGTGGAGGTGATCAATCAGGGAGATCCCCAGGAGGTGGCCGCAGCGGTGCTGGCCCGCCTGGAAGAGGTCGGCGCACTGCGACCGATCTCCGGAGGAGGAAGCAGCTGATGCCTTATCTGGCGGCCGAAATCGCGGCCAACCTCGCCCAGGACAACAAGCCGGTGGCCGGGAACGGACAGCTGATCGCGGCCACTCTGCTCGGCATCGCCACGGTGGTGCTGCTCATCACGTGGCTCGACGTCCACCCATTCCTGGCTCTCATCCTCGGCTCCGCGGTGCTCGGCGTCGTCGCCGGGATCGCCCCTGACAAGATCGTCAGCAGCTTCACGGACGGGGTTGGAGCGACGACCGGAACCGTAGGTCTGTTGATTGCCCTCGGGGCGATGATCGGCGGGTTGCTCGCCGATACGGGCGGCGCGGACAGCGTCGTGCGAACGGTCGTGGACCGGGTCTCCCCTGGAGCCCTTCCATGGGCCCTTGCGGGTGTGGCGGCATTGCTGGGGCTGCCGCTGTTCTTCGAGGTCGGTGTCGTCCTGCTGGTGCCGATCGTGCTGCTGGTCGCCCTGCGCAGCCGACTACCCCTGCTGTCCATCGGGATCCCGGCGCTGGCCGGGTTGTCCGTGCTGCACGGACTCGTCCCGCCGCATCCGGGCCCGCTGGTCGCGATTGCAGCCATCAAGGCCGACATCGGGTTGACGCTGATGCTCGGGATCATCGTCGCCATCCCGACCGTGATCATCGCCGGGCCGGTGTTCGCCATGTTCATCTCCCGCCGGGTGCACGCCGAAGTGCCACTGCATCTGCTGCCGGAGAGCGAGCGGGCGGAGTTCGAGCCGCGCGCCGGCGTGGCGGGCACCGGGGTCGTGGGCGAGGGTGGTCCGCAGACCGCGGCCGCGCCGGCCGGGCCGGGAACCGGAATCGGCGTGATAGACCGCGACGATGACGAGCCGCCACCCGGTGGCCGTGAGCCCACTGGGCGTGAGCCCGCTGGCCGTGAGCCCGCTGGCCGTGAGCCCGCTGGCCGTGGGCCCGCTGGCCGTGAGCCCGCTGGCCGTGGGTCCGCTGGCCGTGGCTCCGGTGTTGGCAGCGAGGTCGCAGCGACCCGCACCGGCGCGCCGGGATTCGCACCGACCGTCACCACGGTCCTGCTCCCCGTCGTGCTGATGCTGGCCCGCGCCATCGCCGAGCTGGTGCTCGACGAGGACAACCAGGTCCGCGAGGTGCTGGACGTCGTCGGCGCCCCCGTGGTGGCGCTGCTGGCCGGCGTCCTGGTAGCGATGTTCCTGCTCGGCGTTCCGGCGGGGTTCAGCCGCAAGCAGCTGTCGCTGTCGGTGGGCGGGGCGCTGCCGGCGATCGCGGGGATCCTGCTGATCGTCGCGGCCGGCGGCGGGTTCAAGCAGACGCTCGTCGACGCGGGGGTCGGGACGATGGTCGGAGACTTCGCGAAGGACGCGAACCTGTCGCCGTTGCTGCTCGGCTGGCTGGTGGCCGTCGGCATCCGGCTGGCGACGGGGTCGGCGACGGTCGCGACCATTACCGCGGCCGGCATCGCGGCGCCGTTGGCGGGTGACCTGAGTTCGCCGGAGGCGGCGCTCCTGGTTCTGGCGATCGGCTGCGGGTCGCTGTTCTTCTCGCATGTCAACGACGCCGGATTCTGGCTGGTCAAGGAGTACTTCGGGATGACGGTGGGGCGGACCATCGCCACCTGGTCGGTGATGGAGACGATCATTTCGGTGGTCGGCCTGATCGGCGTTCTGATCTTGAATCTGTTCGTCTAGCGCGGTTCGCCTTACACACCGGATGCCGCTTTACACACCGAATGCCGCACCAAGAGGCCAAATCCGGGCTTCCGGCGCGGCCTTCGGTGTGTAAAGCGGCCTTCCGTGTGTATCGCGGACTTCCCCGTGCATCGCAATGGCGTTGTGGACAAACCCGGGTCCTGTGGATGACGAACGCCGTGCTGCGAGAAACTGGGGCACTCTCTGCGCGTGCCCGCTGACCCTGCGCTGCCACCTGTATTCACCCGTACCGACGTCGCACGTGCGGGCATAGGCCGTCACGGCGTTGCGAGTCGCCTCAGGTCAGGGCGGTGGCGGTCCCTGCGCCGGGGGGTCATGTGCACCGCCAGCACATGGGAGGCAGCCGGCGACGTGGAACGGCACCTTCTGGCCGCCCACGCCGTACGGTTGGCAACCGCGGCACCTGTGGTCTTCAGTCATCTCACCGCCGCGGCCATTTGGGGCTGGCCGCTGCCACCCGGCGAGTGGCGGGTGACTGCCACGAGGGCGCCCGGTAGCTCGCCGCCACGCTACCTCGCGGGTCTCACCCTCGAGACTGCGGCACTGCCCGCCGGCGATGTCACGACGCGCCGCGGCCTTGCCGTCACGTCACCACCTCGCACGGTGGCGGATTGCCTGCGCCATCTGCCGTCGGCCCATGCCTTGGCCATCGCGGACGGCGCGGTTCGTGCCGAGGCGGCCGGGCCGAGTGCCGTCGCCGACGTTCTCCACCAGCAGGCGAACTGGCCATACGCGCGGCGGGCTCGCGAGCGGCTGATGCTCGTCGACTTCCGTCGGGAGAGCTGGCTGGAGTCCGCCTCCGCCGTCACGTTGTGGGAGCTGGGCCTGCCCGTCCCGACACCGCAGGTGGTCGTGCTCGACGCCTGGGACCGATTCGTCGGGCGGGTCGACGTGGGATGGCTGGATCAGGGTGTGGTCGGCGAGATCGACGGACGAGTGAAGTACGACGCCGCCCTGAACGGGAGTGCCGAGGCGGCCCGGCGTCGTCTGGTCGCCGAGAAGGTGCGTGAGGACCGGCTGCGAGATCTCGGGTTGGAGGTGGTGCGGTGGGGTTACCAGGACCTCTCGCAGCCGCACGAACTGGCGCAACGAGTCGTCCGAGCGCTGGCCCGCGGTGACCGTCATCGCTTTCGCGGCCGGTTCGTCGTGGCGCAGGATCGTCAGATCGGCTTCCGGCCCGTCACGCCGACGTTGTAGAACACGCCCTTCGGCAAGGCGCGGGCCAGCACCCGGTCCACCGCGGACAGCCGCTGCCAGGACCGGTAGGCGAACATCGCCCATCCCCAGCCGAGCCGCTCGGGATTCACGGCCGCCTCGAACGTGCGCACCGGCCATCCGAGAAACGCCGCCAGCAGCTCCTCGGACTGGGTGTGCACGTCGACCGCGCCGGCGCGGCGCGCCGTATCGGCCAGCTCGTCGGGAACGAACGTGTGGAGGTCGACGACGGACTCCAGGGCCGCCGCCCGGGACGACTCGTGGAGCTCCGCTGCCGGCTTCGCCCACCGGTCACGCAACGGGGGCAGGTGGGTCACCCGAGTCGTCACTGCCCAGGTAAGGCGGCCGAGCCGACGGGCGTACCAGTCCCCCACCCGCGACGGCTCACCGGCGATGGCGAACCGGCCGCCGGGCTTGAGCACGCGCAGCACCTCGCGCAGCGCCGATTCCACGTCCGGCACGTGGTGAATGACGGCGTGGCCCACGACGAGGTCGAACGTGTCATCGTCGTACGGCAGCGACTCGGCGCTCGCGACGTCGCCCTGCACCTCGAAACCGAGCTCCCGGGCATTGCGCTTCGCCGTTTCCACCATGCCGGCGGACACGTCCGTGACATGTACATCGCCGATAACGCCGGCCTGTTTGAGATTCAGCGCGAAGAAGCCGGTGCCGGCACCGATCTCCAGCGCCTTTGGGTACGGCCACGGCTCCGCCTGAAGCGCCTGCGGCCCGACCAGCGCCGCGAACCGGTCACGCGCGTAGGAGATGCACCGTTCGTCGAAGGAGATCGACCACTTGTCGTCGTAGGTGGTCGATTCCCAGTCGTGGTAAAGCACTTGGGCCAGGCGGTTGTCCGACCACGCGCGCTGGACCGCATCGTCTGTGGCGGCCGGCGGCGGCTCCTCCGTGACCGCGGTGGTCGAGTGCGGCTCGGCAGGCGACTCCGTGAACCTGGTTTGCTTGATCGGCGCCGGTCGAGGGGGTGCGGCCTTCTCGGGTGCGGGAGACTTCGCAGCGGCCGATTTCTTCGCGGGCGCCTGCACCGCGGGTGCCTTCCTCGCGGGCGCCTGCACCGCGGGCGCCTGCACCGCGGGTGCCTTCTTCGCGAGCGCCTTCACCGCGGGCGCCTTCTTCGCCGGAGTCTTCTTCGCCGTGGCTTTCGCCGGAGCCTTCGCGGAAGCCTTGGCAGCCGCGGCCTTCTTCACCGCGGGCGCCTTCACCGCCGCGGCCTTCTTCGCCGAGGCACGCTTGCCCGCTGCCTTCTCTGCCCCTGCCTTCTCTGCCCCTGCCTTCTCTGCCCCTGCCTTCTCTGCCACGGCCTTCTCTGCCACGGCCCTTTCTGCCACGGCCTTCTTCGCCGCCGCGATGGGCTCCGCAGGTAGCTCGCCCGCGTGCGTGAAAGGCACCGCCATGGGTGCCCCGCTCTGCGGCGTCTGCGACTCCATGCCGCCTCCTCAGCGACCCTCGAACTGCGCCTTGCCCGGCCCCTGCTCCACGAACGACGTCATCCCGATCTCCCGGTCGCGGGTCGCGAAGAGTCCCGCGAACAGCGTGCGCTCGATCTCCAGACCCGTCGGGAGATCGGTCTCCAGTCCGCGGTCCACCGCCTCCTTGGCAGCGCGCAGCGCGTAGGCCGGTCCGTTGACGTAGCGCTCGACCCGGCGGCGCGCCGCGGCGTACACGTCATCAGCCGGAACCACCTCGTCGACCAAACCAATCGCAAGCGCCTCCGGCGCCGAGACGAAGCGGCCCGTGAAGATCAGGTCTTTGGCGCGGGACGGGCCGATCAGCCGGGCGAGCCGCTGGGTGCCGCCCGCGCCCGGGATGACGCCGAGCAGGATCTCGGGCTGGCCCAGCTTCGCGTTGTCCCCGGCCACCCGGAAGTCGCAGCACAGCGCCAACTCGCAGCCGCCGCCCAGGGCATATCCGGTGACCGCGGCCACCGTGGGCTTGCCGATCTGGGCTACGGCGGTGAACGACGACTGCAGGGCCGCGGACCGGTCGACCATGTCGGTGTAGGACATGGCCTGCATCTCCTTGATGTCCGCCCCGGCAGCGAACACCTTCTCCCCGCCGTACACGATCACCGCGGAGACGTCGCGCCGCTCGGCCGCCTCGCGCGCCGCCGCCCGGATCCCCTCCTGGAGCGCCACGTCCAGCGCGTTCATCGGCGGCCGGTCGAGCCGGATCGTCCCGATGCCCCCCTCGACCTGCAGGCGCACCGTCTCGGCCACTGGTCCTCCTCGGCGTCTCCTCGGGCCTGGGCGCAACGCCCCGGACCCGGCGGAGCCTATCCTCACCCGGCGCGCGGCGAGACAGACGGTGCACTAGAAATCGGGGTCCTCGCCGGAGTCCATGCCGAGCATCTGAGTGACCGTCGCGTGCCAGGTGCGCACCGAGCCGAGGACAGCGTCCAGCGTCGCGGCCAGTAAGGGGCGCAGGTCGACGTCGTCACCCACCACCAGGTCGACGGCGATCGCCAGCCGATCGCCGTGCAATGTGACCTTGACCAGGTTCAGCGCGCTGGTGACCGCGTTCGCCGCGCGCAGCCGGACCAGCTCATCACCCTCCACGGACTCATCCAGCAGCCACTGACCGAACACCCGCATCATCGGCGGCACCGTGTCCAGGCATCGCACGAACAGCAGCTGGTCCTGCAGCCGGACCGCGACGTCGCCGTCCTCGTCGATGGCGGGCTGCAGGCCTTCATCGAGGAGCGCGTCCAGGACCCGGCCGCGCAACGGGTGCTCCCCCTCCGGCGGCGGAAACGACGGCAGCGACGTCGGGTCAGTCACGCCACCCACCGTAGTCCGCGTCGCCCGCCCGTCCAGGTGAGCGAGCAGGGCGGCGCGGCGGGGTCTGGACCGAGGAACGAGGGAAGACCCCGCCACCCGGCGCCGCCCGAAGCTCGCGACCCATCCAACGCAGTGAGCGAGCAGGGCGGCGCGGCGCTGGAGGCTCGAATTAGCAGGCGTTTTGACCCCGGTTGTGGGTCAAAACGCCTGCTAATCGAGGCCAAGATCACCTCGGGCGAGCCAACATGCGACGGCGCGTGGC
>Ga0081539_10003378_pt1 | contig 19768 bp, 15 predicted proteins | sample TabmetS4T2R2_FD_71023 | JGI IMG/M metagenome (GOLD analysis project Ga0081539, IMG submission 71023) | Tabebuia heterophylla rhizosphere microbial communities from the University of Puerto Rico - S4T2R2 | ecosystem: Host-associated > Plants > Roots > Rhizosphere ...
CGGCGATGGCCTATCGTCAAGCTGTGATAGAGTTACGACGGAACAAGATCGTTTTCAAAGATGATGCCCGCCGCTACTATGAGTTTCAGTTTCGCACAAATCTCAATGTCGAACCACGTCCTTATCAACAAGAAGCAATCGCTGCCTGGCAAAATAACGGTCGGTTCGGTGTGATCATCTTGCCAACCGGGGCCGGTAAAAGCTTAGTTGCGCAAATGGCAATCGAGTTGAGCGGTCGTTCAACGCTTGTCGTCGTCCCGACTCTTGATTTAATGAACCAGTGGTATGATCTGCTCGTGACATCTTTTCAAGCTGAAGTCGGCTTGATCGGCGGCGGTTATTTCGAGCAAGGCGCCATCGTCGTGACGACCTATGCTTCGGCCTTTCGTTTTATGGAACGGATGGGAGATCAATTCGGGTTACTCGTTTGTGACGAATGCCACCACTTGCCGAGCAGCGTCTATCGCTACGTTGCTGAAATGGCGATCGCGCCTTTTCGGCTCGGTCTGACGGCGACGCCGGAGCGCGCCGACGGAGGTGAGGCTTTACTCGAGCAATTGCTCGGCCCGATTGTCTACCGGCTCGAAGCGCAACAGCTGGCAGGCGATTATCTGGCTGATTACAGCATCGTCCGATTGACCGTCGATCTCAGCCCGGAAGAACGAGATCGTTACCAGCGGGAACGCGATACCTATCGAAATTTTGTTGTCAGCCAGCGGATCAATATGGGCAGCGTCGAGGGTTGGCAGATGTTCATTGCCCTCAGCGCCCGGAGCGAAGCCGGACGGCGTGCGATGCAGGCCTATCGTGAATCCAAACGAATTGCGCTCGGGACTGAAGCCAAGCTCGAAGTGTTGGCCAAGCTGTTGTACCTCCATCGCCGTGAGCGCGTATTGATCTTCACCGCTGAAAACGACATGGTCTATCGCATCTCGGAGCAGTTCCTGATTCCAGCCATTACGCACGAAACGCCGATCAAAGAACGCAGCGCCTGGCTGACCGCATTCAATCAAGGGCAAGTGTTGGCCCTCGCGACTTCCAAAGTGCTCAACGAAGGTGTCAATATTCCCGATGCGGCAATCGCCGTCGTCTTATCCGGTTCGGGTTCGACGCGCGAACACATTCAGCGGCTCGGACGGATTCTGCGCAAGCAGCCCGGCAAGGAAGCGACCCTCTATGAAGTCATCACCGCAGGTACGACCGAAGAACGCATCAGCGAACGCCGCCGCAACGCCAATCAATTCCGCGAATTGGATCAATAAATGATATTTTCCTCAAGGTTCCGATCATGTTGACATCCGATCTTGCAATGAGCTGGCGACGAGGCAATCGGATTTCGCCCCGCTACATTCAAGCCGATGATCCGCGCCTCTTGCAGACGGCTGCTGACCTGGCTCTTATCACTCAACAGCATCAAGGCCGCCGTCGCGCTGAATTGGAACGGGCGCTCGATGAATATATCGGCGTCGGCACCGATTACAAGATCCTGCGGGGATTGATCAAGTTGTTACTTGATCGCTGCACCTTCGAAGCTGTTTGTGCGCGAGATCCCGCGGAAATTCGCCGCCTTCTCTTTACGAAAGCCGGCGCACATCATCCGGTAATTGCCAATGAAGAGTTACGCGAGAGGCTCTTGGCCGAGGTCGCCGTCGAATTGGAGTGTGCGCCCAAAGAAGTGGCGGAAGGGTTATATGCCGATCTGACCGACAATGAAAAATTGGTGACTTTTGAAGAGCTGAGCGCGCCGGAACTACTCGATCGATACAATCTGGCGCAGGCACAAGCATTGCTCTATCGTTGCTCTGAGATGCAGCTCCGGGTCGAACCTCAAGAGCCCAGTCTGACGCGCAGTTTATTTGCGGAGATCAAAGCATTTCGCCTGATTCACGCGATCAAAGGCAATCCAGCAAACGGCTATGAGATCCGATTGAGCGGACCAGTCTCTATCTTTCATCGCTCGCAGAAATACGGAATTCAGATGGCCGTCTTTCTCCCGGCCCTCTTGCTCTATCATGGTTGGCGAATGCGCGCGGAGATCGGCACAAAAACGGGAACAGCCTTTTTTGAGCTGGATAGCCGGCAGGATCGATTGCGTTCCCATTATCTGGTTGATAACCACTCACCGCAAAATCCGATGTTGGTGAAACTCGTCGAAGATTGGCAAAATTTACCGGGAGAATGGGAGATGCGGTCAAGCCAGGAGGTGATCGACCTTGGAGAGAGCGCATTTATCCCCGATCTGGTTTTCAAGTGGCGGAACCATGATCCAATCCACCTGGAAATATTCGGTTACTGGACGCCGCACCATCTGAGCGCAAGATTGAGAGAATTTGAGCGTGCCGGGTTCAAGAACTACTTCATCGTCGCTTCGGAAGAGCTGCGTTGTAGTCGAGAGGCGCCCACGCAACTTTCGCCCAACGTCTTCATCTGTAAAAAATCGCTCAACGCGCGAGAGTTGCAATTGAAACTCACACGCTTCGTCGAGCCCGATTGAGAGAACCGACCAAGAGCCTGTTCCGGAGAGCAACGTCACAAGGAGAGAAGATGATGAACGCTGTCTGCCATGATTCGTGGCTCGTTTTGCGGAGCAACAAGACGGCGTGAACAGTGCTGTCATTGCTACTCGTGATCGTCGTTTTCAATTGACCGCTGCTGCCAACGCAAAAATGAGGGTTATGATACAAACAATTCCGTATAAAGGCTGGAAGAACAATCTGCAAATTTCGAACGGCACCATTGAGCTGATCGCGACGCTCGAGGTCGGTCCGCGAATTATTCGGTATGCCTATCTTGGAGAGACGAATGTCTTCAAAGAATATGATGAACAAATAGGTAAGACCGGCGAAGATAACTGGCAGATTCGCGGCGGGCACCGTTTGTGGCATGCGCCCGAAGATATTAAACGGACCTATGCTCTCGATAATTCGCCGATCAAGTATGAAAAGCTCAGCGAATCGAGCGTGCGGTTGATTCAACCGGCCGAATCGATCACGGGCATTCAAAAAGAGATCGACGTGAAACTCGATGACGAAGGGACTGGGGCCATGATCACTCATCGGTTGCGGAACACAAATTTATGGGACGTGGAGCTTGCGCCGTGGGCCTTGTCTGTCATGGCTCAAGGCGGAACGGCGATCATCCCACTTCCTGAGAAGATCGCGCATCCCGGCTCGCTCGAACCGGGCGAGAAACCCGACTATCGCGGCTTTGTAGCTAATCAGAATTTGATCCTCTGGCCTTTCACTGATCTGGCGGACCCGCGCTGGCGCTGGGGCGCGCAATACATCACTTTGAAGCAAGATGTGACGGCAAAGAGACCGACGAAACTCGGTATTGCACACAAGATGGGATGGGTTGCTTATCTCAACAATGAGCTCCTCTTCATCAAAGGCATTGCCTATCAAGAAGGCCAACGATACGCCGATGGCGGCAGCAACTTCGAGACATTTACCAATAAAGAGATGCTTGAGGTGGAATCACTGGGACCGCTGCAACGGATCGCACCGGATCAAGCGATTGAACATATTGAGCGATGGTGGTTGGTCAAAGGTCTTCCAAACGAGACCAGTGATGCCGCAATTGACGCGAATCTCAGGCCGCGAGCCGCGGCTCTGATCAAATGAAGACCTCTCGCTTGTCTCCTCAACAATGAAGAGGCAACATAGAGGCGAGGAAAATCAAAGTCAAAGGTTAATTATTGAGAACTGTTTATGGATCACAAACTCACTATTGCAGGGCGTGCATTCGATTCACGCCTCATTATCGGCACCGGGAAGTATCGAACTAACGAGCAGATGGTGGAAGCATTCGAACGCAGCGGAGCAGGGATGGTTACCGTTGCTATCCGGCGTGTGAACCTCACCGACCGCTCGCAGCCTTCATTGCTCGATTATATCGACCTTAAAAAAATCTCGATCCTGCCTAATACAGCCGGATGTTACACAGCTGAAGAAGCTGTCCGAACAGCGCGGCTCGCGCGCGAGGTCGGCCTATCTAATTGGATCAAGGTCGAAGTGATCGGCGATCAGAAGACCCTCTTCCCTGACAACGAGGCGACGCTTGAGGCAACGAAAGTTCTGGTCAAAGACGGTTTCATAGTCTTGCCATACTTTAACGACGATCTAATTATGGCAAAGAAGCTGATCGATGCCGGCGCCGCCGCGGTGATGCCGCTGGCTGCTCCGATCGGTTCAGGGTTGGGCATTCAAAATCCAAACAATCTCCGAATCATGTGCGAACAGATCAACGAGGTGCCCATTATCGTTGACGCCGGCGTCGGTACTGCTTCCGATGCATGTTTTGCAATGGAATTGGGTATTGACGGCATCCTCATGAACACGGCAATTGCCGAAGCCAGCAACCCCGGTGAGATGGCCGAAGCAATGAAACTTGCCGTACACGCAGGACGGCTCGCCTATTTGGCCGGAAGAATGCCTAAAAGGTCGTACGCGAGCGCAAGCAGCCCAGAGAAGGGAAAAGTATGAAGGTAAAGGCAGAGGAAGAGAAGGATGAAGGATGAAAAATGAATAAAGAGTGAAAGATGAAGTGCGGAGCTTGATCTTTTTACCTATGCTTCGTCCTTCACCCCTCGTTCTTATCCTTCTTGGAAGAGCTTGGAAGAGCTTGGAAGAGCTTGGAAAAGTTTGGAAAGACTTGGAAAAGGAGGATGAGGGATAGAACTTCACTTTCCCACCCTCATCCTTCTATTCCTCATCCTTCCACCTTCACGGTTTTCTACTTTCAATGGTTAGCGGCTGGCGGAAATTGAGATGATTCTCAGCATCGATTCCAACCAGTCCCGCAGTGCCTGGAGTAATTGTGAGGGTATATTTACTCGAACCGCTAAAGGCCCCAACTGCAATCAGGAATTTACCCTGCGGCAGCGTCCCCGTAAGCTGTTCCACAGTCCCTGAACTGTTCGTGGATAATGCGATAACGCGATAATTCCCGGTCGCGTTAGGCACTCCATTGAGTATGAACAGATCCAGGTCGCCGGTCTGAGTGTAGTCAAGTCTGAACGAAATGTTGGTTGGGGCGTCCACAGAGATCGAGAAGAGGTCGTGCAGCGGCTCGGTCGTGCCGTTGGTAAATCTGACCTGCAGCTCACTCAGATCGTCCCTCGCCGCCGCACCGCTGACGATCGTTTGCAGGAAGACATCGGTCGCCGTATCCGGCGAGTCGTTCGGCTCGCCTTCATCGAGACGAAGTAAACTTCCAAGAGTGAGCAGGAAGGGAAGAGCGCCGCTTTCATCGCTGAAAAATCCGGTTTCGCGGTCGAAAGTTACCGTTGTCACGAGGGTTTGGCCGATCGAGAGGCCGGTTGGGATGATCGCGGTCATCGCCGTTCCACCGGTTGCTCCAATCGGAAAGACATAATTGACCAGCCGGTTGTTTTGATAGAACAGCAACAGAGAAAGGAGCGGATCATCATTGGCGAGTCTGCCAGTCCTCACATCGACAAAGTTGGTGCCGAAACCGCTTCCGGTTGCTCTAATCGTATCGCCATTTTGTCCGGTTGATGTTCCGTTCGCGACATTGACGAGTGTGCTGAGCGTTGGTGCCGGAGGCTCGACCGGATCGCTGGTAATTGTGAAATCTAGCGCGTTGGACCGACCGCTCAATGCGCCATTCGATGCGACCCGGCGTACGATTATTGCGGCTTTCCCCTTGTTGATAGCAGTTGCCGGCACTTCAACCACCAGCGACGATGGAGCGGCGCGAATGATGCGGGCTTTACTCTCTCTCAGGCCCTGGCGGAAGACCACCAGATTCTCACTCGGAGTTTGACTGAAACCGCTACCGTTGATTGTCACCTGGTCACGAGGCTTGCCTTGTGCAGGTAAGACGTTGACAAGCACGGGCGGAGCGGTATCCGGAGAGAGCACGGTAAAGCCGATTGCCGCGCTCGTGTCAGAGATGACGCCTTTGGCATCGATGACCGCTGCGACGATGCCTACTGGCCCTGCGCTGATCGGAGGTACTATGACACTTACTGAGACGCTGCCTCCCGGATCGACCACGACCTCGCTGTCATCAGGATCGATCGTCGCGATGATGTCATTATTACGAACGAAGCTGATGAGATTGCCGTTTGAAGTGGCGACTAGCCCTGTACCGTTGATCGTGATCTTCGCACCTGGCGCAGCTCCCTGCGGGTTAATTCCTCTCAAAACCGGCGCCGCGCGTGAAGATGTCACGGAGACGGTGCTTTCAGTAGTGGTGCCGGAGAGAGTGGCCCGGGAAGTGATCGATGCCACGCCTGCATCAACCCTGGTAATGTTGAATGACGCCGTGGTCTGTCCGGCTGGGACGACCACGCTCGCGGGAACAGTCACGACGTTGGTGTCATTACTGGTCAAAGTGATCGGCAGCCCACCACTCGGCGCTGCCTGGGTGAGTGTGAGATCGACTTTTGCCGGAGGCGAATTCGATTTAAGGTTGACTGTTAAAGGTGAAAGCACAACGCCCGGCTGATTTGTGTTGCTCAAGGCAATTGTTCCAACCTTGGTCACGCCACCGACCACGACCGTCGTGAACGAAGAAGAACCTCGTGGCGGAGTCCCATATAAGACGGGCAGCATGGCATCGACTTGAATTTGCGAAGAACCAATGGTCGCAACTTGGCGGATGTTAAATCCGCCGTTCTGATCGCTGGTCGCTGAGTGTCCGTCAACAGAGACCATTGCGCGAGCGACGGGCAGTCCAAGGCCATTGACGACGCGTCCGGTAACGGTTGTGACGCCACTGGGAGCCGCGGCAAACCAGAAGCTGGCCACATCGACAACGCGACCATCAGAGACGACCAGCGAACGGTCCGCCGAAACAGTTCCGGTACCGCGTTTGACGAAAGCTCCGCTCTGAAAATTATAGCTGTAGAGATCAACCTTGGCGCCTGGAGGCAAGGTTGATTGATCAGGATTGGGGAAACTCAAAGACGCGCCGGGTGAGATCAAAGAACCAAGCGGCGTGATTTGCGCAATGGCTGTCGAAAATACTCCAACCGGAATGGTTATTCCCGGCAAACGTGATTTTTCAATCACCGTCAATTGCATCTGTCCTGAAGTCTTTCCACCAGGGAATTTCACGCTCGTGCCGATCGGCACCTCCAGTGTCACTCCGCGATCCGAGATCAATATTCTTTTAGCCGGAGCGGGAAGTTCTTGCTCAACGATTGAAGTGCCTCCAGATAGATCATTGACTTTTGGGAACTGTAGTTTCAGCGCAGCCAATACCCGGGAACTCTGGATCGAGATTGGCGATTCCCCTGAAAGACTGGAGCCGCCCACAGTGCCGGAGCCGCCACTAATCTGTTGTAAGCTGATGGGCTGCGCGAATTGATTATCACGATCCCCGAGGATCGTGGCCTTGAGTGTGACTTGTGGAAAAGGAGGATTGGAGTTTGTCGTCCCTCCATCGACTTCGATCTGCGCGACGCCCACCGGCAGGTCAGGCATCACAAAGGTGCCTTGCGGAGTCGTTCGAGCACTGATGTTCGTTCCGACCAGACGCACGGTTACATTTTCGAGTGGCGCGGGCGGCGCAGAGACCGAACCGGTTGATTGCACGACACCACTGACAGAGGTCCTGATGCGGAAGATATTGGAACTGCGCGCCTCGCCCTGCGCATTTTGTACTGTGACGGGGCCTGACTCCGCGCCGAATGGAATGATCACCGTTAATTGGTTAGACGCTGCTGCGATCACGCGAGCCTGCGCGGGACCAAACCGAACCTTGTTTTGATCCATTGCCGAAGAGAAACCATTACCGTTGATCGCCACCGTCTGCCCGACAAGCGCCGGATCGTTCACGCTAAATCCGGTAATTGCCATGACAACGTTCGGCGTTCCTGCCAGGTTGATCTTGACGACATTCGAAGAAATTCCATTGGTAACGAGTGTGACATCGACGATGCCACCGCCTTTGAGCGAGGACGGAATTGGCACGTTGGCCTGATCAAGACCGGTATAGTCCCGAGATGCCGCCACATCTATGACCTGATCAATGCCACCGATGATGGCGTGCGTTGAACCTGGCGCCGAATTGCGAAAGCCAGTGCCATAGAGGATTAAAAAGGCGGGCCGATCATCAGTGCCGACTTCAATCGGCGCCGGCACCCACTGATTGGAATGCAATGGGTCAGGCTCAAACGGCAGCTTAGAATCGAAGACGAACACGCCTGCGTCATTTATTCTGCCAGTGACGGCTGCCGGAACGCCGGCTCCATTGGAATTGGCCGTGAATATTGCTGGAGCTGTTTGCTCAATCTTGATCTGCCCGCGGGAAACGATCTGATCTCCGTTACCTTGAGTTGAGGTAATGACCACCTCGGCGTCGCCGGCAGGAGCATTTCCCGGAACGAGATAATTGACCTGCCCTCCCGAAACGTAGAAGAGCTGGGCGGGAATGCCACTGACCGTGACCGTCGTGTTATACAACGTCGTGGGCAGCGGTTGGTTAGGAGCCGGTCCTTCACCGGTGGAGAGCTGCGTTCCAAAAGCTGCGACGATGGAATTTGGAGCAAGCGCTGCAGGCGAACCAATAAAACTTGCGGCGGAAACACTGACGACGGGAACGCTGTTTTGAACAGTCACCGCAGCGCGCACATTAAATAGATACCCACAGCCGCGTACAACATAGATCGTAGCCGTAGCCAAAACCAGAAAGAGCAATAAGCGAAGAATGTGAATTTTAATCTTTTGTTTGTCTGAAAAATGCTCTCTGCAGAGATTCATGATCATGAAGTTCGCTCCCTGTAGTTATGCTAAGGGCCGCCGTAACCAGCCGAGGCGGCTGTGGCAGCGACAGGCAGGAAAACTTGAAGTTGTAAAATACTACTCACTTAATTCGGAGTGGGATTATAGAACTTTAGTGAGAGTGAAGTAAATCTCACTAAATTACGATTGACCCCATCTCGAATGAATTTTCTTGACCGCTGGGATTCCGGCTAATCCTATCTCAGTTCCGGGACGAATAAAACATGTAGCTTGAAACTTGAGCGGGAAAACGTAAAATATGATAGCTCTTGGAACGCTTGATCCTGCTCGATTGTCTAGAAAGAGCTGTCTCGCTATATCCGTTGCAAATATGCACTGCGGAGTTACTTCCTGGGCATTAATTTTTGATCCGGGTGAACAGCGATGGCCAACCTATATGCCGTACTCGGTGTCAATCGCACCGCTACTCCGAACGAGATTAAATCCGCGTACCGACGTCTGGCGCGTAAATATCACCCTGATGTCAATTCGGATCCATCTGCCGCTGCTAGATTTGCACAGATTAACGATGCTTATCACACGCTGATCGATGCTGAGCGCCGCAAAATCTACGACCGGACGGGAAGAACGTCTTCATCCTCGGCGGTCAGAGAGCATAATTCTCCGGCGGCGCGGGCGGCAAGACGCGCTTATTACCAGGCTCGTGTCGATCGCGTCGTTAATGAATTGCTCGAACGCGAGCGACAGGAGACCCGCGCCCGGGGTAAGGCTGTCTATACGACGGTCACGCTTTTCATCTCTACATTTATTTTCGCGATGATGAAGCCGTCGGTCTTTGAGATCACCAGTCCATTCTGGCGCACGGCTTTAATCGTTCTCTTCGCACTGGGGGTTTGGCACCTCTTCCGCAGTCTGAAAGAGCATTTCGATCATTACACCTACCGGCCGGGAAGAATTTCAATTACCCGCACCCATAAATCGAAGAAGCCCTTTAAACGAAGCATGGCCTGGGCTTTTATCATTGGCGGATATCTTCTTTCACTCGGAACGGGAATGCTGATCGGAATGTTGACCGAGGATTTTTCGAAACAAGAATTCGGCAACAGCACGCTCACCGATGCCATCTCTGCCGTTCTATTTTATCCTCCTATCGCCGTTTTGATCGTGGATACAATGTATCTGATTAATCAGCGTTTTGAGGATCTGTGAAACTTCAAACCGCCCTCCGGCTGCCTGTCTTACTCATCTTTTTTCTCTTCGCAATTTCGTCGCTCGGGAGAGCCCGGTCGCCTGGGCCGGCTGCCACATCCGGCGCGTCTATCGCCGGGAGAAAAGATCCCAGGCCGGCGAAGCTCAATTGCCGTATTGATCGAATCTCTCCGAAAGATCGTCATCTCAGCGTCAATTGTCTGGTTTCAACCCCACCTTCAAGTAGTCTCTCGGTGCGCTTTACCGATCAATTCGCAGGTCTCGATCGATTGAGCGAACGGGTCTTTAACCTGAAAATAAGGGATGAGAAAGGCGGGATCCTACCGCCGGAGATTCATGGCGATGGCCTATACCTTCTAAAAAATTCAGATCACTCGCCAATGATAACTATCGACTATGAGATACGTCTCGCCCGTGTCCTTGATCCATCGCAGTATGCTCTCACCTCGAGCCTCGGTCCGGAAGCCGGGTCCTTGATGCTGAACGATCTGCTTCCAAAGATCTGTGCCAACGAGGACGGGGAATGTGAGACGAAGCCGGCGCTGGTCCAAATTGTGCCTCCGGCCGACTGGAAGATCGCCACAACTGAAAAAACAGAGGGGGATCTTTTTGAGGTTGCTGATCCGCGGGGGGCAGTCTTCTTTCTGGGACGCCTGCGTGAAAGAACTATCCCCGTCAACTCGATGAGGATTAAGTTGGCCGTCGCCGGGGCCTGGAGTTTTCGCGATGACGACATCCTCGCGTTGACCGAAGCCATTGCGCGCGAACAGGCAGCGATTATGGAGAGTGTTGAAGAAGGCGATTTTCTGGTCACGCTTGCACCGTTCCCTTTGCCATTGACCGGACTACGTTCGAGCGCATTGACGGTCAAGCGCACGGTTGTCCTCCAGCTCAATGCTAATGACAATCCGATGCAAACCTTCGCACATTTCCGCCGGCATCTTGCCCACGAGATGTTCCATTTCTATTTGCCGAACGCTTTCCGGGTTCGCGAGAACTTCGATTGGTTCTGGGAGGGCTTTACTCGCTATATCGCTCTCTTAACGATCGCTCGCCTGCGGTTGATCGGATTGCGCGAATATCTGAATGCGATCGGCGAAGAGTACGAAGCCTATGCATTCAATCCTTCACGCACACAGGTCTCTTTGATTGCCGCTTCTCCTGAAAAATTCGCGAACTATGCGAGCTATGATCTCGTCTATCGCAAAGGCATGTTGGTCGCCGCACTCTATGATTTAGAGCTGCGATGGCAGAGCAAAGGAAGCCACAAAGTGGCAGATGTGATGCGCGGGTTATATCAGGACTATGCCAGACATCATCTTGAAGTGGGGAATAGCGAAATTTTGAGTGCTCTGAACAGAATGGGTAACTTTACCGAATTAATCCGCAACGATATTGAGGGAACCAGGGAAATTGCGATCATCGAAAGAATCAAACCTTATGGCCTGGTGATTGAATGGAGCCCTGCAACACGCGGAAAAGTGAGCATCACTAAATCATCGAAGTTGTCCGCAAGACAGCGAAGTCTATTTGAACAACTGGCGATTGAGAAGTGAAGGGAATGAGAAGACATCGGTCGCGTCATCCGCGCCGGCGCCTTCTCACCACCTGACACTAGAAACCGCTTTCGAAGATGAGAACGAAGATGAAGCATGAGCCGCGAAAAGCCCAAGCCAGAATCTTCGACCTCTCTCTGCATGATTTAATCGGATTGGGCGACCGCGTTCGAATGCACACTGACTTGCGCGGCTTTGCGTGAGCGATCAGTCAGATAGGCAACCAATAGCCATCCTATGCAAACAACTACGATCAGCATCGAGAACCACTGGCCATATTTCCCTTCGGGAGATAAGACCTCGGTTGCAGCATGTAGTGCCTCGCTATTCGGCAAGATACCCGCTTCTGAAAATTCGTGGAAAGTGTAGATTCCGACCTGCACCAGAAAAAGAATCAAAAACAGACTGGTGACCTGAAAGAACCGTTTCATATTGATTAAATGGCCGTAACGCGCCCAGGCCAGTGCCAACAATGACGCTGCCGCAAGTCCAATCAAAGCGCCAATGAACAGTTGGCTCTGCTGCTTGATCTGGAGCAGAAGCAGAGATGTCTCCATTCCTTCGCGAGTTATCATCAGGACCGTGAAAATGAAGACTCCGAGAAAAGACATCCAACCTGACCGCCCCACAGTTGCTTGATCCAGCTTTTGATGCATTGTCTGCTTCAGTCGAGGCGCAACTCGGCGCATATGAACAATCAATGTCGCGACCAGAACTATCGCAATTGACCCGAGAATGCCTTCCCATAATGCCTGGTTAACCCCCTCGGTCGCCTGATTGAGCCAAAATCCCAGCGCGGCACTCAGGGTTAGAGCAGTCGCTACCGCCGCATAGACCGCTGAAGCCAACCAATTCTGTCCGGTTTTGCGCAGATAAGAAAAGATGATGGCAACGATCAGGAATGCTTCAAAGCCTTCACGTAGAACGATGATAAATGCATTAAGCATAGCTCCACCTCTCAGATTGAATTTCTAGGTTCCGTCATCGCAATCCACTTCATCCAGATTTTATTTAAATTGAAAATGACTTTCAACTTCCTCAGGGAAAATCCGAAAGAAAAATTGGGCCCAAAGAACTGTGAGAGGAGGGGGTAATTGTGGAGAGAAACGGGAATTTACTTGGTATTGATGGCGCTGGTCATTTGAAAGCGTAGTTCTCCAAATCGGGTGCGGGTCACGAAATAGAGGGGCAGTCGCTTAGCGTCATTGGAGATCCAGACCTGTGCAAATACTGATCGGGCAGGCGTCGCTGTCATGATATCTAGCTGTAATGCCTCTTTTGTTCCGAGAGGCCCGCCGATGGTCTCCACTTTGATTGGTTTGATCGCCACTGTTTGCTGGCGATAATTGGCATCGAGAAATTGATAATTATAAGTCTCGCCGATCTTTAAATCGGTCGCGCGGACGGCGTAATAGAGCGAGATAAGGTCGAATGTGCCGGGTCGAACTGTCATTTGTGATCCGGTGGAGAGCGTGATGGAGCCCTTCGGCCAGTTATAAACGGCAGAGACCTGTTTGGTGCGCTTTCCTTCGCGTAAACGAAGATCGGTTCTGATCGGAATGAGTTTATCGACCGACGCGAAACTGCTCAATTGGTCGTTGACGGAAACTAGTGTCCGTGCCGCGCCTGTGCTTGTGGCTTCACCGTAAAATTCAAAGACCCGGGTGCTGCCAAGCATCCCTTGTTGACGGACCTCAAAACTCGCTCTACCGACCGAAGCGAAATTGCCCCAGGCGATTTCATAATTGAGCCTCTCGCCGACGGCAAAAGGCAATGCCCGTTCTTCAACACTGTGTTTGCCGTTGGTGCCGTTTGTCCCAGCCGTGCCGGTTGGGAGGCGCATCCCAGACTCATCTGTCTGGGGATTAAGTTTAGCCAGAGATGTTGATGGCCGGACGGAGATCGTTGAGCTCGTCAATTCAGCACGCAATTCGCCGAACGAGAGCTTCGCCTTAATCATGACAGGAAGTTTTTTCCCATCATCAGAGAACCAGACATAAGCATGATACTTGCTGAAGTTTTTTTGCGGGTAGAACTTAACGCAGACCGTGTTGTAGCTTCCCGCTTGCGTCGTGATGCGCTCACGAGCCTTGACGACGGCCTCGATCTCGACGAGATCTTTGCCATAGAGCGCTGTGAATTTTTGTCTTCCGTTCTCGGGAAAGGTGCGCAACCGCAAACCGTAGACGAGCGAGGGCAGGTCATAAGTCCCGGCGGCTATCGAGATGGTACTTTCATCAGGAAAGATCGCCTGCTGTTTTGTCTGATCGAAAACGATGGTCTCTTCATTCTGTTTTTGACCCTGACGAATAGAATTTATGACCCGATGAGGAACGGCATTATTAGCACTGACATACGAAGTGTATTGATTATCGATCTCCCCAAAAAGCGATCGCACCTGACCCGTAGTTTCGACCTTCGTCTTGATCTGAAAGCTATCCAGACCAAAGAACTGGCCCCGCTCGGCCACTTCCAACTCGAGCCGTGCGGCCGTCGGGAAATTGGACCAGCCGATATTAAATGACAAACGCTCTCCAACAACAAAAGGAGGGCCGTCCGGGGGCGTTGCTACATTAGCAGCCGATGATGGTTTTGCGGATGTCGGTTTGGGAGGAGGTGTCAGCTTGCCCGATTGCTGTGCGTAGAGCCTCAAGCCATAACTGATGGAGCTGATGGCAAGCAATCCGAGTAAAATTATGCGAACTGGTCTCAAAAACAACATTTATAACTTATTCCGCCTTATTGCTGAAATATGACGGCGATTAGGGCTCGGTCGCCGCAAAACGGCCTTACTTGTAAACGTCCTTCACAGATGTCGGTTCATTATTCTTCTCAACTCAATCCGCTGTCAGGATTCCCTTTTCGATCTCCGTGAGAATCTTTTGTGCGGCCTTGGTAGGATCTTGTGCCGCGATGATCGGTCTTCCAACGACCAAATAACTGGCACCTCTGCGCCATGCTTCTGCTGGGGTCATGACACGACTTTGATCATTAAGAGCTGCGTCGAGGGGCCGAATACCAGGAGTGAGAATAACAAAATCAGAATTTTTCACCACATTTTTAATTCGGGTAATCTCATGCGGTGAAGCGACGACACCATCGATGCCTGATAGCTCGCATAATTGTGCTAATCTCGTAACTTCGTCTTCCAGTTTATGCTCAATTCCTACTTCATTCAAAGAATTCTGCGAATGACTCGTCAGAATCGTCACTCCCAAGATCAGAGGACGGACTATTCTCTCATGTTCGCAGGTTTTGTTCACGGCCTCGACGGTCGTCTTCATCATTTCTGATCCGCCCAGCGCGTGAAGATTAAAAATACTTACTCCGAGCCGTGTCGCTTCGACGCTCGCATTCGCGACCGTATTCGGAATGTCGTGAAACTTTAGATCGAGGAAAACTCGCTCGCCCATTCCGACAATTTTTCTTACCAGTTCCGGCCCGGCGGCGGTAAAGAGCTGATTGCCGACTTTGAACATCCCGGCCATTCCTCGCAACCGCTCGACCAGGGATAGAGCCTGATCGGATGTCTCAACATCGAGCGCGACTACCAGGGGATTGTGAGTTGCGAGTTGCGTCATCATCGCTCTTTCACCTTCTTTATAAATGTCATGATCGTCTTTTTTATTACGGTCAATTGTGATTGGCCATTTCCATCATTAATAGTGAAGCGGGATTGACATAAATGCCTTGCCATTTCACTCCGATGTGTAGATGAGGTCCAGTCACTCTTCCCGTTGCGCCGCTCAACCCGATAGTCTGGCCTCCTTTGACCGCATCACCCTCACGCACGTTGATTTCGGAAAGATGCATATAGAGCGTGAGAAGCCCTTGTCCGTGATCGATCACTACGAATCCGCCTTCGTAGAACATCTCGCGCGCGATGAGGACCGTCCCGCTATTCATGGCCCCAACATAAGTGCCGGTGTCGGCGCGAAAATCGCTGCCGAGGTGGACGGTTTGTTGGATTCGATTGAAAGTTCGCTCCGTCCCATATCCCTCGGTCATGATGCCATTGACTGGCGCGATGAAGCGGCCCTCCCACAGACGGTCTTTGGTGATCCGTCCGAAAACTTCGTTCTTCAGCATCTTCTCCTGGTTGATCCGCGCCAGCATCTCGGGACCAGGTTCCGTGAATTTACGTGGAACGCTCAGTGCGATGGAACGATAATTAGCGCGACCGATTAGTACGGGGTGATTGGATAAGATTCGCACGCCGCTCGTTAATGTGGCCTCGAGCGCGAGTTGATGTTGTCCAGATATAGTGTCGATACCCACGCCTGCCAAACCGTACCACGTCATGCTCGTTGCGTCAAAGTCGAAAAATACTTTATGTCCCTGCCAGGTGCCCGAGAGCGATTTGAGAGGTTGATCCGACCTCACTCGCAAAATGCAGAGTGAGCCATTGACCGGAGAGCTTGGTTCCCACCTCACGAGTAGTGTGCTCGAATGAGGAGGTTGAGGCGTCTGCGGGGCAGGGATTTGCGAAGAGAGAGCGCTCAACGGCAGAGAGATCAAAAGGAGAATTTTCAGAATACCACTCATGTAATGACCTCGGGTTAAGCAGCCTGTCGGTAATTCGGAAAGGGGATGCAACTTTTCGCAAATGATAATTTTTCAAACTTGATTGAACTCGGGCTGATATTTTGCAATTCCAGCGCAGTTGGTCGTCGGTTCTTCTTGTAAGCCAGTAATCATGAAGACTTCATCAGGAACATTATACTCGCATTTGACACCATATCTGCTGGCCGGGACGAATCCGAAGCGGGGATAATATGTCGGATGTCCTAAGACGACGACACAGTCGCGTCCGATCGCGCGACACTGTTCAAGGCCTTCTCGGACCAGCAGTGAGCCGATTCCCCGGTTTTGTAATTGCGGTAGAACGGATAAAGGGGCCAGGCCGGTTATTTCCATCACATCTCTTTCCGTCTCTATTGTGACGGGGCTGAAAAGTATCTGACCGACGACTTGCCCGGCATCTTCGGCAACGAGCGAAAGAACTATTTTTCCGTTTTCCCGCAGCGCATCGACCAGATCGGCTTCTGAGGGGCGACCGAATGCCATCTCAAGAACGTGGCGAATTGCTGCGATCTGTTCTGGGCTTTCACGACGAATGATCACCATCTCGGGCCTGCTTTCGATCATCATCACTCAAGAATAACTGATCCTATTAAAGCGCTGATATTCTCCAATCCATGCTTCAAACAGTACTCGGCCAGCCCCTCGACAATCTTCATCGATGCGCCCGGATCGTAGAAGTTCGCGGTGCCGACTTGCACTGCGCTCGCTCCGGCAATGATGAACTCAAGTGCGTCTTCAACCGTGGCGATTCCGCCAATTCCCATCAATGGAATTTTGACGGCGCGGAAAGCCTGAAAGACGCATCGCACCGCCAGCGGTTTGATTGCCGGGCCGGACAATCCGCCGGTCACATTCGCCAGGCGCGGGCGGCGGGTGTTGATATCGATCGACATGCCGACCGCCGTATTAATGAGCGATAAGGCATCGGCTCCCGCATCCGCGACGGCGCGCGCAATCGCGGCGACGTCGGTTACGTTGGGCGACAGTTTAACGATAACCGGACGGCTCGATGTTCGTTTGACCGCGCTTGTGACCGCGGCCGCCTGCCGCGCATCGTTCGCAAAGCTTTCGCCGCCGGCCTTCACATTCGGACATGAAATGTTCAATTCGTAGCCGTCAATGCCTTCGCCGTCTTCGAGAATTTCGATCGCCTCGATGTATTCTTCGAGGGTATAGCCGAAGACATTGGGAATGATCCGCGTGTCGTACCGTCGCAATTCCGGCAGCTTCTCTTCAACGAACGCGCGCGCGCCGATATTTTGCAGCCCGATCGCATTAAGCATTCCGCCATGTGTCTCGACTATTCGCCACGGAGCATTACCGCGCATCGGTTTCGCCGACAACCCTTTGGTACAAATTCCGCCAAGCCTGTTGAGGTCGATCAGCTCAGCCATCTCCAGGCCATAGCCGCAGGTGCCGCTGGCGGTCAAGACCGGATTGTTGAATCGAATCCCTGCGATTTTGACCGGAAGCACGCCCGAAGGCGGATGATTATTCGTTTCGACTTCCGTCATTGTTGATGAATTTCAGTAAGAACTGTTTGTCGTTTAAAAAGGTGAGGCGATCGACGGCATGGCGCGCGTTGAGCCATTCGTAACATTCAATCTCATCACACGGCGCGAATTCTGATTCACCTCTCGGTTCCATGTGCCAGTAGAGTACGACTTTCGATTGACCCTGGGTGAGATATTGCGTGAATCCGGCGAAATCGGTGATGACGGTGTCATAACCGGTCTCCTCTTTGACTTCGCGTTGAGCCGCCGCGTCCCATCCGGGATCGTCGTCGTCGATATGGCCCTTGGGGAATTTCCAGGCCTGGTCGTCACGGCTCAAAATTAAAAGCACCTCGCGTCCGGACGCGGTCTCTCTCCAGACGAGCCCGCCGGCGCAATAGACTAATTCTTGATTGATCATAAAACGTGATTCCAAAGGTGAGGACTCTTGCCTCAATCACCAAGACAGTTCATGACTCCAAAAGACCGGTCCATCAGTACAAACTTTTTTGTAAACAAAACCTTCAGGACAATCAGCCTTGACCGCAATCGCACAGCCGACGCAAATCCCGAAACCGCACGCCATCGGCGATTCAAGCGAGAGCTGGGCCGGGATCGCAAATTGATCGGCGATTTGCGAGACCCGGTGAAGCATCGGATCCGGGCCACAAGCATAGATAATCGCCGGTTCTCCGCGGCGCATTTGCAAATAGTTCTCCAGCGGGAGCGTGACGAACCCCTGCTCGCCGCAGCTTCCATCGACAGTGGCGCTCATGACGTGAGGCGGCGAGAGCAAGTTGACGAAATCATCGAGGCCGCATAGATCATTGCGGCTTGCGCCTCCGATCAGGAGCTTTGTCGGAACATCTCGACGCAACAGCTCTTCGGCCAGCATAAACAGTGCGGCAGAACCGACGCCGCCCGCGACGAGCAGCGCCGTCCGTCCGTGCGCCGCTTCAATGTCGAAGGTATTGCCCAGTGAGCCCAGAAAATCGACTCCGGCATGAGGTCGCAATCTCGCCAATGCTTGTGTTCCACGCCCGAGAATCTGATAAATGAAATCGACCTTGAGGGCATCATCGATGAAAGCGCTTCGATAATATGCCATCGCACGACGCAAGAGGGGCTCGTCCTGTCCGTGCGCTTTGAGCATGGCAAATTGGCCCGGCAGAACCGGGATCTGCTGGTCAAGGCGCAGGCTTAAGAGGCCATAACTACGCGTTGACGCCGAGCCGATCAGGTCATTGCGCTCGACGGTGGCGACCGTCTCAATGACGGCCGATCTTTTCGTCTTTACCGGCAAATGGAGATCTCCGAATCTTCGATTTTGAGGAGAACAGGAAACAGTGTAACAGACCAAATTCGGGCGAAGCAAAGCATAAAAGTATTTACATCGGTTGAAAGCCTGTTATATCGTGAGGATCTGACACCGGCGGTCGTGATCATATGAAATTCAATAAAATCGTCGTTTTCATCATTGTGGCGCTCGTCCTGCTTGCTAGTTCGCCATTTGTGCTCGGTCTGATCTGGCCGCGCATCAATGATGTCTCGACCGGAACGACGCCGCAGTATCCCGACCTTCAGCCTCAAAAGTTCAATCAACCTCTGGAGAAGGTCTTTACCTCGGCGCTCGAAACGTCAAAGGCGATGGGATGGGATATCATTGAGGCCGATCAGAACCTCGGAACGATCGAGGCTGTGGCGACCACCCGGCTTTTGCGGTTTAAGGACGATGTGACAGTCACCATGACGCGCGAGGGTGATGTCACCGTCGTCAATCTTCGTTCGCATTCACGTGTGGGCAAGGGCGATTTAGGAACGAACGCGCGTCGCATCCGCACCTTTCAAGCTGAACTGGCGAAAAGATTGTAAGCGGTGCTATATTCCCGAGACTTGAAGTGATCGAGCTCCCAGTCAATCGGCTCAGCACAGCAGACGGCGAAGGGCGACAGCAACAATTCATTGGATAGGTGAAAGAGCATGGACTTTATTGAGAGAGCAGTAGTGATGAGCGCCGCCGACATCAACCGGGTACTGGCTCGGATGGCATCGCAGATCGTCGAAAACAATCCTGATCTATCGAATGTCTTGCTGGTCGGCATTCGCCGCCGCGGAGTGCCGCTGGCCGAACGGATTGCGCGAAAGATCAAAGAGATGGATGGGATCGAGATCGCGACCGGCGCGCTCGATATCACGCTTTATCGCGACGATC
>Ga0081539_10003379_pt1 | contig 19767 bp, 19 predicted proteins | sample TabmetS4T2R2_FD_71023 | JGI IMG/M metagenome (GOLD analysis project Ga0081539, IMG submission 71023) | Tabebuia heterophylla rhizosphere microbial communities from the University of Puerto Rico - S4T2R2 | ecosystem: Host-associated > Plants > Roots > Rhizosphere ...
GGGATTTCGCCCGTTTACCGCCCGTGGCGGTGCACTCGCCGGCTTTCGTGCTTGCGCGAGGCGCCCTCGTGCGTGGCGGGCGCACGCGGAGCTCCGATTAACCGCTGCCACCGGTATCACGGCTCAAACTCGAAGGACGTACCGCTGGCGGCGGTAAACCGAAAGACGCTTCGTGCAACGAAAGAGGCCGGGCTTCGCGCCCGGCCTCCAGAGCTTGAAAAGGGACTTCGCCCTCAGTCCGGCCGCACCTGGCGGAAGCAATCCGAGCAGTAAACCGGTCGGTCCATCCGCGGCTTGAACGGGACCTGGGCCTGGTTGCCACAGGACGAGCAGATCACCGCGAAATACTCGCGGGCCGGTCGCTCGTCGCCGCGCTCGTAACCGCGCGGTCCGCCGATCTCGCGGACGTCATAGCCCGAGTCGCGGGCAGCGCGGCGGCTGGCTCGGCAGCTGGCGCAACGCTTGGGGTCCGAAGCGAACCCCTTCTGTGCGTAGAACTCCTGATCTGCGGCGGAATGAATGAATTCCACCCCACAGTCGACACAGTTCAGCGTTCGGTCGACGTAGGTCACGGTGCTTGCTCCTCCCCGGCGCTGTGTCGCGAGGTCGCTGGGTCTGTGGTGGTCCCGGACAGGCCAAACGGCAGACGGGACACGCGCTGGCGGGAGAAGCCGGGGCCGCGCGACCCAGGTTGCCGATGTTGGGTCCCTGCTCGGGGCGCACCGGTTGTCAGTGGCGCAGGATACAACGACCTTCAAGAGAAGGCCGTTTGCGCGCATCGAGCGCCAGGAAGCACATTTGCCAATGCGCATCACTCGCGCGGTCCGCGTCGGGACCCGTGTCCAGATTGACAGCCAACCTGTCACAATGACGCGCGATATTCCGGGGCGGCGAGCGAGGGCAAATGGGGGCTCCTCGCTCGCACCAGTCCTCAGGCCCGAGGGCCCATCGGGTCGGAGGCGGTCGGCGATCCGACGTCCCGTCGCTCCGGCAACGACCGACCACGGAGGGCCAGCCGCAACCGGTGCTTCGACTGCTTCACACCGCTGACGTCCATCTCGGCGCCCGGCACGCTGACATGGGCGACGAAGCGTCGGCCCAGCGAGAGCGCCAGTTCGCGGCATTCCAGGCGTCCATCGACCTCGCGATCGCCGAAAAGGTCGATCTCGTACTAATCGCCGGCGACCTCTTCGATTCGAACACCCAACCTCGCCGCAGCGTGGAGCGGGTCGCTGCCGAGCTGAAGCGTCTCGTCGCCGCGAAGATCAGGACCGTCATCATCCCCGGCACGCACGACGTGTACGACCGCTCGTCGGTCTACCGGGCCTACGACCTCGCCGCCCTGGCCGGCGCGACGCCCGACGACGATTTCGTCAGCGTCCTCACGCCGGAGCGGCCGGACATCGCCCTGCCTGCCCTCGACGCGGTCGTCCACGCGCGGGTCTTTGCGACCAAGCGGGCGCCGCACAGCCCGCTGCAGGGGTTCAGCGTGAAGGGCGACGCTCGGGCGACGTGGCACATCGGTCTCGTCCACGGGGCGATCGCGATCAGCGGCAAGACCGACGCCGACGAGGTCGTCATCAACCGCGAGGAGATCGCCGCCTCGGGCTTCGATTATCTCGCCCTGGGGCACTGGCACTCGGCCCAGCAGGGCAGTGCGGGCGGTGTGACCTACGCCTATTCGGGTGCGCCGGAGCCGATCGCCGTCGATCAGGATCGCGCCGGCAAGGTCCTCCTCGTGAAGCTCGAAGAGGTGACCGGCAGCCGGGCGGTGACGGTCGAAGAGCGCCAGGTCGGCCGAACGAAGTTCGAACGCCTCGACATCGATGGCGCCACCGTCAAGAGCCAGCCGGAGCTCGTGGCCAGCCTGGCGGCCCGCGCCGATCCGGACCTCGTGCTCGACGCCCGCATCGTCGGGGTTCGGCCGGACGACCTTGATCTCGATGTCGACGAGGTCGAGGCCCAGCTCAGGCCGTCGTTCCTGAAGGTCCGCGTCCGCGACCTTGCATTGCCGGCCCTGACCGAAGGGACACTGCCGGCGCCCGACACGATCGCCGGCGCCTTCATCCGCGACATCGAGGGCCGGATCGCGGAGCTGGAGGCATCCGATCAGGCAGCCGACGCCGCCGAGCTGCGCGACGTCCTGCGCCTCGGCCGATTGCTCCTCACGGGTCACGAGGTGACGCTGTGAGGATCACGCGGCTGCGGATCACCGACCTGCGCCGCTACCGCGACCTCGACATCAGCCTCGATCCGCGGGTCACGGTCATTCGTGGTGCGAACGAGGCAGGCAAGACGACCATCCAGCGAGCCATCGAGCTCATCCTGACTCGTCGGGTCACGAGCAACTCCGGCGACCTCGAGCAGATGCGACCCTGGGATGCCGGGGCCGACGCCCGACCGACGGTCAGCATCGAGTTCGTCCAGGAGGACGAGGAAGGCACGAAGACCGGCCGCCTCGAAAAGTCATTCCGGGGCCAGAAGGGCCAGTCCAGCCTCGACCTGAACGGGACCTCGACGACCGATCCGGCGCGGGTCGACGAGCTCGTCGCCGAGCTCACCGGCGTGCCGACCGAAGCCTTCTATCGATCGACCGCGTCGATCCGCCACCACGAGGTCTCGGACCTGGCCCGCGACGAGTCCGCTCTCCGGGATCGCTTGCAGGCATCGATCAGCGGCGCGGACCGCGGCACGTCCCGGGCGCGGAAGACGCTCGAGAGGGCGCTGTTCGACCTGAACACGAAGGGCCCCAAGAACCCGGGCCGCCTGAAGGTCGCCGAGGAGGCTGTCGCCCAGGGCCAGTCGATCGTCGAGCAGGGCGAGCTCGGTCTCGCACAGCTCGAGCGGGACCGGGACGCGCTCGTTGGGGCCAGAGAGCGACGTGCGGACGCCGGCCATACCCTCGTCGAGCGACGCGCCCTGCTCGAGAAGGCCCGCCAGGCCGAGCGGCTCAACGCCGAACGAGATGCCGCCCAGGAACGCTTCGAGCGTTATCGCGACGCGGTCAACGTCCGGGACCAGGTCGCTGATCTGCACGCCAATCACCCGTCCGACAACCCGTTGCCTGTCCTCCGCCAGGTCGTGGAGCGGCTGCGCTCCCTCGATGGCCGGATGCGCGAGTTGAACGCGCTGCTGAGCGGCGAGATCGAGGTCCAGTACGAAGTCACCGTCCCCGAGCCGACGTGGCAGCCCGTCGCCGCCATTGCGATGGTTGCCGTCGCGGGTGGCGCTCTGCTGGCAATCGCTCAGCTGCTCGGCATCCTGAATATCGCCGGCGCCCTCCCGGTGGGCGCCGCGGTCCTGATCGCCGGTGCGATCCTTGCCGTCGTCGCCCGGCGTCAGCGACGCTCCGCGCTCGATTACCGGCGCCAGAAACAGCTCCGCGATGTCGAAATCGACCGTCGCCTGCGTGGTCGCTCCCAGATCGAGGAGGAGCTCAAGCAGGCCGAGGCCGACAATGCCAGGCAGCTCCAGGCGATCGGTCTGCCGGACCTCGCGGCGGCCGAGGACCTCCTCCGGCGCGAGGAGGAGCACGTTGCCCAGATCGACCGGCTCACAGCCCAGCTCGAGGGGCTAGTCGGCAAAGAGCCCGCGGATTCACTACCCGAGATGCGCGACGCGGCAGCACTCGAAGTCGAGCAGAAGACCCATGCGCTCGAAGCACTGGGACCGATTGCCCGCGAACCGCGGGCCCGCGAACGGCTCGAGGTCGAGGTTCGCGATGCCGAAAGCGCTCTCGAACGGGCTCGCGACGACGAGGCGAACGCCCGAGCTCGCGTGGAAGCGAATGCGGTTGACGCCGAGCAGGTCGCCGCGAATGCCGAGAGCCTGGCCCAGTGGCGGGAGCAGCTCGCGGTTCTCCAGCGCCGGGCCCGGGTCTACGACGCGACACTCAAGGCCATCGAGCGGGCCGAGCAGGCGACCATGCGGACCGCGACCCGCTTCCTCGAGAAGCGGATGGTGGGCGACCTCGAGCGGGTCACCGCCGGCCGCTACCGGCACGTCCGGATCGACGATCGGACGCTCGACATCAGCGTCCTCGCACCCGAGAAGGGCGACTGGGTCGAAGTCACTGCCCTGAGCCAGGGCACGCTCGATCTCGTGTACCTCGCAGCGCGGCTGGGCCTCGTGCGCCTCGTCACGGGCGACCGCCGCCCACCGCTCGTGTTCGACGATCCGTTCGTGACCCTCGACGACGCCCGCGCGGCGCGGGCCCTCGAGCTCCTCCGCGAGATCGCCACCGATTTCCAGGTCATCTACCTGACGACGTCAGATCGCTACGACGCCGCCGCCGACACGGTTGTCGAGCTGCCCGCTCCTACGGCGGTCGACACGATCGAGAACCCGCCGGAGCCCGCCCTCGCCGATGCCTGACGCCGGCCCGTTGGGGCCGGCCACGGTCGTCGTCCTGGGTCTCCTCTCCGCGGCTTCGTTCGGCGCATCCGACTTCGGCGGTGGCCTGTCGAGCAGGCGTCTGCCGCTCTTCGGCGTCATGCTCGTGTCGAACACGGCCGCGGTGGTGCTGGCGCTCGCGATCGCGCTCGCCACGAGGGAGGCCGGCCCGGACACGAGCTCGATGGTCGCGGCGGCTCTCGGCGGGGTCTGCGGGGCAGTCGGCTTGATCGGCCTCTATCGGGGCCTGGCCGTCGGCTGAATGGGTGTCGTGGCACCGGTGGTCGGCGTCATCGGCGCCTCGCTGCCGGTCCTTGTCGGGATCGCGGTCGAAGGCGCGCCGCATCCGCTCGTCGCGCTCGGCATCGGCCTCGCGCTGGTAGCCGTCGTCGTCGTCTCGCGCACGCCGTCACCCGGAGGTGGCCGGTCAGGTATCGAATTTGCCCTCCTCGGCGGAATCGGCATCGGTCTGGTGAGCGCGCTCATCGGGCAGTTGCCTGCCGGCTCCGTCTGGTGGCCGCTCGTCATCCTCAAGACGACCGCGATCCTCTCGATCGCCTCGATGATCGTTGTGGCCCGTCGGCCGTGGCGAATCCAGAGCCGTTCGGTTCTGCCGCCCGCGGCGGTCGGACTCGGCGACATGGCCGGCAACGGCTTCTATGTCCTGGCTACCCAAAGTGGACGGCTCGATATCGCCGTCGTCCTATCGTCGCTCTACCCGGTCGTCACGATCCTGCTGGCGATCACCCTGCTTCGGGAACGGATCAGCCGGCAGCATGCTGTTGGCATCGCCGCTTCGGCGTTCGCCGTGGCGCTCATCGCGCTGGGCTCGAACCAGGCCGGTTGACGCGGCTGACGCGGGCCGAGTCGACGGCCTCGGCATGCGGGAAGCGGTGGACGGCCTCGAAGCCTTCCACGTCGAACGTCCCCAGATCGACGAGGTTGCGCAGCCGGGCCAGCTGGTCATCGACGATCGCCGCGCCGACGACCCGCTCCGCGCGTGACGCGTTCCGCTCGTGGACGACCGAGCCAGGCAGGTCGAAGACGATCGCGACGGCCGGGAAGGCATGGCGGCGTGCTCGCCATAGCAAGGGACGGCGTGCACCGTTCCCGAGGTTCGTCGCATCGACGACGGTCAGCAACCCGCGGCGGAGCCGGCTCTCGACCTGGCGATGAAGGATCGAGAACGCGGTCCTGCTCACGCTCTGATCGCCCTCGCCGCTCCCGACGATCGCCCGCAGCGCGTCCGACGAAACGATCTCCGCGGCTTCGAAGTGGCGGCGGGCAAAGGTCGTCTTGCCGGCACCCGCGGGGCCGATGAGGACAACCAGTGAAGGATCGGGGAGACGGAGTGTCAGCGGCGCGGGATCAGCGGCGGGCTGCGTGTGGTCGGCGTCAGCCAGCGACGCGACGGGCCTCCAGCCCGCTCTCGCCGGTGCGCACCTCGTAGCGCGGCTGGTCGTAGACCGTCGGGCCGCGCTGCGCCACCCCGTCACTCAATCGGAACCGCGAGCCATGCCACGGACACTGGATGCAGCCGTCGACGACCTTGCCCTGGGCGAGCGGCCCACCGGCGTGGGCGCAGGTCTCGTGGAGGGCGTTGACGGTCTCGCCCTGGCGCACGAGGACGAGGTTGTTGATGCCGAGCTTGCCGCGGACAGGCTGGCCCTCCGGCAGATCGGCGAGTCCGAGACCACCCTCGATCTCGAGCGGTAGCCACTTCGCCCCCGCCCCTCGGAAGGCGTGCCGGCTGACCATGTTGCCGAGGACGTAGACGACGTCGCCGCCGACCCACGCTCCGGCGAGCAGGATGAGGTACGCGAGGATCGAGAGGACGACCGGCACGCTCCTGTCGGCCGGGTCGCCGGCCCGCATAGCCAGTGAAACCAGGTAGACGACGAGCGCGACGACCATGATCGTGCTGTGGATCGTGGCGCGCTGGAGAGCGGTGCCGTCGGTGTCCGAGTAGTCCGCCGCCCCGACGACCGCCGAGGCGAGCATCGCCAGGATCCCGATGACGAGTGCCACGTCCGCGGCATACCGCTGGCCGAGGAGGTCGAGGACGATCGTGACCGTCAGGGCGCCAATCGGGATATCCGTCGTCGCCGCGTGGACGGGGTGACCCAACCAGTGGCCGTGGGCCAGGTCCTTGATCGGGCCAAGGGGTCGGTAGATGGCCCCGATCCAGCGCTTGTTGAAGTCGCCGAGGGGCCGCGCCCAACCGGACTGCGCGTCCATCAACCGCATCAGGAAGCGGACCATCACCGGATCCTCCGTCTCGCGTCAGTCTAGGCCGCGCCCGGCGTCCTTATTCGCACTCACGGTGACAGGTACGAGGCGCGGAGGCGTGTCGGTTCGGGGAGTCGATCAGGCGCCGGCCGCTGATGGCTCCGGCGTCCGGCGGGTCCGGACCTCGGCGTCGGAGTCGCGATCGGGCTGGGCATCGGTGCTGCGGGTCTGTGACTCGCGAAGCGCGACGATCGCGAGGAGCATGCTGAGCGATCCATACCAGACCGCCGGCAGCGCGATGAGCGAGGCAACCGGGACCGCCCAGCGCCGGTTTGTGCGGGCCCCCCAGGCGACCACGGCCATGGCAATCGGCAAGCGGATCCAGAGCGCGATCGGGAGGGCCGCCCAGGTTCCGTCCCGGCCGCCGTTTCGAATCAGGACATCGGACCACTCCGACCAGGCGTTCGGCAGCATGAGGGCCGAGACGGCGACGATCGCGACAGTTGCCCCGAGCGCGATCCCGAACGAGCGCCACTCGCGGCGGACCGCAAACCACAGCAGCCCGATACCGGGCGTGACCTTCGTCAGCAGCACGAAGGCCCACGCGGCCGGCCACCGGAAGCCGACGACGATGGCGGTGCCGAGGAGGAGCGAGATGTTGCCCCCGGCCAGCTCCATCGCGGCGAACAGGACACCGGCCGCCAGGAGCCGCGGGCCGGCGAGACATCGGATGGCGAGCAGGAGGATCGCCGTCCAGGCGGCGACGAACCCCTGCCACGGCAGCCGGGTGAGCGGCGAGATCAGCTGCAGGAAGGCCGGCGAGTAGACGTACGCGATCGGGTTCGTCCAGGTCGATTGGGCGTACGGGTCGAGCAGCGAAGGGAGCCAGTAGCAGCGGGCGTCCTGGCCCGTTCCCCACAGCCGCCCGAATGGCTCAGCAAAGCCCACGACGGCGAACCACGCGATCGCGGCCACAGTCACCCCGAGCCATGGCGGGCTCTCCAGGGCGCGCAGGCCGGTCGCGGACGCGCGGAGTCTGACGGCTTCGAGGGACGGTGAAGTCAGCATGTCTCTGGGGATTTGAGGACGGGCGCGGGGACGCCGGACAGGGACGCGCAATCCCCATCATCGCGCGGATGCCCGAAGTTGTCAGCGTCGGCCGTCTGACGCACGTGACCGGCTCAACCCGGGCGTCGCCGATCGACGACGGCAAGCGCCGCCCCGAGGCCCAGGACCGCGATCAGTCCGAACGCGGCCGCCTCGCGGCCCGCGACCTCGCCGTAGCGTTCACCGGGAATGACCGCCTGGAGCCACTCGACCGGCTGGCCGCCGATCCAGACCGAACCATCGTCGTGGTACTCCACGCCGACCCAGTCGGCGCGGACGACACTCCCATCCGCCAAACGAAAGGCCGAGAACAGGCCACGGTCCGCGGGCCGGACCAGGTCGCCCGGCCGATAGACGGCCTCTCGCTCGAGGATGGCGTCATGGGCGACCTGGACGCCGCTCAGCACAGCGGCGAAGGCGACGACCGACAGGAGAAGCGCCGGCAGCGCTCGGCCAAGGATCGTGCCGATGAGAACCGCGACACCGAACAGGGCGATCGCTCGCGCCGCGAGCAGCGGACCGCGGAACCCGTAGTCGTAGAAGGACGCGCTCATGTCGACGTCCGGCGATCGCGCAGCGAAGAGTCGCTCCGCGCCCAGCGCGAGGCCGATCGCGGCAAGGAAGACGATCGCGAGCACCGGCAAGGTCCGCGCCGCGAACCACGCCCGCCTCGACGGCGAGAGCGACCAGGAGAGCCGCGTCGTGCCCCGCTCCAACTCGCGCGCGACGATCGGGACGCCGAGCACGACCCCGGCAAGGAACGGCAGCCCCGCAAGACCGAAGAGCACGAAGCGGCCATCTTCGGTGATTTCGTAGAACCGCTGGAGGAGGCTCTGGCACTCGGACGTGGGTTCGGCGCCGCTGGCGCCCGGAAAGCAGCTCAACGGCACGTGCAGGGCATCGAGCCGAGCGGCAAAGAACAGCGCTCCTGCAATCGCGACGACAGAAGCGGCGACGATCCCGAAGGCCTCGAACCTCTGAAGCCGGAGCGAGAGCCGGATTGCGGATGCCGTCATGCCGCGACCCCCGCGTCGAGGGGTCTGAGCCGCGATGGTCGACCCGCAGCCAGGTGGCCAAGCACGAGCTCTTCGAGTGTTGCCGGGCGGCCGACGGCTTCGGTCGTTGCAAGGAGGGCCAGGCGCTCACCGGTCGGACCCGGAAAGACGCCGATCGTCCGCCCGCCGGATCCGCCGACGCTTGCGCCAGCGACACCGAGCATGCCGCCGGAGACGTCGATCACGCGGTGCTCCGAGAGAGCCCCGGCGATCGACAGGTCGAGCAGCTTCCTGCCACCGCCGAGCACCAGCAGTCGATCACACGCCTGCTCGATGTCGGTGATGACATGCGAGGAGAGGAGGGCAGTGTGGCCCTCTGACCCGACCGCATCGACGAGAACGTGCAGGAACTCGCGCCTGGCGAGCGGGTCAAGGCTTGCGAGTGGCTCGTCGAGGAGGAGGACCGGCGCCCGCGTTCCCAGCGCGAGCGCCAGCCCAATCTGCGCCTGCTGTCCCCCGGACAGCTCGTCGGCGCGCGAATCAAGCGGGATGTCGAGTTGCTCGAGCCGTAGCCGCGCGAGCTCACTGTCGAAGCCTGACCGCAGGCTGGCGGCAAGTCGGACATGCTCCTCGACCGTCAACTCGCGGTAGAGCGATGCCGCCTGCGGCACATACCCGACGCGCCGAACCGCTGCGGGTCGGTCCTTCTGCGGATCGATGCCCGCGACGAGCAGCCGTCCTGTCGTCGGTCGCTCGAAGCCGATCCCGGCCTTGATCAGGGTCGACTTGCCCGCCCCGTTCGGACCGACGAGGGCGGTGATGCTGCCCTCGGGCACCTCGAGCTCGATATCGCGCAGGGCCCAGACCTTGCGTCGATAGCGCTTTCCCAAGCCATGCGCCTCGAAGGCGACTGCCATCCCTGCCCTCCTGTGAGCCGCACGATCTCATTGGGACGTTGCCGGGCGGGAGCCGGTAACGCCCGGCACGCCGTTCCGGGATTTCCCGGACATGGGCTCAGATGGCCACCTGCTACCGTCGCGTGGTGAGCCATCGACTGCGGGACGGAATCGCGATCGCCCTCGCGGTTCTTGCCATCTCGGCCGGCGTGGCGGCGCTGTTCTTCGGCCGGGCCGACCCGGGGATCCAGATCGGTCGGGCCGACGACCAGGTCGTCGTGCAGTGGGTAAGCGGCGGAGCCCAGGCCCACCGCGACGGCGTCCTGCCAGGCATGGTCGTCGTTTCGGTCAACGGCGTGCAGCTCCTCGATCTGCCCCACACGGAGTACGTCGACACAGGACAGGTCGATGCTGACGGCAACGCGATCGAGCCACAGCCCTCGATCACGCCATCCCAGCCGACATTGATCCCGATCTCCGACGACGCGCTCGCTGCGTTGCTCCAGGACGGGATCTCGAGCCTTGAGACGATCGAACCGTGGGACCTCGAGCGCGGATCCGCCGACGCCTGGCTGGTAAGGGACTACTTCTACTCGGACGCGGAGCTGGAGGCGTCGGCCTTTCCGTTCGCTTTCGGCGTGGTGCTCCTCCTTGCGGGCGTGTGGCTACTGCGGACCGGTTTCGGCGGATCGCAGCTACAGCCGCTGGCGATCCCTCTGGCGACTGCCGTCGCTGCTCCATTCCTCGTCAGTCCCGTCGACGCGGCTGCAATTCCCGGGGCGCGGACGATCGCGAGCCTGATCTTGATCGCCGCGATGGTGCCGTTGGCGGAGGGGCTCAGCCGCCTCATCGAGCGCGAGGCGGAGCGGCGATTTGTCGCCCGAATCGTTGGCATCGCCGCGCTCGTCGCCGTCGCTGCGGCTCTCGCGACGACGGGCTCGGATGGGGTCCCCGTGGGCGCCGTCCGCGTGCTGCTCATCGGTGCCATCCCGCTGATGGCCGGGGTCGCCGCCGCGGGACCGGTGGGGCTGACTCGACTCCAGGCCGCGCAACAGTCGAGCGGCCGGCTACTCGAGTCGACGGAGCTCGCGGTCGCCGGCGCGACGCCGCTGTTTGCGCTGGCTACCGGCCGCGACACCTACCTCTTCCCGCTGTCGCTGTGGCTCGCGGTGATCGCGCTCGCCGGCCGGTTCACGATCAAGCCGCTCGCCCGTCTTGCGACGAGAGCGCAGCTCCAGCGTGACCTCATCGTGGCGGCCACGGAGGCGGAACGGGCCCGGGTCGCGGCGGAGATCCACGACGACGCGCTGCAGGAGCTGACGCTGCTCGTGCGGCGCCTGGACAGCGCGGGCGACGCCGAAGGCGCGGAGATTGCCCGCACGGTCTCGGACCGCCTGCGAGCGATCTGCGGCGATCTCCGGCTGCCGATCCTCGACGACCTCGGCGTCGGGCCGGCATTGGATTGGCTCGTGCTTCGGATCGAGCGTCTCGCCGGTGGGGAGGTTCGCCTCGAACGGGCCGACGGAACGCGACCCCCACCCGATGTCGAGCTGGCCTTCTTCCGGATCGCCCAGGAGGCGTTGTCGAACGCGGTCAAGCATGGCCAGCCCCCGATTGTCGTGCGTTACCGGGCGACGGAGGCCGGTGCGTCCCTCTCAATCGATGACGCCGGACCGGGCATCCCTCCGGATGCGGGGCGCGCGGCGGAGGCGGAGGGCCATTTCGGCCTGCTGAACATGGAGCAGCGGGCTCAGCAGATCGGAGCCATCCTCGACGTCCGCACCTGGCCGGCGGGCGGGACCCACGTCGCCCTGGAATGGCGTCCGCGATAGGGACGATGGACCGCCCAGTGGCGCCGATCCGGGTGGCGGTCGTTGATGACCACCCTGTCGTCCGTGACGGGACGGCGGCGCTGCTGGCGACCCAGGATGGGCTCGAAATCGTTGGCACGGCGAGCTCGCTCGACGAGGCGACCGAGCTCATGTCGACGACGCACATCGACGTCCTCCTGCTCGACATCCGCCTCGGCACCGACAGCGGGCTCAAGCTCCTCGCTGCCGGCCGTGACGAGGCAGATCTGCCGGCAGTCGTCGTCGTCACGGCCTACGACTACCCGCAATATGCGGACGCGGCCCTCCGCCTGGGCGCCGCGGGTTTTGTGCTCAAGACCGCCCCCGTCGCCGAGCTGGTCAGCGCGATCGAACGTGCCGCCGCCGGCGGCCTGGCGTTCGGCATTCGGCCCCGCCAGGGTTTCGATCGGCTGTCGGCCCGCGAGCTCGACGTCGTGCGTCTGGTCGTGGATGGCCGGAGCAACGACGAGATCGGCGCAGCGCTCGGGATCGGCTCGAAGACCGTCGAGACGCACCTTCGCCGCCTGTTCGAACGTTACGGGATCGCCTCCCGAACGGAGCTCGCGACGCGGGCGCTGCGCGAGGGCTGGCTCGACGTGCCCCCTGGCTGAGTCGCGCCGCCGTCAGCATGCTCTCCGCCGGAATTCGGCAGTTTTCCAATGACATCGGACGTTCGTGGGCCGAACGTCTGTTGATGCGCGGCAGCGCGCTCAATTGATGCCCAGAGGGGGCATCAAGACGGCCGTCAGCTTGCCGAAATGGCGCATTCGGCGACGCGGTGCGCGAATCACGCCCAACCACATTGGAAAGTTGCCGATTTGAACGCGCCGCCGCGAATTTCGTCAGGTCGAAGGCAGGTCCCGCTCGCCAGGGCCGACATAGCGGACATCGGGCCGGATTAGGCGGTTCGCGCCCGCCTGCTCGAGGACGTGCGCAGTCCAGCCCGCATGTCGTGCCAGCGAGAACGTCGCCGGGAAGAGATCCGGCGACAAGCCGACGCCCTGGAGCACGGGTGCCGCGTAGTACTCGACGTTCGTCTTCAGCGGCCGGTCCGGATGGCGTTCTGCCAACAGCCGAAGCGCAACATCCTCGACCTTGATCGCGAGGTCGAGCCAGTCTGGCTTCGACTCCATCGACTCGGCCACCTTCCGCAGGGCCGCCGCGCGCGGGTCGTAGGCTCGATAGACGCGATGCCCAAAGCCCATCAGCCGCTCGTGGCGGTCGAGCGCATCGCGGATCCACTGCTCGGCCCGCTCGACCGAACCCATCTTTGCGAGTTGGTCGACGACCTCCGACGGCGCGCCGCCATGGAGCGGCCCCTTCATCGTGCCGATGGCTCCGGCAACGGCCGAGGCGATATCGGATCGGGTCGAGGTGATGACGCGGGCCGTGAACGTCGAAGCATTGAACCCGTGCTCCGCGCCGACGATGAAGTACGCATCGAGGGCGCGGGTCGTGCCCTGATCCGGGCGCTCGCCATTGAGCTGGTAGAGGAAGCCCTCGACGAGACCGAGCGACGGGTCGGGCTCGATCGGTTCCTTGCCGGAACGGAGACGCGCGAACGCCGCCAGTGCCGACGGCGAGAACGACGTCAGCGCCCGTGCCTGTTCGACGCTCGGTGGCCAGTCGAGGGTCTGCGTTGCGCCCCACGCGGAGACCGCAGTCCGCAGCGCATCCATCGGCTTCGCGCTCGAAGGCAGCGCTCGCAGGGTTGCCACCACTGGCTCCGGGATCGGGCCGGTCCCTAGTCGATGGCCGGCTTCCCACTCGCCGGTCCACAGCAGGTTCGCGACGGCCGCGTACGTGCCGCTCTCGACCAGATCGCCGATGCGGAAGCCACGGTACAGGAGCTTTCCGTTGGCGCCGTCGACCCGGCTGAGGCTCGTCTCGCCGGCGAGGACTCCTTCGAGACCGGGCGAATACGGTCGATCGTCGGTTGCCGGCGCCGCAGCGGGTTGTGAAGCCGGCGCCGGCTCGGTCTTCGTATCGGTCATGTGGCCTCGATGGTAGACCCGGGCGACGACCGGCGCCTCACGGCCTTCTTGGGCTGACGGCCTCGATCAGCAAGCGCACGACGACGGCGCCGAACACGGCGACGACGATCGCGGCAATGAAGCCCTGGATCTGCTCGAAGCCCATCTGGCGGGCCAGCCAACCACCGACGATCCCGCCGAGGATGCCGACCACGATGTTGGGCAGGCAACCGCGCGCGTTGCGGCCGCCAACGAGCGCTCCCGAGATCGCTCCAGCGATGAAGCCGACGACGATCCAACCGATGACATCCATGTCCATGGGCGTCAGTCTGCCATGTCGCCGCTCGCCAGAAATGACTCCACCGCGCGCACGAATTCGGCCGCGTGCGTGTGATGAGCGGCGTGACGGGCACCTTCGATGATGACGACGCGCCCGCGGGCCAGACGGCGATCGAGCTCGGTGGTGGCCCGGCCGAACTCTGCGCGGCTCTGGCCGCCGAGGATCTGCAGGACCGGGATCGTCACCTTGCCGAGCTCGTCGAGGCCCGCGGCTTTGGATGCTTCGGCTTCGACCTCGCGAACGACCGTCGGTGCCGCCGCGACACGGAGCGGCCAGACAGGATTGGCCCGATATGCCGCGACCGCCTCATCATCCATACCGACGATCTCGCGCAGGAACGTGATCAGCAGCTCCTCGTTCGGCCCGCTTCTGCCGAGTGCGATGAGTCGCGGCAGGACGTCCGGTGCCTGGTACGGCTGCTCCGGCGGAGCGGGGGCGCCTTCGTAGACAACGAGGCGGCGGAGGTTGCGTGCAAGGAGCGCGGCGCCAAGGCCGACTCGACCGCCATACGAATGCCCGACGACGTCGACGCCGTCGTCCGCCTCCGCAGCGATGGTGTTGACGACCGCCGCGAGATCGTCGAACTCGCGTCGGATGTCGTAGGTTGCCGCGTCGCCGCTGGCGCCCCGGCCGCGTCGATCGATCGCGTGCACGGCGTGGTGCTCGGCAAAGAGCGGGCCCACGACGCGGAACGTCGTGTGATCGGCCGCCGAGCCGTGGACGAGGACGAGTGGCGAGCCGCTGCCGGAACTGAAGACCGCGATGCGGGTCCCGTCTGGCGACCGGACGTACCGGCTCGGGGCGTCCAGTGGAGTCAGCCGCGGTGGGGGAGTGACGCCGCGGCGGCCTCGTCGAGCAGCCATGTGACACCGTCCCGCCGGACGAGCTGTGCCGGCCAGCTGCGCGTGTCTCGCTCGTTGCCGAAGATCGTGCCGACGATCGGCGCCTTCGATTCGCCCATGACGACGACGAGGACCTCGCGGGCGACGTCGAGGATCGCGGGGTTGAGCGTCGCTCGGCTGACATGCGGCTCGACATGGCTTGGCGCGGGAATTGGCAGGACCCAGTCCGTGCTGTCGAACGCTTCGGAGTCGGGAAAGACGGACAGGACGTGTCCGTCCGGCCCGACCCCGAGCAGCACGAGGTCGAACACCGGCCAGCCGTCCCGGGTCGCGATGCCGGAATTGCGAAGCTCGGTGTCGTAGCGGGCCGCCGCCCAGGCCGGGCCGCGACCCTCGCCGATGGCGTCGGCCATGCGGAAGGGATGGACCTGTTTCGTCGGGATCGGCGCCCCCGCCGCCATCCCGAGCCGGATGTCGAGCGGCTCGCCGCCCGTGCCGGACGCACCGGCCAGGGCGGTCGCGTTCAGGAGGATCTGTTCGGCCGCCTGTACATTCGACAGGGGATGGTCGTCGGGCACGTAGCGGTCGTCGCCCCACCAGAGATGAACGCTTTCCCACGGGACGTCGTCCCGTAGCGGCGGCACGGCGAGGAGCCGATAGATCCCGCTCGGCGCCGAGCCGCCCGTCGTCGCCCAGTCCGCCCGGCCGCGCTCGGAAACGGCAGTCGAAAGCGTGGCGGCGATCCGCTGGGCGGCCTCGCTCGCGACGGCGTCGGGATCCGCCAGGACGACGACCTCCGGCTCGGTGCCAACGCCGGGTGCGCTCACGCGGAAGCTCCGATAGAGGCCGCCTGGGGCCGCGGTTCGTCGTCTGCGCCGTCGGGCCCGACGAGTGCCGCGGCCATCCGCAGGGCATCGTCCGCGATCGGGTCGCGACCGCCGCTCTCGATCGCCTCCGCGAGGAGGTCGACATCGGTCCGGCGGGGCGCCAGGAAGCCTCGATCGAGCTCTTCGACGCCGTCGAGCCAGACACGGACGTGGACGCTCTCCTTTTCGGCGGTGACATCCGCCCGGAGCTCGGAACCACGCCGCTCGGCCTTGAGCTCGACGCGAAGCGTCGTGCCAGAAGGCATCTCGGAGTGAACGGGGCGGACGACCACGGCGACCTCGGAGCGACCGTTGGCGAGGGTCGCGGTCAGACCCCGGGACATGCCCGAGTGGGCGCTCGAGCCGGCGTGCCGACGGGGGCCGTCCTCCGCGAGAGCGAGCGGCTTGTGGACGCGCATGCCCAACCGCGACGCGAGCCAGGCGACGTGGTAAACGGGTTTCACGACGTTCGTCGAGCCAGGTGTCCCGCTCTCGTCGTGGGTCCCGTACGTGACCGCGATCCTTCTGATCGAGGTGAGGTACGGCAGGAATTCGGGCATGTCGAAGATCGATGCGATTGCTTCCCGCCAGCGCGACTGCCGAACGAGCGCAAAGTCCCTGATCGAGAGCGTCGTCGTGTCGAGCAGGCCGGCGAGTTTGCGGAGGCGCTTGAGCCCGTCCTCGGACCAGCCCGAGCCGTCGACGACGAGCCGATCGGCATTCGAGAGGAGCTCGAGAACCTGTGGCCGGCCAAAAGGCGGTTCGTCGGGCCACCAGACCGTCACCGGCAGGTCGTGGATGAGGAGCGGCGCGACGATCGCCCCGAGATGACGGCCGCTCTCGCCTCCGACCGTGAGATAGATGAGCTCGGCGCAGATCTCCGGTGCGTCGTCGCGTGGCAGGACGCAGTGGGCCTGAATTTGGGCATCGAGCCAAGATGGCCCGTCAGGGTCCGCGGCCGAGACGATCATCGTCCGCGAGGGGTGGCGACCCGTCAGGAGCTGGATCGTCGCCGCGCATCGTTCGCCGACTTCAGGCCGGCGGGCGACGACGACGAGGTTCATCACGCTCGTCCTGGCGGCGACATGCCTCCCCGGCTCGCCCTCGACCATCGTCTCGAGGTTCGGCTCGGCCCAGATGCGGGCGAGCTCCTGCTCGATCTCGGGGATCGTGTGGACGCGCGACCGCCAGCGCAGGGTCGGTTCGCCGGGCTTCGCCGGGACGTCGAGCTGGACGCGGCCGCTGCCGGGCGCGCGCGACCCGACCGCCAGGATCTCGCCGACCTTGCCGGTGCCGTTCCCGCCTGACGGCCCCTCGACGGTCAAATCCGTCTCCACCTGCGCCCATCGCGGCCCAGCAGCTCATCGGCCGCGTCGGGGCCCCACGAGCCGGCGTCGTAGTTTGGAAACTCCGGAGCCGGCGCATCCGCCCAGGCGTCGATGATCGGATCGACGATGCCCCACGCCTGCTCCACCTCGTCGGCGCGGGTGAAGAGCGATGCGTCGCCAAGCAGGGCGTCCAGGATCAGCGTCTCGTAGGCGTCCGGCGAATCGACGGCGAATGTCGAGCCATACGTGAAGTCCATCGTCACCGAGCGGACGTCAATGCCCAGACCTGGGATCTTCGCCCCGAACCTGAGCATGATGCCCTCGTCGGGCTGGATCCGGATCGCGAGGAGATTCGGGTCCGGATCGGTTGCGGACTCGCGGAACAGCTTGTGGGGGACCTCCTTGAACTGGACCGCGATCTCCGTGGCCCGCTTCGGGAGGCGCTTGCCTGTTCGCAGGTAGAACGGCACGTCCGACCAGCGCCAGTCGTCGACGAACAGCCTGGCGGCGATGAACGTCTCGGTCTCCGACTGCGGATCGACCTCGGGCTCCTCGCGGTAGCCCTTGACGGGCTCACCGGCAACCCAGCCCGAGCCGTACTGCCCGCGGACGACATCCTGCGCGACCTCACTCCGCGACTTCTCGGCGATCGCCCGGAGCACCTTGAGCTTCTCGTCTCGCAGCGGATCGGCCGCGAACGTCGCGGGTGGCTCCATCGCCACGAGGCTCATCAGCTGGAGGAGGTGGTTCTGGAGGAAGTCCCGCGACGCGCCGGTCTCCTCGTAGAAGGCGCCGCGGTTCTCGACACCGATCGACTCCGCGACGGTGATCTGGATGTGGTCGATGTGACGGCGGTTCCAGATCGGCTCGAAGATCCCGTTCGCGAAGCGGAAGACGAGCAGGTTCCGGACGGTCTCCTTGCCGAGGTAGTGGTCGATCCGGTAGACCTGCGACTCGCGAAAGACGCGACCGACCTCCTTGTTCAGCCGATGCGCGCTCTCGAGATCGTGGCCGAATGGCTTTTCGATGATGACCCGCCGCCAGCCACCACCATGCACCTCGTGGTCGAGGCCGACGCGGCCGAGCTGACCGACAATCTCCGAGAACGCGGAGGGTTGCGTCGCGAGGTAGTAGAGGCGGTTGCCGCGCGTGCCGCGATCGTGATCGAGCTCGTCCAGACGGCCGGACAAGCTTTCATACGCGGCGTCGTCGTCGAAATCGAGCTTCTGATAGCAGATCCGATCCTTGAAGGTCCGCCAGGCGGGCTCGTCGAGTGGCAGCACGCGCGAGTACTTCTCGAGGGCACCGCGGAGTTCCTTCCGGAAACTCTCGTCGTCGAATGGGCGACGGCCGATGCCGAGGAGTACGAACTCGTGCGGCAGCAGGTTCGTTCGCCAGAGCTGGTACAGCGCGGGCACGACCTTGCGGTGGGCGAGGTCGCCGGTCGAACCGAACAGGACGAGGACGCAGGGGTCGGGGACGCGCTCCAGCCGCAGGCCCTCGCGGAGCGGGTTCTCGAGCGTCCGCCCAGCTGCCTTGCGACGTCCCTCCCGGGCGATCCGGAGATCCTTCATCGTCCGTGGCACGTCCTTCGCTCTCGGCGCCGGCTGCGGGATCGCGTCGGGCTGGGCCTCGGGGCGGCTCCGGGTGCGGGGCTTCGTCGGGGCGGTCATCGCAGAGTGCCTCGAGCGTTCCCGTCACGTGCAGATATCGACAGGCGAACCTGCGATTGAGTGGCCTGGCCTCCCATCTGACGGGAATAGTCGACCGAATCGCCGGGTTGGCCTGCGCTTCTTCCCGCCATACGGGAAGCTTCGACGGTCAGGTTGCTCATGACCGCCGATACGTGCACCACGCGGGAACGCTGGCCGGGCGCCACGCCTACTCCGTCTTCACCGCGTGACCGCCGAACTCGTTTCGGAGCGCGGCGAGGACCTTTGCGCCGTATGAGTCGTCCTGGCGCGACCGGAACCGGGTGAGCAGGGACAACGTGATCACCGGCGCCGGCACGTCGTGGTCGATCGCCTCCTGGACGGTCCAGCGGCCTTCGCCAGAGTCGGCGACCCAGCCCTTCAGGTGCTTTAGGTCCTGGTCGCCGGCGAAGGCCCGTTCCGCGAGCTCCAGCAACCACGATCGGACCACGGAGCCATGGTTCCAGAGTTTCGAGATGCCCTCGAGGTCGAGCTCGTAATCGGAGGCGTGCATGATCTCGAAGCCTTCGGCGTAGGCCTGCATGAGGCCGTATTCGATGCCGTTATGAACCATCTTCACGTAGTGGCCCGCTCCCGGACCGCCGACGTGGAGATAGCCGTCGGCCGGGGCCAGCGACAGGAAGACGGGCTCCAGCCGTTTCACCGGCTCCACCTCGCCACCGACCATCAGGCAGAAGCCGTTGGCGAGACCCCAGATGCCGCCCGAGACGCCGGCATCCACGTAGTCGATGCCGCGGGCCTTGAGCACCGGCTGGCGCCGGACGTCGTCATGGAAGTTCGTGTTGCCGCCGTCGATGATCGTGTCGCCGGGCTCGAGGTGTTCGAGCAGCTCGTCGATCTGCGCCTCGGTCGCGTCGCCAGCCGGGACCATGATCCAGACGGCGCGTGGCTTCTCGAGCTTTGAGACGAGCTCCTCGATGGAGAACGCCGCATCGGCGCCTTCGCCGGCGATCTCCTTCGTCTTCTCGGCGGTTCGGTTGTAGGCCACGATCTCGTGGCTGTCGCGGAGAAGCCGGCGGACCATGTTGGCCCCCATCCGACCGAGTCCGATGAAACCGATCCGCATGGGGTCAGGCCTCCGTTGAGGGGCCGGGTCCTCGGTCAGTCGAGAGCCTCGGCGATGGCGCGCTCCAGGGTCGCCAGTCCGGCGTCGACGTCGACGCCGAGATGGACCCGGAGGATGGGCAGGTCGTGAGCCTCGATCGTTGCGAAGTCGCCGGCCGCCTGGGCGTCGATG
>Ga0081539_10003380_pt1 | contig 19763 bp, 16 predicted proteins | sample TabmetS4T2R2_FD_71023 | JGI IMG/M metagenome (GOLD analysis project Ga0081539, IMG submission 71023) | Tabebuia heterophylla rhizosphere microbial communities from the University of Puerto Rico - S4T2R2 | ecosystem: Host-associated > Plants > Roots > Rhizosphere ...
GGCGGCAGCGCCGTGATGTCTTCTTCGAACAGCCGCACCCGCCCGGATGAAACCGGCAGCTCGCCGCTGATCAAATTGAACAACGTCGTCTTGCCAGCGCCGTTCGGTCCGATCAGGGCATGACGCTCCCCCTCTTTCACGATCAAGCTCACATCATCGACGGCCTTCAGGCCGCCGAAATGTCGGGAGACGTTCTCGAGAGTGAGACACGCAGTCACGCGATGGTGGCCTCGCAGCGAGGCATGCCGTTCCAGGTTCCACGTTCCAGGTTCCCGGTTCCCGTCGTTCCGGGTTCCTTGGTTCGTCGTTCCGAGGTTCCTAGTTCAATTGTTCGCGGTTCGACGATTCGGACGTCGGCTCGCCGCTCGGCATCGCCACGCCGAACCTTTTGAACAAAGAACCGTGAACCCGGAACCATTGGAACTTGGAACTCGGAACCACGGGAACCAGGAACCGGGAACCCGAAACCTGGAACGCGAGCATCTGAGGATGCATTCATCGCGAGTAAAGCGGCCGCTTCAGGTAGTCGGCGGGATCGAAGCTCCAGAACTGCGAGACGCGCGGGAATGTGTCGATCACGGTGTTCTGCAGCTCGCCGTTCACGCGCTCGACCTTACGGACGTAGATGTTCTCGATCGGATTCCCGTACTCGTCGAGCTCGACGGGGCCACGGGGCAGATCCGTCAGCTTCGCACGGCGCAAGGCATCGAGCAGCGCGGCGGGATCCTCGACGCGTCCATGAAGCGCCTCGATCGCCGCACCGAGCCACTTGCCGCCTGTGTACATGCTCTCCGCGTAGTAGCTCGGCAACTTGTGGAACCGCGCCCGGTACGCCGCCGCGAATGTTCGATTGGCTGGATTGTCCAGCGCGGCGCTGTAGTGGAGCGCCGTGATCGTGCCGACCGCCTCGTCGCCCATCGCGGGCAGCACGTGCTCGTCGGTCGACGTGCCGCCACCGATCAGCAGCACGCGGCCCTTCAACCCGAACTCCCGATACTGCCGCATGAACTGCAAGGCGGCGCGCCCGAGAACGAGTGCGTACACGGCGTCGACGTCCCTCGTCACCTGCGCCAGATAGGGCGCGAAATCGTGGACGGAAACGGGCGCCCACAGCTTCTGCCCAATCCGGCCGCCACTGGCGGTGAACGTACGCTCGAAACCGCCGACCGACTCCCAGCCGAACGCGTAGTCGAGCGCGATGGTCGTGACCTTGCGCAGTTTCAAATTCTTGTACGCGTACTCGCCAAAGGCGTGGTTCGGTTGACTGCCGGTCCACCCGGTACGGACGATCCACTTCGTGCGTCGCCGCTGCGTCAGGTCGTCAGCCGACACGACGGGGTAGATCATCGGGATGCGCATCGAGTCGATGTACGGCGCCAACGCGTAACCGCTCGACGACAGGAGCGTTCCCGCCATCACGTGCACGCGGTCACGCTCGATCAGTTTGCGCGCCTTCGTCAGCGTCTCCGCCGGGATCGCCTGATCGTCCTCGACGATCAACTCGATCTTCCGCCCTCCCGCCCGGTAGCCAATCTCGTCGAGATACAGCAGAAAGCCGTTGAGGATGTCGCGGCCGTTCTGTGCGTAGGCACCGGACAGCGGGCCGATGAATCCGACCTTGATCGCATCATCTGCCGCTGTGGCCACGGTGCCCCGAACGATTGCGCCTGCGGCCACCGCGAGGAACTGTCTGCGCTTCATCCCCGTTTCCCCAGATTCCAGAGACCGCGCGGAGCGCCGAGGATCGTCAGGATATAGATCGTGCCGAGCAGGAGCAGCCACCGTTGCGTGTAGGTGCTCATCACATTCTTGAGCAGCACCAGCGCGCCTGCGCCCAACGCCGGTCCCACCAACGTTCCCGGCCCGCCCATCGTCACCATCAGGAACAACTCAGACGATGACGTCAGATCTAGATAGGTGGGACTCACGAACCCGTTGTAATACGCCCATAGCACGCCGGCGACGCTGGCAAATGCTCCCGAGATGACGTAGCTCGCGTAGCACAGGCGCCAGGTGTTGAAGCCCAGACTCTTCATCCGTCCTTCGTTCTCGCGCGTCCCTTGCAGCGCGAGCCCGAACGGCGACGCGACGATCAGCGCCAGCAGCACACCACAAACGGCGAACACAGCCAGCGAGATGTAGTAGAAGGTCACTGGCCCGGCAACCGGCAGGCCGGCGTGAGCCTCGAGCCGTGGAATTCCGGAGATCCCGTTGTCACCACCGGTAACCGGGATCCAACGGTAGCTGATCCCCCACAGAACCATGCCGAGGGCCAACGTGATCATCAGAAAGTACACGTCACGCACGTGCGAGACGACGAGCCCGAGGAGCGCGGTCACCAGAATGCCGATCGCCAGCGCACCGATCACACAGGTGGCGAAGTCGACGTGTCGTGTTGCTGAAAGCACCCCGACGGCGTATGCCGCGACTCCGAAGATCCCTGCATGACCAAGCGACGGGAGGCCCGTGTATCCGAGCAGCAGGTCGAGACTCATCGCCAGCATCCCGAGGATCACCATCTGCGTGAGCAGGCCGACCCAGTAGGTGCTCAGGAACACCGGACCCAGGAGCAGCACGGCTGCGGCGGCGAAAGCGACGATTAGCTTGACGCGAGCCGACAGGCTCGAGGATTCGACGCTCACCTTCGTGGTTCCCGTCTCAGGCGCGTCCATACAACCCCGTCGGCTTGAGGGCGAGCACGAGCACCATCGGCGCGAACAGCGTGAAGTACGAGAGCTCCGGCACCAGCGCTTTGCCGAAGTTGTCGAGCATGCCGACGACGATGCTGCCGACGAGCGCGCCCTTGAGACTGCCCATGCCGCCGATAATCACGACGACGAACGCCAGCGGGAGCAGATCGAAATCGATGCCCGGATAGCCGCCGAGGATCGGTCCGCCCATCACCCCACCGAACGCCGCGAGCCCCGCGCCGGCGGCAAACACGAGACCGGAGAGAAGCGACACGTTGATGCCGGTCGTCGCCGCTGCTTCCGGATCATCGACTGTCGCGCGCAGTCGCGCACCGATCAGCGTCCGCTCGTTCAGCAGCCAGAGCGCGACGCCAACGATCGCCGCGACGACGATGACGAACAATCGATACGCCGGGAACACGACGTCGCCCATCTCCACCGACCGCGCGAGCCAGGCGGGATAGCGCAACGTGAATGGATCGCCACCCCAGATCATCAGCGATGCATCGCGAAATACCAGCGCAAACCCCATCGTCATCATCATTTGCGCGAGCGGCTGTGCGGCGAATCTCCGCAGGAACCACCGCTCCATCGCAAGACCGATCGCTCCGGCACAGACGATCGCCGCCAGCGTGCCGAGCACGAGACTACCCGTGCGCAACATCACCGTGTAGGCCACGTACACCCCGAGCATGTAGAACGACGCGTGCGCGATGTTGACAATGCGCATCACCCCGAAAGCGAGCGTCAGACCAGCGGCGATGAGGAACAGAAGCGACGCGGAGAACAGCCCGTTCAGGGTCTGGGTGACCAGATAAACCATGGATCGCGTGGATGGGTCGTGGGACCGTACTCTTCCCGTGGGCATCCGGTCAAGTTAAGGGTAGGATGCCGTCTCATGCTGAACGCCACTCAATTCACAGAGCTCCGGCAATCGTTCTGCGGCGAGTTGATCCATGCCGAGCATGCCGCCTACGAGGCGGCGCGACGGGTCTGGAACGGGAATGTCGATCGGCGCCCTGCCGTGATCGCGCGATGTACCGGCGTCGCCGATGTGCAGTGCGCCGTGAACTTCGCACGCGTCTACGGCATCAGTGTCTCCGTGAGAGGTGGTGGTCACAGCGCGCCGGGTTACGGCACCAACGACGGTGGACTCGTCATCGATATGTCTCCCATGAAGGGCATCCGTGTCGATCCGGCCGCGCGAACGGCGTGGGCTCAAGGTGGCGTGCTGTGGCGGGAGTTTGACCGGGAGACACAGGTGTTCGGCCTGGCCACGACCGGGGGCACCGTTTCGAATACTGGAATCGCGGGTCTGACGCTCGGCGGCGGCCTGGGCTGGCTGATGGGCAAGCACGGGCTCACGATCGATAACCTGATCTCCGTCGACATCGTCACCGCGGACGGAACGTTTCGGAAGGCGTCGGCAAGTGACAATCCCGATCTGTTCTGGGCGTTGCGGGGCGGTGGCGGCAACTTCGGCGTGGTGACGGCTCTCGAGTACCGGTTGCACGACGTGGCGCAGGTTCTGGGCGGTCTGGTGCTCTATCCGCTCGATCAGGCCCGCGCCGTGCTCCGCTTCTATCGCGAATTCTGCAGGACGCTGCCCGACGAGGCGGAAGCATACGCCGCACTTCTGACCGCGCCACAGGGAATGCCGGTCGTCGCCTTGATCCTTGGCTACAACGGTCCGATCGCGGAGGGCGAGGACGCGCTCGCGCCCGCGCGTCGGTGTGGCACTCCTTTGGCCGATCTCGTTGGACCGATGCCGTACGCGGTCCGTCAGACGATGCTGGATGCACCCAACGCGGAGCATGGTCTGCATCGGTACTGGCGATCAGCATTTGCTGATCGCATCTCGGACGAGCTCATCGAAGTCCTCGCCGAAGGCGCCGCGACATTCACGTCGCCACTCAGCGCCCTGATCCTGTTCTACATGCATGGTGCGGCGGCCCGTCCGTCGCAGACCGAGACCGCATTTGCTGCCAGGCGAGAGCAGTGGGATTTCGACGCCATCGGCCAGTGGGCCGACGCGGCATCGTCTGATCAACATATCCGCTGGGTTCGCGAGCTCTGGCCCCGGCTCGAGCCGCACACGCTCGGAAAGGTCTACACGAACCACGCGGCCGCTGACGAGCGCCCCGAGACGATTCGCGCGTCGTTTGGCGAGAACTACGCGCGGCTGCAGCAGATCAAAGCCATCTACGACCCGGCGAACCTTTTCCGAATCAACGCGAACATCATTCCGGCCTGAGCCTGAAGGAGACGTGATGGCGACGTTCGTTCTCGTCCACGGCGCGTGGCACGGCAGCTGGTGCTGGAAACGGGTGCGCAAGGCACTGCAGGCAGAAGGGCATGAGGTATTTACACCGACGCTGACCGGTGTGGGCGAGCGCTCGCATCTGCTGTCGCCGCAGGTGAATCTCGAGACGCACATTCTCGATGTCGAAAACCTGATCCGCTGGGAGGATCTCTCCGACATCATTCTGTGCGGGCACTCGTATGGCGGTTGCGTCATCGGTGGAGTGGCCGACCGCGTGCCGGAGCGCATCCGGTCGCTCGTCTATCTGGATGCCTTCGTGCTCGAATCAGGAGAATGTCTCACCCACCATCTTCCCGATGGCCAGCACCAGCGGATGCTGGAACTGGTGCAGGCGTTTGGCGATGGCTGGAAGACCCCGCCGATTCCCGCGGAGGTCTTTCAGGTCAACGAGACCGATCGCGATTGGGTGAATCAACAGTGCACGATGCAGCCGCTGGCAACGTTCGAGCAGTGTATCCAGCTGTCTGGAGGTGCGCGCACCATCACGGACGTGACGTACATCCTGGCAACGGGATTCCGGGAAGGATCGCCGTTCGGGCGCTTCTACGAGAAGGCACAGGCGCGTGGCTGGAAGACGCTCACCGTGACGTGCGGTCACGACGTCATGCTGGATCTGCCCGACGAACTGACGAGAATCCTGCTCGATGTGTCGACGGATCAATCGGCAGCCGTGTAACCTCCGCGTCTCCCGCTCCCGATAACGGCCGCGTCGGCATGGCCACTCGCTTGCTTTCTATCGCTGTTCAATGCGACGAATCATTACGTTCGACTGGGTGACGGCTGACGGGTACTTCGCGGGCTCTGATGGCGACCTGGACTGGGTGGTACCCGACGCAGAACAGGCGAGAATGTCTGCGAACGAGATCTCGAACTTCGATACAATCCTGTTCGGCCGTCGTACGTACGAAATCTTCGAGGCTTTCTGGGGGCGCGTTGTCGTAGACGATAAAGGAACAGTTCCCGACCCGCACCATCGCGAACGACGATCGAAAGAACACGGCACGGTGGCGACCGCACTGAACAGCATGACGAAGCTGGTGTTCTCGAAGACGCTCGATCGGGTGACATGGAAGAATTCACGACTGGTCCGTGATTTCGACCCGCTCGAGATCAAGGCAATGAAGGAGCAACCGGGTAAGAACCTCATCGTCTTTGGAAGTGGTTCTATCGCGTCACAGCTCACGCAACACGGGCTCATCGACGAATATCAGTTCGCCGTGTGCCCGGTCGTGATTGGAAGCGGCCGGGAATTGCTTACCGGCGTCTCGAGACGGTTGAAACTCAAGCGACTCGCCGCCGAACCGCTCGAGTCCGGCGACGTGATGCTTCGGTATGAGCGCGTGGACGGGGCGTGAAGCGCTTGCGGCGTCCTGCGCGACGCGACCGCCCCGAATAAGATCCAGCCTCCGATGATTGAGGCTGTCCCTCCAGCCGACATGGACCGTCCTCGGGCCACGCGGCTGGATTCGCGCGTTGCCGAAAAGCTCCACCGGAAGGCGAATGCGCAGCAATGGGATGTGTCGGCGCCGCGATTCGGTGGGGTACTCGAGGCCAGTGTCTCGCGGGCATTCAGCGGCGATTCGCCCGACCAGCGGCACGTCGAACGATACCTCGAGTCACTGCATCTCGAAGACCTTGCGCTTGCGTGCGCGTGCGCGGATGGACACGAGGGCGCGTGGGAGCATTTTGTCCGGGAGCATCGGCCGCTGCTCTATCGCTCGGCCGACGCGATCGATTCCACGGGCGGCGCACGCGAGCTCGCGGACTCGCTCTATGCCGAGCTGTTCGGACTGAAGGAGCGGGACGGCGAGCGGCAGTCGCTGTTTCGCTACTTTCACGGCCGGAGCAGTCTCGGCACCTGGCTCCGCGCGTTGCTGGCGCAACGACACGTCGATCGGATTCGCCAGACTCGAAAACTGGATCCGCTGCCACCGGACGAAGCAGCGGAAGCCGTTCGAGCTCCGCTCACATCGATCGCCCCGGAGCGGGCCCGTTTCGTTGCGACCATGCACCGCGCGGTCGGCGCCGCACTCGCACTGCTCGTCCCGCGAGACCGGCTGCGACTGGCCTGCTACTATGCGCAGAATCTGACGCTCGCGGAGATCGGTCGAGCGATCGGGGAACACGAGGCGACGGTCTCGCGTCATCTGACGCGGACCCGCCGGTCCATCCGTCAGAGCGTCGAGCAGTCGTTGAAACAGGTCGAGCACATGAGCGACGCGGAAATCGCGGAGTGCTTCTCGTCTGTTTCCTCTGATGCCGGGCCACTGGACCTGGCCGAGCTGTTCGGGCCCGAGCTGGCGCGCAAGAATACGGGCAGCGATCGTTCTAAGTAAGCCACGGACCATAAAGGTCCGCGCCGCGGGAGATTGATGCCAGAGTGCGGCAGGAGCCGGGAGTGAACAGTAAGGCCGACCGCGACGGCGCCACCGACGACATGCTCAGAGCCACGCTGCGCGCGGACGCGGCGCGTGCGACCCTGTCCGGCGACTGCATCGACGCGGAGACGATTGCGGCGTGGAGCGATGGCGCGTTGAAGGCGGCAAGCGCCGCGCGGATCGAGACCCATCTCTCGCACTGCTCGCACTGTCAGGCGCTCCTCGCGGCCCTGGTCCGTTCGGGCCCGCCGACGACAGCAACGTCGCGATCGATCTGGCAGCGCTGGCAGCTGCGATGGGTGGTGCCGCTCGCTGCGGCGGGGTCAGCGCTGGCGCTGTGGATTGCGATCCCTTCCGACCGGCGTGAGCCCGCACCTCAAGTCGCGGCACCGGACGATTCGAGGCAGCAACCCGCGACTTCGTCGCCTGCGCCTCCGTCGAATGAGCCCGCGCCGCTGCGCGAGGAAGTGGCCCGGAACCTGGACAAACGCTCCGCCCAGCGCCAGTTCCGGGATACGACAGAGGACCAGCCAGCGTCCCCTGCTGCCGACAGCGCGGCGGCTGCAGCGGCCCCAGAGCGTCGCGACCGAGCGGCGGCACTCGAACAGCCCCAGGAAGCGAACACGCTTTCCCGCCAGGCACCGGCTGCTCCGGCTCCAGGCGCGAAGCCCGATCAGGCGCCGCAGCGTCAGGAACTCGCCGCGCTCGAAGCGCGAACGGCGGATCCGGCAATTCGTTGGCGGGTTGTGAATCGCACGCGCATCGAGCGTTCGACCGACGCTGGAGTCAGCTGGCAGGCGGTCGTGTTTCCCGAGGCCATCGACCTCGTCGCGATCCGCGCGCTCAGCACCACGGGCGCGATCGTCACCACCGCCGACAACCGCCAGTTCCGCACCGACGACGCCGGGAAAACCTGGACGCCCGTCGCTCCCTGATTCGACCCCGTGTCGCAGGGGCCGACTGAAGGCGACCCCACGCCCATTCTTCGTAGGGGCCGCCTTCAGGCGGCCCTCCTGCCGCAAGAAATCCCGGCGAGCCCGTTCTAAGGACAGCCGCCATCCTTCGCAGGGGCCGCCTTCAGGCGGCCCATGGCGAGTGCTCAAAAGGAGTTCACATGTCCGCACGTTTCTGGCTCGCCACGCCGATCCTCATGCTCACGGCCGCCCTCGGTCGCTCCGCCGCGCCGACCGCCGAACCTGCGACGCCCGCCGCGCCGGCGCAGGATGCCTCGACGCTCGACGATCAAACCGACCTCGCGCTGACCGTCTACAACTCCGACCTCGCGCTCGTGCGCGACGTCCGCACGCTGCAGCTGCCGCGCGGCGTCTCGAACCTTCGCTTCATGGATGTCGCCGCCACCGTGAATCCGGCGACCGTGCACTTCCGATCGCTCAGCGAACCAGCGCGACTCGGCGTGCTCGAACAGAACTACGAGTACGACCTGCTCGAACCCGACAAGCTGCTGCGGAAGTTCGTCGGCCGCGACGTCACGCTCGTCCGTCAACGGCAGCAGAACGGAACGACAACGGAAGAGAGCGTGACCGCGCGGCTTCTGAGCTTCAACACCGCGCCCGTGTGGCAGATCGGCGGCGAGATCGTGACCGGGTTTCCCGCGAATCACATCCGCTATCCCGAGCTGCCCGACAACCTGTTCGCGCGCCCGACGCTGATCTGGGCGTTGAACAACGAAGGGACGACACGTCATCGCGTCGAGGCGTCGTACCTGGCGACGAAACTGGCGTGGAATGCCGACTACGTGCTGACAGTGGCGCGCGACGACAAGACCGCTGACGTCGACGGTTGGGTCACGCTCACCAACAACAGCGGCACGGCGTTCCGCAATGCGTCGGTGAAATTCGTGGCCGGCGATCTCAATCGCGTTCGCAATCTCCTCGCCAGACGAGAGGCGGTGCTCGAGGATCGGGCCATGCCCGCGTCCGCGGCTGCGATGTCACAGGAAACCTTCTCCGAATATCACCTCTACACGCTGGACCGGAAGACGAGCATCAACAACAACCAGACGAAGCAACTGAGCCTGCTCGGCGCGACCGAATTTCCGGTGACGAAGCGCTATGTCGTCGAAGGCCAGGCCTTCTACTATCGGAACGCACAACATCCCGGCTCCCCTCTCAAAGACGACGTCCAGGTCTATTACCAGTTCAAGAACGAAGAGCGCGTGGGCCTGGGGATGCCGATGCCGGCAGGAGTCGTCCGCGTCTACCAGTCAGACTTGAAGGGCGGCGTCCAGTTCGTCGGCGAGGACCGCATCGATCACACGCCGAAGGACGAGACGCTGAACCTCAAGATTGGCAACGCCTTCGACGTCGTCGCCGAGCGGAAGCAGATCGACTTTCAGAAGATCGCGAGCAGCGTCTACGAGATCGAGTACGAAGTGACGCTCCGCAACCACAAGACGACGGGGATAGCGGTCGAAGTGAACGAGCCAATCGGCGGGACGTGGCAGATCCTCCGATCCACGCATCAGTGGCGGAAGACCGACGCGTGGGCGGCGCAGTTCAACGTTCCGGTCCCGGCGGATGGGACGTCGGTTGTGCGGTATCGCGTGCGGGTGACGTACTAAAGGCTCGGCATCACACGAGCCTCGATGTCAAAGCCCAACTCCCAACGACTGACGCTCGACCAATTCCCAACAGTGGGGGTTGGCGAGGGCGTCAGCGAGTTGGGAGTTGGGAGTTGACGCGCTCCTCAGAAATTGAGCGTCACATGCAGCCGTGCGAGTCGCGGGGCCGCGATGGCCGTCGGCGTGAGCCACGCTGCGCCGTTGTTGGGGAACTCGTACGTCTGCTGATAGCTCGTGATCACATTCGAATTGAACAAGTTGTACAGGTCGACTCCCACATCGGCTCGCCGGCCACCGAAGCGGAAGATCTTCGCGAAACGCATGTCGACCAGGTTGACCCGCTCGAGTGCATACAATTGCCCCGGGTTGAGCAGGTTCACCGTCGTTGTGCCGGTCGCCGATGCGTTAGCCGGCAGGCGTCCGAGGTACTGCTGGATCACGGTGTTCGGCACCACGTAGTTGGCTGCAAGCGACAGCCCGTTGGTCGCAACGCCCCCGCCGGGTGTAGCCTCGATGGAGCGCATGCTGGCGCTGACGAGGACGCCAATCTTCGGAACCGTGTAGGAGGCAAGGCCTCGGAACGATGTCGTCCACGCTTCGGTGACATCACAGGAATCGACTCGGGCGGTGCCGAGAAGCTCGGGAAGCGCCTTGGTCACTTCACAGTTGTTGCGGACGCCCCGGCCGGTGCTGGTGCCACCCTGGACCGTCACACCGCTGGCCAGACGCGCCGTCGCGGTGAAGTCGACCCCGTGCCAATAGGAGGTGCGAGCCTTTCCGTAGTCCTTCTCGCTCGTCATGTAGCTCTGCGCGCCGCGCGCGGCCGCTTGAGGAGTGATGGCCACGAAGCTCGCCGAACCGCCGCCACCAGGCAGGTTGTCGTGTTGTGGAATCGGGAGCGAGTACGTGTCGTAATCGGCAGCCGTGGTCAGCAGGTTGTCGGTCACGAAGAAGTTTCCCCACCAGCGGCGGGTGTAGCCCGCTTCCACCGATACGCGTCGCACGAGCTCGTGTTGGACCGACACCCCCAGTTGCCAGTCGTAGGGACGCACGCCCCACCCGCCCAGGATGTCCGGGTTGATGGTGGTCGTGTTCGGGTTGGTGTTACCGAAGTTCAGACCAACGCCGCCGACGGCCAGGCACTGGTCGCCGCCAGTGGCTCGTGTGTCCTGTGCCTGCGGATTCAGCAGATCGCAATCGACGACGAGATTACGGTTGGCGTCGTCCCAGGTGCGTGCCGGAGCCGGACCGGAGCCGATGCGCGTGACGATGCGGGCGGCGGGATTGTTGGAGCTGTAAATCACGTCGGAGGTCGCGGCTTCGAGATACTTGCCTCCGTTCACCTTGATCGCCGTCTTGGCATTGCCGAACAGATCGTAGACAACACCGAACCGCGGCGTGATGTCGTTGTATCCGCGCACGCTGACGGTCTTCTCGAAGCTGATCGGCCGCGGATTGAACCGTGAGGTCTCCGTGGCGCCGTTTCCATCCGCTGGAGCCCAGCTCCACGCGCGGTCGTAACGGACGCCGCCCTGCAATGTGAGCCGCTTGATGGTCCACTGATCCTGAGCGTACAGACCGGTCGTTTCCGTCGCATCGTGCTGGTCCCAGCGCGGCGACAAGAAGTACGAGACCGCCACCGGACAGAGCCGGTTGCCGTCCTGCGTCGTGCACGATGCGGTCTGCGGTGCATTCGCGTTGAAGGTGTAGCGCAGCTGTGTGTGGTTGGGGACGCGGCCGTTGCGGACGTCGGTGAAAGAACCCGTATAGCCGATCTTCATGTTGTGTGCGCCGGTCACGTATGAGACCGCCGCACGCCACGCTGAATTCAATGCATGATTGTCGTTGAAGCCGAAGTCGAGCGGGTCGAACACGCCGCGGTAGGACATGAAGGGGCGCCCGTAGATGCTTGCCTGCTCGGTCACCGGAATCAGATCCATCAGCGCGTCCGGCGCTGCCATCCCGAAACGCGCGTACGCATACGCGAACCGTGAGTAGCCGCCTTCGACGAGCATGCGCGATGTGAGCGGCGAGGAATACGTCGCCTGCACCGTGTGATACGGGAAGTCGTGGTAACCGGGAAAGGTTTCGGGCGACACGGTGTCGGCGCCGAACGTGCGTCCGCTGGCAATCCAGTCGTCGCCGGCCTGCCGGCAGCCATCGCCGTCGCTCTTCAGAGTCGATCCGCCACAGCGGCGCTGGTAGTCGTAGGAGAACGTGAAGCGGTTCTTCTGCGTCGGCTGCGCGGTGAACCGCCCGGCGATGATCTTGCGCGTTTCCGCCACCCGCGACTCGATGCTCTCGTCCTTGAGGTAGTTCCAATGAGAAGCGTCGCCCGCATACTTGTTCGCGAAAATGCCGCTCACAACCGAGGCGTTGCCCCAGGCTCGCGCATTCCCGAAGAACCACAGCCGGTCCTTCACAATCGGACCGCCGAGGCTGCCGCTCACGTCCCAGTTCGAGCGCAAGGTCGGTGGTTGCGAGACGAACGGGCGCACCCGATCGTCGACGTTGTTGGCGATGGCCCAGTCGCCGGAGGTGCTGTAAAAGCCCGAGCCGCGAAATTCGTTGCCGCCCGACTTCGGGATGATGTTGATGCTCGGCCCTCCGGTCTCGGCTTCTCCCAGGCCGCCGGAGATCAACACCTGCATTTCTTCGGAGTTCGCCGTGTCGTAGGTGACGTCCGATACACCGCCGCCGCCGAACGGCGCGGCCACGGTCAGACCGTTCGTCATGATGCGGCCTTCGCCGCTGGCGCCGCCGTGCGCCGTGAAGAACATCATCGTTGGCGTGGTCGGTGCCGTTGTGGCGCCGGCGCCCGCGACGCCGCCGATGTTGAGCGCCGGAACCGCGGCGAGCGCCGAGCCGTACCCGCGTGTCGCCGGCAGCGTGCTGAGGGTCTCGTTGTTCAGGACGACCTCGCGCCGCACCGACTGCGTGTCGACAAGCGGCGCCTGTCCTGAGACCGTCACCGTCTCCTGGACCGTGCCAACGCGCATCTCCGTGTTCACCGGGATGACGCCGGACCCCGACACGGCGAGGCCCTCGCGCTTGACCGAGGTGAATCCCGGCAGCGAGAACGTCAGCGCATAGGTGCCCGGGGGGAGATCGGTAATGCGGTACTGGCCAGTGCCGTCACTGACCACGCTTCGCGTCTTCTCGATGAGGACGGGACTCGACGCCTCCACGGTGACACCGGGGAGAACGGCGTTGGACGCGTCACGGACCACACCGGCGATCGTCGCCTGTGCGAAGACGACGCCGGGCAGCAGCAGGGTCAAGGCAACCACCGCCGCAACTCTCACGATTCGCATGTACTGACCTCCGTCCAACCGCGGGCTCGCACTCGGTAAAGGAGCACCTACTGGGGGACATCCTCCTGGATGGCCCATGTCGCGGGGCGGTCTATTCTGCAACAGACGCGGCCGGGGTGGTCAACAATCACGTGCGCGACGGTCCAGCACAGGAAAAAAGGACCTTCCGAACCTGCATGCAAGACGAGGAGGCGCTACTTCGCAAACTCCTTGCAGGTGTCCACGTCCGAGCCCCAGTACTCGATGCACTTGGCTCGGTCCATCGGTCCCTTGCCGACCACCTTCGCGAACAGGAAGTCGGCGACCTGCTCGATCTCGCGCGGCTGCAGGGTTGCCGGCGGATCGGGCAGCGATGTGTTCATGCGCTGCAGATCGGCCTCTTTCAGTCCGTAGCAACGGCCGTCGCTGTAGGCGAGCCGGTCGAACGCGGGCATGCTCTTACCCGGAATGCCGCACTTGATCGCGATGATCAGCTTGTCGCGATCCAGCTTGGTGACACGCAGGTTGGCGCCGTCGGGCATCTGGCTGTCCATCTTGCGGCCGTCCGCGGCCCAGCCATGACAGGCCTGACAATCGGCTTTCTGCTTGAAGATGCGTTGCCCGGCGGCGACATCGTTCGGATCGGGCTCCGGCCCTTGTGCGCGAAGGGCATGCGAGCTCGCAAACACCAACAGCGCGATTGCCGCCGCTCCCGCAACAACGGACAATCCTCGTGACACGCGTTTCTGGGCTCCCAACATCTCACTCACCATGTCGGCTGGATAGTAGATGGTAGGTGGTAGGTGGTAGGTGGTAGGTTCATGGGCCGACTATCCACAATCCACTGCTCACCATCCAGACGCGCTCAGTATTCAGTATAACGGCAGATGATCACACACATCGCGGCGGAGCGATTGGTGAACCAGCGACTCGCACGACCGGCGTCGCAGAACGTCGAAGAGCTCGTCGCCTGGTTCGGCGTCGTCCAGGCCCAGGAATACGCGGCGGCGAAGTGGGCGCTTGCGCTTCGTATGCGCGGGAACGTGACGGCCGACGCGATCGAACGGGCGTTCAATGACGGACGCATCGTCCGCACGCACGTGCTGCGGCCGACGTGGCATTTCGTTGCTGCCGCCGACCTTGGTTGGCTCCTGCAGGTGAGCCGTGAGCACGTGCCGCGTCGAATGGCGTACGCGTACCGGTCCTTGGGGCTCGACTCCGCGACGCGGGTGCGAGCGGCTGAACTCTTCGAGCGCGCCCTCGGGGACGGCGCGCATCTCACACGCCGCGAGCTCGGTGCCTGTCTCGAGCGCAATCGGATGAAGGCGAAGGGCATCTCGCTGGCACTGTTGACGATCTACGCGGAGCTCGAAGGCGTCATGTGCAGCGGCGCACAGCGAGGCCGGGAGCTGACGTACGCCTCGCTGTCAACCCGGGTGGAGAGTCGACCAGTCCCGTCGCGCGACGAGGCGCTGGCCGAACTGACCCGCCGCTATCTCCGAAGCCATGCTCCAGCCACGATTCGCGATTTCGTGTGGTGGTCGGGTTTGTCGACGAAAGACGTGAAGCGAGGTCTCGAGATCATCGGCGCGAAGGAGGACGTCATCGACGGTTACGCGTACTGGCGATCCAACCGAGTGGTTTCTCGCCGCCAATCACTCGCTACCGCTCACCTCGTGCCCATCTATGACGAATATCTGGTGGCCTATCGCGATCACGCCGCTGTACCGCGGGTTGGAGGAGCGCGCTACTCACTGGGCCCCGCGCTGCTCGTCAATGGACAGGTTACGGGCGGGTGGAGGCCGGTCGTGGACGGACAGACAGTGGTGGTCAACGCGATTGTCGACCGACGACTCACCACATCCGAACGCACCGCACTCGCGTACGCGGTCGAGCGCTACGGCCGTCATCTGGAGAAGGCCACATCGCTGGTGGTGAAGAAGAAGTAGGGGGCCGCTTGTCACCGCCTAAGGTCCGCCTGAAGGCGGACCCTACGGTTTTTGGTATTTCGTCACACCACGCAGCTGCGCTTCCGCGGTGTAGATGTTCCCGGCGGGATCGATGGCGATGCCCTCGCCCATCGCGCCGTCCTGTGAATTGGGCACCATGTGCGGCGGGATGAAGACGGTCACCTTCCCGTCCTTCAGGCTGCCGATGCGAACGCCGCGTTGCCATCCGGGATGCACGCGTTCAGTCGACTCCGAATCGGTCGTGTAGATCACATCGTCTTTGTCGATGGCGAGCCCGCTGGTACGCCCGAACGCCGGGTACTCGCGAACGAACGTCCCGTCCTTCGTCAGGATCTGCACGCGATGGTTGTGTCGATCCGCGACAATCAGCCGACCCTGGGAGTCGAACTCGAGTGCGTGCGGCGTCCGGAACTCACCCGGTCCCGTTCCGGTCTTGCCGATGGTCCTGATGAACTTGCCGCTTTTGTCGAACACGGATACGCGTCCGATCAGATTCGGATCGCTCACATCCGTGTGGCTTTCGGCGACGTACACGTCTCCATTCCGCGGATCGGTGACGACGTCGGTGGGATCGGTCAGCGCTTCGGGCGGTTTGCCGTGGACGCCGGGCTTGCCGAGCGTCATCAGCACTTTGCCGTCGGGACTGAACTTGACGACGACGCTCCCCTTCTTGTCCTCGCCGGGAAACTTCTGGAGCTCGTCGGCGCTCGGCGCGCGAGCATCGGTGACCCAGACATTGCCATCGCGATCGACGTGGATGCCATGCGGCCAGACGAACATGCCGCCGCCGAAACTTCGGATCTCCTTGCCTGATTCGTCGAAGTGATGAACGGGATTGGCCTTCGTGCCGAGGCATCCTGGCGCGGTGCCTGGGGAACACCGGTCCGTCGCCCACACGGTCTTGCCGTCGCGATCGATCGCGACGCCATTGGACCCACCCCACATCCGCCCTTCCGTGCTCAACGTCGCCCAGTCGCGAATCACGCGATAAGGATTCGCGCCGGTGTTGACCGGCGGAACCTTTTCGGTTTCAGGAGTGCCGCCACGCTGCTGCGTCTGCACGACCACGCCGTAAATGGTTACGAGCAGCGTGACGATCGACGCCACAACGGCCAACCGTGAAGCGCGCATGCTCTACCTCGCAATCCGTCCGGCTGCAGCCGGACACTACGTCGCCGGCGATTGCGCTGTCCGGCTAAAGCCGGACACTACATAGCGCTTATCGCGACCCCGCCGCCACGGGCGCAAGAGTGAAGATGTAGACGGCGCCCGCTTCGTCGGCGGAGTTGTCGCGCTGATTTCCGTTCAGACCCTTGGCGTTGCTGTCCTCGGCGCGCGCGCCGACGGCCATGATCGTGCCGTCGCGGCTGAGGGCGACCGAGCTTCCGAACTCGTCGAACGCCTCGGTGTTCGACCCTTTGATGTACGCGATCTGCTTCCACTGTCCCGCCACTCGGCGGAACAGATAGACGGCGCCCGACTCCATCGCCTTGTCGTTGTTCTGATCGCCGTCGATGCCCTTGGCGTCGGAGTCCTCGAGCTGCGCGGGAATCGCCAGTGTGTTGCCGTCGCCGCTCATCGTCAGCTTCGACCCGAACCAGTCGTCAGCCCCCGTATTCGACGGCTTGATGAACGCTTCCTGCGTCCACGTCGTTCCGGTGCGATGAAACAAGTACGCCGCTCCCGCCGACGTATCCTTCGAGCTGTCATCGGCGCATGTCGTATTGGTTTCCGGCGGGTTGACGCCCGTGGCGAGGCAGTCCTCGTCGATCGACCCAGACAGCAACGTATTGCCATCGTCGCTGAGCGCCACCGATGCGCCGATCGAGTCTTGCGCCTCGGCATTCGACGCCTTGATGTAAGCCTGCTGCGTCCACGCGCCGCCGCTGCGGGTGAACACATAGATCGCGCCCGAACCGCCACGCCCGAACGCCTGCGATCCGTTGATCTCGCGCGACGCGCCGCCTTCGTCGAACGCGCCGACCGCGAGCGTATTGCCGTCGGCGCTGAGCGACACGGCGTAGCCGAACTGCATCGGGAAGAAGACCGTAGGGCCTGGAGGAGGACCACTCGTCGGTTCCCCGGGTGCGCCAGTACGCGCAGCGCCGCGTCCGCGCGGAGGAGCCGGCAGGTTGTTCGAGGCCTTCAGATAGACCTGCTGCGTCCACGTCGTGCCCGTCCGCGCGAAGACATACACGGCACCTGACGTTTCCGCCGAGTCGTTCTCCTGATTGCCGTTGATGCCCGACGCGTTGCTGTCCTCTGCGTTGGCGCCGACAGCGATCGTGTTCCCGTCGTCGCTGATCGTGACGGAGAAGCCGAACTGATCGCCTTCCGCGAAGTTGTCGCCCTGAGCAGGCTTGCCGGTGTTCGACGCCTTCAGATACGCCTGCTGCGTCCATCGACCCGCGGCGCGCGTGAACACATAGACGGCGCCGGCCTGCGGAATCGAGGTGTCCTCCTGGTTGCCGTTGACCCCTTTGGCGTTGCTCGGCTCGAAATAGGCGGACACGACCATCGTGTTGCCATCGGCGCTGAGTGCGACGGCGTGGCCGAAGTTCGCACTCATGCGCGGGTTCGATGCCTTGACGTACGCCTGCTGCACCCAGTTGGCCCCGTTGCGTGTGAACACGTAGACGGCGCCGGCGCCGAAGAGCGACGTGTCCGTCTGATTGCCGTTGATCCCGCTCGACTTGCTGCCTTCGTCAGGGGCGCCGACCGCGAGCGTGCTGCCGTCGCCACTCAACGCGACCGAATCGCCGAGCAGCGTTCCACCGTTGCCGAAGTGATCGCCGGCGTGCGGATTCGACGCCTTGATGTATGCCGTCTGCCTCACTGTCGCGGACCGGGCCGCCGACTGCGCCGCCGCCTGAATGCCTCCGAGCAGCGTGGCGATCGACAGCCCGATGCCGCAGGTCAGTATTCCGCCCTTCATCCTGCCTCCCGACTGAATGATACGTACGAGTATGAGAGCACCCCGGCGCAGACCGCCGCCGGGGTGTCATCGTATCGCGAACGATAGGGGAAGGAATCAGGATTCAGGTATCAGGACTCAGGGCTGGGCCTGGAATCAGACCTTTGGAATCAGCATCGCGGGCGGGACCTACCCTGATCGCTTCGACCTGATTGCTGGCCCAGCCCTGAATCCTGATCCCAGATTCCTGATTCCTTCCAGTTACTGGATGCGCGTCAATTGGCCGCGCGCGAAGCCGCCTGGATTGAGTGGCGAGTGGACGTTGAAGTACCAGCCAGCCGGGTTCTCCAGGATGCTCTGCATCGTCGCCGCGTCAACGGCAACCTCCGCTGAGGTGAATTGTACGTTCCCGGTGACCGGAAACGTGTTCACACCGGACAGGCCAGTGTTGACGATGACCGGACCATTCACACCGGCGCCGCCGCGATGAATATGCGCGCCAACGACGTTCGTGATCGGAAATCCACTCAACTGGAACGTCATCCTCGCGGAACCGCCGGTGACGTTGTTCGAGCTGTCGCGTGTTACGGTCATCGATATCTGTGCCGCGCCGGTGCCACCGGCCTCGGCATTGGTAATCGCCGGATTCTCGTTCGCCGGGCTCAGTTGCGCGACGAACGTCGCGCGGCCTCCTGTCGACGGCGCGGTGGGATTGTCCTCGCACGCCATTCCGAACGCGCACACGCAAAGGATTGCGAACCTCAGTCTCATCTGTGCCTCCGCCTGCCCTGAGCGACGTCGAAGGGCCGTTCGATGGGCAGCGTAGCCGCCCGACCCGGCAAAACACAAGTCCGCCGGATCACCGGCTACAGTATCCGCCAGAACCTCACGACGACCTCGGACGGATAACGCTCGCCGATCCCGATGAAAAACGACCGCGTCAGCCACTGGAGGTGTCGGGCTGCCGTTTCGAACGTCGGATGCGTCCGGAAGTAGACGAGCGCTGGATCGACGACTTCGCCGGCCAGCAGCTTGTTCATCACGTCGCTCGACGCGTGGCGGATTCCGGCATTGCGCACGGTGATGACTGCGCCGTCATCGGTCTCGAGAGCGTAACGAGTATCCAGCTCCGAGAAGCCATCGGTGTGCACCACCTGCCAATCGGCGCCGCCGGGAAGGATCCGCCCGCGCAGCTCCGGCCCCTCGAACTCTCCACCAGTGATCGGCACGATCCTGCGGCGACCGTGCGAGACGACACCAACGTCGAGCGGTTCGCCGACGATGGCGCGAACCGAGAATGCGAACTCGAAAGAGGGCATGGCGTCCGGCTGCATGAGCGAACGCGATTGTAGTCAAATCGCCGCCGTTCAGAACCGGCGTCCCGTTCGTTTGGATCGGTGTATCGCTCTCTGTTCGAACGCGGGCGAGAGCAGGTCATCGCGCCGAGGAGGTCTGCCATGCGACGTCTGTACGCGCTCGCCGTGTTTGTGCTGTTTTCGGTGACGGCCCATGCGCAGTGGTTGAACTTCCCCGAGCCTGGGACGCCGCGCACCCGTGACGGCAGACTCGATCTGACCGCGCCCGCGCCGCGCACCCTCGACGGCAAGCCCGACC